>OOCK01000180.1_pt1 | contig 50644 bp, 49 predicted proteins | sample 1670951 | NCBI WGS metagenome assembly OOCK01 (sample SAMN06348107, study PRJEB24527) | human gut metagenome | biome: human gut; feature: ankylosing spondylitis patient; material: feces | host: Homo sapiens | place: China | collected 2015-10
ACCACGCCATCATCCCAACCGGTGTTCCGCCAACCGGACTCACCGATATGGAGGCGAATGTCTATGATCTCATCACCAAGCGATTCATCAGCGTGTTCTATCCGGATTGTAAATTCTCTACCACCACCGTATTGGGCGAGGTCATCAACGAAGACGGACCCAAACCGGAAAAGATAGAGTTCAAGGTGAGCGGTAAGGAGATTCTGGAACCAGGCTGGCGAGTGGTTTATGCCAAGGATGCGAAGAATGCCGATGACGACGATGCAGACAATGCCAACGGAAACGACGGCGGAAATGCAGGCGAAGGAAACGGAAACGGTGCTAAGAAGGAAGTGGTAGAAGAAAGAACTCTCCCATCCTTCGTAAAAGGCGAATCGGGAGAGCATCAGCCTACACTGACTGAGAAATGGACCACGCCACCGAAGTATTACACCGAGGCAACCCTGCTCCGTGCGATGGAGACAGCGGGTAAATTCGTGGAAGACGAGGAACTTCGTGCAGCCTTGAAGGAGAACGGCATCGGCCGTCCATCATCCCGTGCCGGCATCATCGAAACCCTCTTCAAGCGCCACTACATCCGCCGCCAGCGCAAGAACCTGATGGCAACCCCTACAGGTATCGAGCTCATCGATACCATCCACGAGGAACTCCTGAAGAGCTGTGAGCTGACCGGTATCTGGGAGAAAAAGCTCCGAGACATCGAGCACAAGACCTACGATCCAGCCGAATTCATCAATGGCCTGAAAGAGCAGATCAACCAGATTGTCATCGATGTTCTATCGGATAACAGTAGCCGAAGAGTCACCATCATGACGGAGGAAGATCTCAAGAAAAAGCCGGAAAAGAAGAAAACGGCGGCAAAGAAAGCTGAAACAAAGAAGATGCCAGCCAAGAAAAAGGATGAAGCTACGACACAAAATGTAGGTTCGCAGAATGCAGCAGCACAACCGGTTTCTGCAACTCAGGCTCCAGCCGACCCAATGGTAGGCAAACCTTGTCCGCTCTGCGGCAAGGGCGTCATCATCAAGGGCAAGACCGCCTATGGATGCAGCAACTGGAAATCTGGCTGCCAATACCGCCAGCCATTCTCGCAGATGTAATTTTCCGGAAAAATATACAGACAATAAAGCCCTAATTATAATAATTGCGTAACCCTTTCGTTATTATCATAATTAGGGCTTTCTATTTCTAAATTATATGAAGCAGATTAGATATTACCAAATCATAACAGCCTTTTGCTGCCTCCTTCTGATAAGCTGCGGCATTGACAAGAACCTGAAGAAGGGAGAAAAGTTCCTTTCTTTAGGCGAATACTATGATGCTGCCGACCAATTCAAGCAAGCCTACACCAAGACACCTCCCAAGGAGCGTGAAAACCGGGGAAAGCTAGCCTTGAAGATGGCACGCTGCTACAACAAGATCAATGCTACCCCCAAGGCTGTGAATGCTTACCGCAATGCCATCCGCTATAACCAGGCTTCACTCGATGACCGTCTGGCTTACGCCCGTCTGCTCCTGAAAAACGGCGAATACAAGCAGGCAGAAAAGAAATTCAAAATCCTCGTGGATTCCATGCCCGACAATATCCTAGCCCAGAACGGATTGAAATCTGCCCAGATGGCTCCCAACTGGAAAAAAGCCGGAAGCAGATATCAGGTAAAGAAGATGGATGTCTTCACCTCCCGGAGAGCCGATTATTCACCAATGCTTCAGGGCGATAAATACGAACAGATCTACTTCACTTCCACCCGCAACGACGCACAGGGAGATGAACTCAGCGGAATCACCGGCACCAAGGCTGGCGATATCTTCTATTCAGAAAAAGACGACAAGGGAAAATGGAGCAGACCGGAAGCCATCGCCACTGGTCTGAATACCGACTATGATGAGGGAGCCTGCTGCTTCACTCCCGATGGCAAGGAAATGTATCTCACCCAATGCGTCACCGACCCAGCCTCTCCCCGATTTGCCCAGATTGTCACCTCTTCCCGTTCGGATGCTGCCTGGGGAAAGGTTCAGAAACTGGAAATCACCCAGGATACCTTGAGTACCTACGCCCACCCTGCCATCAGTCCTGACGGCGAATGGCTCTATTTCGTTTCCGATATGCCGGGCGGAATGGGCGGTTACGATATCTGGCGTGTGCGCATCACTCCTTCAGGTCTGGGAGGTGTGGAAAACCTCGGTGCCCCCATCAATACGCCGGGCGACGAGATGTTTCCTACCTTCCGCCCTAACGGCGACCTCTATTTCAGCAGTAACGGCCATATCGGAATGGGCGGTCTCGACATCTACATTGCCCGAATAGACGAAAAGACCCAGCAGTATAAGATAGAACATCCCGGCTATCCCCTCAATTCTGAAGCAGATGATTTCGGAATGACCTTCGAGGGACCGCACAACCGTGGCTTCTTCTCTTCCAACAGAAAGGATGGCCGCGGCTACGACCATATCTATTCTTTCAATAATCCGGAGATTGTCACCACGATGAAGGGATGGGTTTACGAAAAAGACGGCTACGAACTTCCTGCCGCACAGGTGATGGTAGTAGGCAACGATGGCACCTACAGGAAACTGCCGGTTAAGAGTGACGGTTCGTTTACGCTGCCTATCCACCCTGAGGTAGATTATCTGGTGATGGCTTCCTGCAAGGGATTCCTCAACCACAAGGAGGAGTTGCGGATAGATTCGGCAAAGGAGAGCAAGGAGTACGTGCTCCAGTTCCCGCTGGCTTCCATCTCAGCCCCAGTACTCATCGACAACATCTTCTATGATTTTGACAAAGCTACCCTGACGCCAACCAGCACCCAGGCTCTGGATAAGCTCGTAGCCTTGCTGAAAGAGAATTCCCACGTAACCATCGAACTGAGTGCCCATTGCGATTACAAAGGCAACAGCGAGTACAACAAGCGATTGTCTCAGCGCCGCGCCCAGACGGTAGTGGATTACCTCATAGCTCACGGCATTGAAAAAGATCGCCTTACTCCTGTGGGATATGGCAAGGAACGCCCGAAGACAATCCGCAGGAAGCTCACAGAGAAATATCCCTGGCTGAAGGAAGACGATGTGCTCACCCAGGAATTCATCCTCAAGCAGACCAGGGAGCATCAGGAGATATGCAACCAGCTGAACCGCCGCACCGAGTTCAAAGTGCTCCGCACCACCTACAAACTGTTTTGACAAGAAGGGCATAAACAGAAAAGAGGGTATGACATAAGTCACACCCTCTTTTCTGTTTATACCTCATCCCCATACGATGCACGGATAAGTTTCTCTCTAATATACTTATTTGATAATATCACTCCAATGATACCACCTATGACACTTTAATAAATCCCATAATACTAACTTTAAAATTTTGCTTTTGCCAAAATAGCCTTCATCTCAGCACGTTGCTTTGGTTAGCACATCCAACATTTTTCAAAAAAAGCATATTATTAATTGGATTGCCAAAATTAATGTCATTCAACTTCTCGGGAACAAAATTCTCCTCAACTGTCAAAGCGATAAACTCACCTTCGCCTAGCTTCTTGTTTTCATCTGGTTGAAGCTGATTTGAACGATATGATTTCTTAAACTCAATGAGCCAGTCATAATCCACTGCCTCCTCCTTACAATACTTGCGCAAGCTACGACCTTTACGATTTTGGTTGTAATCCTGCATCACTTTTTCGAAATATTCCCTTGTTTCCATTATCAAACTGTTTTGATTAGGGATGTAAAGGTAATATATTATATAGGTACCGTCATACGGGCTAATGGTGATTTACAGATATTTGATTCTAAAATCTTCTGTAATATCCTCATCTTTCTTTCATCTTCACCCACAAAAGCCATTTCATTGTAAAGGAATACTTACAAAGGTTTCAAAGTCTTTTCCTACCTTTGCGACCCAAGAGCCAATCTTTTTGAACCCAGCATCATCATTGCTCACCTTAATATGAGCATTCTTCCAATCAATTGTTTCACCATCATAATAAGCAAGGTCAAGTGTCTTCTTGGAGACATCTACGCCAAAATACAGTTCTTTATCCATATTATTAACATTTTAGAATTTAATGGAATCAAGAAAGAATGTTGGGTAGGCGAAGGACTGAATCGGTGATTAGAGAATATCCAGGACACTTACTAGTACATCTTAACACCCATTAACCAACTTTGGCTTTCGTGATTCCGGGTGCAAAGGTAAAAGAATACTTACTTACCAATTATACACACGTTCAATTTTTGTTTTACGTTTCATTGTCACTTTTGTTTGTACCTAAGTGACAACCTTTTTCAGGGAAGTACAGCAGGCTAGAGAAAACAATCAATACAGTTTAGCGTATTTATCCCCAAATATCTTTATTTCATTTTTGAATTTGTATAATTGCTCAACAACTTCCTTCTCCCCATGAAAAGGCTTATGCATTCGTAAACTTTGTATTTCTTTAGAAGTCAATAGTTTTATAATTTGTACAAGTCCTTCTACAGTCTGCTCACTTGTAAAAGCATAATACAATGCATATTTTATGATTTTTACTATCTTTCCTTTATATATGGCAATGCACCTCTTCGAAAAATTTTCCTGTTCTTCGTAATCTGTAGGAATATTACCAAATCCCACAAAGGTTTTAACTCCAGCTTCTATTGCTAATCTAGCAAGACTTTTTGAGGAATTTCTGTTTGAATTACATGAAAAGCAAAAGAATACTTTACCCTGAAATGCAGCAATGTTACTTGCATCAATGAACACCTCTTTATTGAAAAAATTAGTATTTTCACTACTTGCAGCTACATCCACGGACATTTCCCCATACACAGCACAGGCACCATGTAGTTTTGTCTCACCACCATGTCCCATAAAAATGACAAAACGGCTACCACTCGATTGTTTTATACAATCCTCGTGTTCTTCATTTGAAAAGTGCACTTTATAGCAATGCCAATCACTTTCTAAATTAGAGGTCAAAAAAGTATGAATACGATTAAGAAAAGTAGTATTACTACTCTTATCTATTGGGAAAATAGCAAATATTTTACTCATAGCCATTTATAGATGTTATATACGCTAAAATATGATCTACGATGTTCTTACGCAGAGCAACAACATCACTTCCTTTCTTTAACAACAAATCTCCTATATCACTAATTTTCTTATCAGTATATCCAGGAATTGAACATTTCAAATTATCACAGTCCAATGTTTGCAAACCTTCAATAAGTCTTGAATCAATAGTTATATCGGGTTCTTTGGCAATAAGACTTTTAAACTCATTTTCAAATTCCCCCTCACCACGCAGATAATGTATATCATTTTGAGCTAAAATCTTTAACATTTTAACTTGCTGTTCAAATCCTTTAGCTCTTTCTGTAATAATATTATTTATAACGTCATCTATCTGCGCAGAATATATTACAACTTTTTTACGATAATTCGGTAGTACAGAATATAGCATCTCTATCATATCAATACCTTTTAGTTCATCTGATACCAAATTATAATCTGTTGCAAACACGCTTAAATGTGATATGAATGAAACTGACTCCAATTTATTTTTCAACGCATTTCGGTCTAAGGTCAAGTCTCCATTGTCCGACCTTACAGTACAATCATTAGGATTAATTTCCTCATAAACGAGCTGGATACCATCATTTTTTAAGTTCCGAGCAATTCGCAATAATCTATCCTTTTGAGACTGTTCATCTATTAAAATCAAATATCTTTGTTCCATTACTTAAAAAACATTTTAAAATGAATACCCACACCATTTATTGGAGTTGCAATTTCAATTGTAGCACGTAAGCTATTGAGAGTCTCCTTAATCAAATACATACCAAAACCTGAGCCTGTTGGTTTACCAGACTTCGCAAATTCAAATATTTGATTAGGATCATGACGAAACGAATCTATCAGTCCCTCTCCATCATCATAGACATCCAACTCTAAATCATTATCATGACGCACACAAGAAAACCAAATATTAGAGGCATGCCAATCTTCTGAGTTTTTTACAAAGTTATCAATTAGCAATGCTAAGTCTAGCTTACTTCCATATATGGCAAATAAATCCACATCGGTTGAGAAATGGCAGTTCAAACTAGTTTTTACCTCCTCTGCCAAATAGCCCTTCAAGAACAATGGCAAATTTATCTTTTGTGAATCAGATTTTGCCAAATCACAATTGAGAATAAGGTCTGTAGCTGCTAGAGTTTTTTGAGACAGTTTTTTTATAATCGAAAGCGAAACTAACACTTCCTCTTTTTTGTCGAAATCTTTCGCATCTACTACATACCTAATTAATTCATCTACCTTATCATTTATTCTGCTATTATTATTTTTTACATGATGTATTAAAGCATCTGTATCTGGGGTTGAAGCTTTTTTATAAAACTCAACTTTTAATGTTTCCAGTTGTTTCTCCTTTTCTACCTGCTTTCGTTTTGTTGTCTCTTCTTTTGTCTTCTTTTCTGCAATAAGTCGAGCATTATCTGCTTTAATTTTTTCATTTTCTGCACGTAACCTAGCGAGTTCCGCAGAACGTCTTTTTTCCTCTTCTGATTTTGCCCTAGCTTCAGCTTCACGTCGCGTTTCTTCAGCTTTAAGAGCCTTTTCTTCGGCCTCTCTCTGACGTGATTCGGCTTCAGCAGCCTTTCTCTCTGCCTCTTCTTTTTGACGTGATATTTCTTCTATTTTACGTTTTGCCTCTTCGACAGAATTTTCCAAAGACTGATTTCCTGTTCTTCTTGCAATTGTTTCTAAATCTGAGATAAACTGCAACTTTATATCTTGAGGTTCCAAACTTGACGTAACAAAATTTGCTAAATCAGAATTATAAGCCAACACCTCAACATTATTATCCGAAGTTAACGTTTTTACAAGTCGAACAAAATCAATTTTGCTACCAAAGCTAGAATGTAAAATAAACGATGGGTCTTCAGAATCTTTATCAACTTTTTGAAGTTCCTTTCGAGCATTCCAAGCCACATCATCATTTTTAAAATATTCGTTTCTTAAAAATGACTCACCCCACAATACACCAACAACATATCGTTCTAATCTTTTGTGACACAGCTTGTATAAATCTTTAACTTGCCGAGACATAGGAGTATCTATCAGTCCACTATCACGACTAGAGGCCTCTTTTAATTCATTTACATCTTCAACTGTAACATCTACTCTTCCCACCAGATCTCGGCTACCCAGATATCTAGCACGTCCTTGCTGGGCTCTAAAGTCTATACCCCAACTATCATCACCAGTCTCACCAAACGGCAATATACGGAAACCATTTCTAAACAAGAAGACAGAACCGAAGTTAATAGAGTCTATCCCCATTAACCTAGTAAAATTGTATTTAGCAGCTCTATTTAAAAAAGACAACGATACTGTAGCATTTTTAATCAAAGGGAAATGAATATTATGCTCTCTTATTCTGTATATATCCACTCCACGATCGGTTAATGTGGTATAAACAAAGCCATCAGATATTTTTACGTCTATTTGCGTTGTCTTTAGCTTTAATATTTCCGTTATGCTATTTTTTAATGGACCATTAACAATATCCCTGTCAAATCCTACGCCATCTTGAAGTTTCTGAAAATCCATTTTTCTTTCTCTTTCACAAATAATTTCAATTACAAAATCATTTGTCTCAGAATATGGATTAATAAGTTTTTGCAAAGAACGCTTTAATTCAAGAATATGTTTTCTTGTCCAAGGCGTTTCTTCATCGTGAAGATCCTCTATTTCAATAATTGTTCCATGTGATTCTTGATTAGGAAACACATTACCCACATTAAGAGTACGATGTTCTACATCAACATTATCAAATTCAATCTTTTGGTCAACTTCAAAATTTGCCCAGTCTACAAGTATTTGCTCTGCCAAAAGAGAGTCACGTGTTTTTGTCGTTATCGTTAAAAGACGTCCCAAACGATCACACGAAAATCTGCCAATACCTTTTGCACCAGCATAAAATCTTCTTATTTTATCTCTATAAGACTTTTGTTTATCATTTACTTCATCTTCTGTTCCGTCTTTTTTGGCAGAAAAACCCAAAAAAAGCCATTTATCCTTCAAATCAGACAAAGACATACCTTTACCATTGTCCGCAATGGTAATTTTATTTTTAGAAAAAGTGATAACAACATGATTTGCGTATGCATCATAAGAGTTTTTAACCAGCTCAAAGATGGCCACATTATCACTAGTTATTAAATCCTTGCCAACCAAATCTTTTAAGGCTGAACTGATTTTGAATTGCAAAGAATTTTCCATACTAAACCATTTCTTTTAACACTAATCCAGCTTGCAAAGCAAACAAAGGAGGTATTGCATTGCCAACCTGACTATACCTTGGCACTTCTTTTTTTCTCATTTGCCCACCGGTTGTATATTTACTTTTAAACTCATACCAATCAGGGAATGATTGAATTCTTGCACATTCACGCACCGTCATTATTCGCGGTTCAGAATAATGCAGATAATCATCAGGCATATTTGTTATTGTTGGTGCCAATTGTTCTGGGTCCAATACGGTAATACCCCTCTGTCTTATTCCCCAACCTTCACGAGCCTTACCATCAATACGTTTTCCTCTTTTTGGATAATTTAATAGCAAGTTCTGGAAACAAGCCACCTTTTCCACAGTATGACGAGCGAAGCTATGACTATTGGGTACCACTTGCCTCTTACGAATCCCCTGGCGCAAATATCGCTCATAGTTAGACTCAGTTTTTCCATATAGACCAGACATAAAACCCTTCCTGTCAGGAGTATCAGTCTGTCCATTCTTTCTTAAAAGATCAGAAATTGCATCACGAACGCAACAAAAAGAATCAAGCTTATTATCCTTTAGGAAAGACTCTTTCTGCAAGTCTATCTTTTCAAAAAACAATTCTGCATCAGAATCTTTTCCACCCAATACACCGACCATTATGAAACGCTTTCTTCTTTGAGGAACGCCATAATGCGAAAAGTCTACAACTTGTGCATGAACGCCATACCCTAAATCTCTCAACTGTTGCTTTACAATTTCAGAATATGGGACAGCATCAACATCATTTTTCTTTTTAAATGCATACATAAATCCTTTAACATTTTCAAAAAGTAACAATTTCGGTCGCACCATATCGATAAAATCAATATAAGAGAACACCAGTTTATTACGAATATCATCCTCCACCCTTTTACCTGCCATAGAAAAACCTTGGCAAGGAGGTCCCCCCGCAACAAGATCAATATGGCCTCGCAATTTACCCAACTGTTTTTTATACTTTTTATTTATTTCCAAAATATTTAAAGGACCTACAGGCAGCCATTCTGGCCAAGCAAAATGCTGCTTTCCCTCAATCAAGTTATAATTGAGAGTTTCAAATGCGTTAGGATTCTTTTCAACAGCAAAGATGCCATTCCATCCAGCTTGATAAAGGCCTAAAGAAAGACCTCCACAGCCCGCAAATAAGTCTATAACAGTATATTGCTCTTTTTTCATTATCAAATTTTTGTTTGCAAAATTACATTTTTTTTTCAACACACAAATAACATAACAAAAACTTTATGTATTTTTAACCCACATTACAGTCACACATCATGTAACTCCTTGATTTCCAATATCCGTTTTTTGAAGTCTGATTTGGGTGTAGCATTTTTCTTTTCCCGAGCGGCTTGGGGTTAATATAGGGCAAATTACAGATGGCGAAGGTAAATCACCGTTAGAACGTAACTACTGATTTTCAGCAGTTAGCACATCCAATATTTTTCAAAAAAACATGTTATCAATTGGTATTGCCAGAGCTGCCAATTAGGCAGCCTTGACATTCACCTTTTTGTTCGAGTTATAATTACATGGGATTAGGGACATGAAGTCTTGCTCCCCCTCCATCAGTCGGGTGAGTATATCTTCTATATAATCGCCAAAATTAATGTCATTCAACTTGCAGCTCTCAAAAAGTGAGAACATAAAAGCTATGTTTTCCGCACCTAAATGGCTACCGGTATGCATCCAGTTTCGCCTACCCATAGCCAAGTGGCGGAACATTCGTTCGACCGCATTGTTATGCATCTCGACACGGCCATCCTGCAAAAACACCTTGAAGGCCTTCTCGTCATCAAGTACATAGTTGACTGCTCGCTGAATCATTGCACCATAAGAAGAATCAAGCTTGATCTTCTTCAACAACTTCATCAACTTGCCAACGATCGATGCACTGTACTTAAGTCTAAATCGGCGTCGCTGCTTTGCAGTATGCTTGCGTATCTTCGACTCTCGCTCTATCTGGAAGAGGTAGTTCATCATCAAGATGATTACACGCACACGATGGTCAGAGATATAAGCATCCACGAAGCGATGGCGGGCATGGAACCAGCAAGCTGTACGCACCAGTCCCATTTCCTCCAAATCCTTCTCAATTGTCTCATACAAGACTGCTCTGTCTGCAGTAAACACCCTTATACAAGAGTCCTTGAAGATGGCATCTTCCTGCACACTATGACTACGGCTACCCTCCTTATATTCCATCACACAAAGCTTGGCTTCCATGGAGAGGGCAGCATGGATGTACTCCACATTGTACTTAAACTTATCTTCCTTACTCTCACGACTGCGAACCACGATTCTTGACTCGTCATTCTGGGTATAGACACACTGACGGATACGCTCAAGCATCACAGGTCCCAAGCGTTCACGAAGATAAGTCATGATTTGCTGCATCCAACCGTTCTGGGTTGACTGAGCTACCTTCATACCCATCTGTGACAACATATCCAACAAGCGGTTTTCGGAGAGATGATAGGCAAACTTCGACTCCAGATAGAACCTACAGAAGGATGGCATCAAAGGATTACCCTTGATGATACTCTGAGGATACTTGCTGCTCTGAGGATCAGAGCCTGGTACATTAAATCGTGCTATCTTGTATTCCTTACAATAAACCTCTTGTTTCTGATAGAAGAACAGACGGACTACCCACATGTCCTTCTTACCCTTACGTATGATAACCTTTGCATTCTCAGGAAGATCAGATTTATCTATGCCGAAGGACTTCAAGACTCTAGCTGTTGTTGTATAACGCTTGCGAGGGAGTTGACTATCTGATTCCTGATTTTCTTTTTCTGTTTTCTTTGGCAGTTTTACTGCTGGTTGCTCTGGAGCTGAAGATGCCTTAGCCTCTTCATCCTTATGCTTTTCATCCAGCGCCTCGTCTGCAGCATCACTGATTTTCTTTTTCAATCCATCAAGCCCCAACTCATTGACCTCTGCGTCGGATGTATCCAACACACCATTCAAGAGCTTGGTCATATCTGAGTTATGAGCAAACTTCCTATGAAGGAGAACCTCGATGATAGTTTTATAATCAACCTGAGCCTTGTCTGCTATATCCAACAAGGCATTTGCCTTTTCATAATCATCTGCCTTGGAATGAAGTCGAGATACCTCTGCTCGTAATTCCGAGTTATCAGATTCCGCTTGGGTCAAAGCCACCTCCAACACATAGATACGAGCATTTGCATCTGATAAATCTTCGCTTAACATAGAGATACGCTCGTTTGCCTTGTCAAGTTCCTCCGACAACTCTGTATCACCTTGCTCAATCTGCTGTTTGAGCAAGCCAACAAGCTGTTTGGACTTGGCAAGGTCATTGCTAGCTTTAGTCAACATTGACTTATACGTAGCAAGCTGCATTTCTATGTTACTCTTGTTATTTATCATGTGTACAAAGGTACTAAATTTCTGCGACATATACAACTGTTTCCTGTTAAGAAAAGTTACACAACTACTTGTTTTTCAGAAGCTTACAAGATTTCAAGAACAATGTTTCCTCGTATTCCTTGTTTTTCTTTTCCAAAGCTTCTTTTGCTGTCTGAAGAGATTTGCGCTCTCTCAATAGAGCAAGCAGTGCTTCCTGCTTGCCCAAAATATACTCTTGTATCTCTACCATCGCATCCATGATTTCAACCTGACGCAGATTCATTCGAGAAATTTCCTCTCGAATCGCCTTTTCATCAGATGAACCTTGCTGCAATGATACTTGAAGCTCTGCAACACGAGATTGCATACGCTTCAGTTCTGCATGCATGGATGGTATCAAACTCTTAATATCAGTATTCATAATATGATTTCCGTTTGTACGGATGTTGATAGCAACAGTATCAATGTCTCACGGCTTATCTTATGACAGCGAGCTGCCTCCAAGAAACGAGGCTTGAGAAACTTACCATCATCAAACCACTTCTGGTATAAGACAAAACCATTGATATCATAATGTAATATTTTAACCTTGCGGTAATCCTTGGAATAGAAGATGAAGGCTTCATCATAACTATAAGGATCATGCTGCATTTTTTCACGGATGATTCCTGCCAAGCCCTCACGACCATTGCGCATATCAGTTGGCGTGGAACTCAAATAATAAGTTGTTCGAGAAGTGAAGTTCAGCATAGCTATGACATTTTACGCAGCAGTTCTGCAACTGCAAACAGGTTAGTACACTTGATTTCCATCTCATCACCAATCGGAGACTTCAAAATCAGTCTCTCAACTTGCCAACCTGCAGGAGTTTGTTGCTCGGGAACAAAATTCTCCTCAACTGTCAAAGCGATAAACTCACCTTCGCCTAGCTTCTTGTTTTCATCTGGTTGAAGCTGATTTGAACGATATGATTTCTTAAACTCAATGAGCCAGTCATAATCCACTGCCTCCTCCTTACAATACTTGCGCAAGCTACGACCTTTACGATTTTGGTTGTAATCCTGCATCACTTTTTCGAAATATTCCCTTGTTTCCATTATCAAACTGTTTTGATTACGGATGCAAAGGTAATATATTATATAGGTACCGCCATACGGGCTAATGGTGATTTACCAATCAAATAATAATTTTTCATTTCCAATTCATGATCTGTATATATGCCATACATATAATACTCATCAAATCTTTAAGTATTACACAAAGCATTCTTCCAACTATGCAACTTAGAATGTTTTTTAAGCTCACCAAGAATCAGTTGAACATTTTCTCTTACAAAGCAAACAGGAGTATTCATATAGTTGTAATAACTAATCTTGTCATAACCTTCTTTTAAATCAAGAAGTTTTTGAGCTGCACGGCAATACTCATCGTGGCTTGGTTCATTTATATTCTTCACTCTATACAGCAGATATTTTCCATCTTTCTGGCTCAAGGGAGATTGTCCGTGGATAGACAATCTTTCCTGAGCCCTAATTAATAGTACTTTCATTTTTTATAAAGTATTACTGATATGCATAGGCTGTATCTCATCAAAAGAGTGATTATGGTAACAATACGCTCCTGACAAATCATATCTATGTCCAATGCTTTGATAAGTTCCTTTCTGAATTATATATTTTTCACCAAGCGAATAGAAGACTAAAGCAAGGTTATTATCTGAAAGATATTGATCCAAATACTCCTTTCTCATGGCCAATCCATTCATTTTGCCGATGGAAAAGTTCCTTGCCACAATTGTATTATCACTTTTAGCTCTGATAACACCACGCTCTGCGGTATATAAGTTTAATGCTTCCATTACAAAGTGATTCGGCATACTAACTTCTTTCAAATACATTTCCGTTTCATCCAACCCAATCCATTCTTCCTGTAATTGGGCTTCGTATGAAAGATTGATTTTAAAGGTTGCTCCTTTACCAGGATTTTCCCAATCATCAACATCACGAAGAGTTCGCTTATAAGTTTCAGCCCAAGGGTATTCGTTCCAAAGATAATCTATGCTACCATTCCTGCGTTCAGGCATCCATCGTCCATAGAAATTCTGCATAGCAGCCCATCTCCAAAAAATCTCAAGTTCCTTATACTTGATAAAAGCTGCATTAGAGAACAAAAACAAATCCTTTACTGTGTCTTCTTCTGCATCAAGCCTATAACCATCATAGCACGTCAACACTATCCATTCTGAGCCATCAGTATCTTTCACCATTAGCCTTGGTTTCTGAATAGGATGATTCTCAGAAAGCCACTGTTCATTAGTTACCATTTCCACATTCTCCAACTCGTCTGCTTGAAACGAAGTGTAAGCCTGCGTATCAGAAGCATTCAATATGGTTGGATCTATTCTTGAATATTCTCTTGTATGCCATGGATAAGGAGTTGGCTCTATGTCGTTTTCTGTCGGAGAATACAAATAGTTACAACCATCTGCAACCTTGAAATGGTCGCTCAATAATGCATCAGCCTTGTACAAAGCCAACCAAAGATATTTCTTTCCAAAACGCTCTGTCAGGTTATTGTACCTTCCTTCGGAATAAACATTGTCATCCAATTTACCTAAGTCATCATTCCAGCGGAAATCATGCTTGGCTATATTGGCAACCATCAATATAACATCTGCAAGTAGCAGAGTCTTAACGTGAGTACCTTCTTTTTTCAAAAAAACATCACTGTTTGCACGGCTATTTGTTCCTATAATATACCTTCGGAAATCAGAAAATCCATAAAGTGTTTCATACATCTTCCAAGAACCGTTACTTAAGCCAAAATAATCCTTAGATATTTCTTCAGCCTTGTCAACAACCAAATCATAAGGATTCTTAGAAACGAAAGGTGGGCTTATAGCACTAAAGTGAGTATTTATTCCATTCAGTTTATCGGCCAAATCCAAAGTCAACATAGTCCATTGGCGCACCAATATATCTTCAGGCGCTTTATGGTCTTGGTAAAAGAACCGCAATATCAAATCAGCAATCTTAGCAGCATCGGTTGCATCATGTTTTCTAAGCAAATATCCATAGATGGCAGAAGTGACGACTTGTACAACGTATGGGTCATTACAATCAAAGAACTCATTAAGTGCAAAAAGAGCCATTTGAGGTTTATTGCCGAAAATTTCAACCAACTTTCTCATAACAACTCCCCTGACATACGGATGGGGAGAGGTACACATCCAACAAAGCAAAATAACAATTTTACTCCATCCTTCATCTGTATCTTCACGTGGAATTATGTCAATGAAGTCTGCAAACCTTTGGGCATCCAACCGATGCGAATACTCCTGATTTACCATTGTTGACCAAGCCAAGTCCCGATAGACCATATCAGCCTTTTTTAATACATGATGGGCTGACATAAAGACATCCAACGTTAAGTCTTGCAGAAAATTATGCAGTATTTCAACGCTGAAGATGTTGTTTTTCTGCATCCATTCAAAGATAGCTTGATTATTTTTCCCATGGTGTAGTAAACTGTCAACTATAGAACGATACATTTTTTTCGATTCTTTCCGTTCCAATAATTGAGGAGTAAGTTCCCATTCAGATAACAAAGCAATGATGAAACGGCGATAGCTTGCATACTCCCTATGCGTACCTTTCTCAAGTATAAAATCTACTTTGGCTGCATCAGTCATTTTATTATGCGCAAATATATCTGCCATCAGAAAATCACCCATTTTCTGGTATCCAAACATAAGCCGTTCACCCTGTTGCCCCGTAGATAACATCAAGTTCTCCTTCAATATCCAGTTCAACAGATTGTTCGACCACGTTCTGTTTCTGCATATTTGATCAGCATAATGCCTTGCTTTCTGACGGGAAATATCACGACATTGATTGTAGTACAGCGAGTAATTGGCAAATTTCATGAGTGCATTTTCTGTCACATTACGATGAGAGTCTTCATCCACGCCTTTTGAAACTAGGTCATTACGGTATTTGATATATTGATGGAAAAGGTCAGAATAAGTGAAGTCGTCCATCATATATCGCAGATTATGACTTGCAACAACGCAAAACATGGTCAGAAACAGAGGTTCGCTAAATTCCGCAAAATATCTCTTTTGAATATTACCATCAGTATCGTCTATCTGATAATGAGCAAAATACTTTTGTATAGCTTCTTGCGTATTATCTTCAAAACCACTGAGTTCTATTATGTTGCATGGAATACTCAAATCGAATTCTTCGTCTTCACGATAGGTAATCAGCAGTTTGAGCCTGTCATTCTGTTTGAGTAAGGTTTCCATTCTCTTCATCGCCACGTTCCAAAAGTTCTCCGTAGCACCCTCATTCAATGCATCTATAATAATAAGAGCGTTGGAATCCTCGTCTATCATCTTGTCGTTGAGTTTTTGAAGAGCATTCTCACCAATGCCCATCATGCTATATAATTGGGTTTCGAAATCTTGATCTTCAGAAAATCCACTACCAAACATCAGATAAACATTCATCTCTTTGCAGAGCCTTTCTGCTGTGGCACACACATAATGTGTCTTTCCCATTCCCGCCTTTCCTCGAAAAAGAACCATCTGATTTTTACTCCTCTTCCACTGCTCAATAAGTGTTGGAAGTTTTGAAAAAGAGTCTTGAAAGAATTTTAGAGTGAACGAAGTAAATTCTTTTTCTTCATGTTCATTTTTCCAGTCATACAGCTTTTCCAACAGGTCTTCGTAATATCCTCTTGGATACCCTTGTAAGATATCACTAAAATCAAAATGATAAGTTAAGGCATCTGACTCTATTTGCTTCAGTTCTTTCTCTACATTGGTCATTGATGGCCTAAAAGCAAACAAATCCAATGCTTCGTCCATTTTAGCATTACTAACATGCAAATCTCTATTATATCTCAATGCAGCATATCCTACAGCCTTTTCCACTTGCCTTTGGCTTGTACCTCTACCACAAGGCGAAAAGTCCTCACTTTGCCAATCCTTGGAAACAACCACATTGTGGTTTTCAAATCGGGTAGCAAGGCTTTTGATAGAAGCATACCCCAAACTTCCGCCAAGCTGGTTGACAGTTATTCCTATCACTGAACCTTTTTCATTGAGGACAGGAGACCCAGAGAATCCTTTATAAGAAGTGAAAGCCAAAGAATCAGTTCTTACGACAGTTGTATCATAGTCTTCCTTTCTGTTACCGAGTCTGTCCTGCACCTCCATGCTAATGATATCGGAACAGTTGCCAAACTCCTTCGGATAACCAACTATGGTAAGCTGTCTGTCCTCATTAAACTCCGCAGCCAGCAACTTTAAGTAATCCTCTTGCTGATAATCCTTGCATCTTAGCAACACAACATCTACATTGATACCTTCTTCCGCAATATACTCCACATCACAAAGCACCAGTTTATCAGTAGAGATAATGACGGGGACACCATTTACTGCATTTTGTGCAACAATATGTCGAGCTGTAACCAATGTATCCGGAGCAATAAAGAAAGCTGTTCCTCTTTCATTGTCACATCTTACAGGAACAACAGAAGCATAAATAGCCTTTCGTATATCAATAGGATACTTCATACTCATTTGCATTAGCTGTTATTGAATAATGTAGCTTATCTTTCAAAGATTCGTTACTGGCAAGCGACTTCAATACATCATTTTCTCTATTGTATCTGATTTCCCGATGAGATAAATCTTCAGGAAGTGGAGCAATGATAATACGAGACAAGGCTTGGTAACTTGGTCTGGCATTTGCACCTCCTGTTACAAAATAACGTTCGCTATCAGCAATACTTACCAATTCTTTAGATGTACTATGCGCACTTCCATGATGCGATATTTTGATGGCATCAAACAATACAGGCTTTGGGGTATCTTTATAAACATCCCCGATTTTTTTCACTACCTGGTCAGGATTAGCATCTCCCATAAACAAGATTCGATGACCTTTATGCTCCCATATAAATGCAATGGAGGTTTCATTTGCCGGAGACAATCCCTTCATTTTTTCATCCGCATAAAACTTCAAGGTATTCTTATCAAGAACCTTAGAAGATACAGGCTCCTCATCTAGTCCTTCATAATCTTCTTGTTCCATTATACGCATCAATGATTCGTATATGGTTTCCTCCTTTTTATAATCTTCTTTTTTCTGCTTGTATAACGTTTTCCAAAATAGCAATCTATATTTCTGATCCAAGTCATCCAAAGCTTTCTTGGCTGGAGAAAGAAAGATGAACCTTCCCATATCATTTTCCAAATCAATAGCCAAAGAATTTTCAGTGATATACTCTCTTCTCCATGCCCTTTTCCAATTGTCGTTTTCTAATATCAATTCTGCAAGAGACATAGAAGTTTCAGCATTAATTCTCTGCTCTAGCATATCCACCACAGCGGGTAAATGACCGTAAACTCGCTTCATATTCTCCACCATCTTCTCATCCCATTCCTGCAAATCATCAGATGTCCGCTGATGACAATTATAAAAGATATGATTGATGGTTAGATTGGGCTTGTTTTTAAGCATCTCTATCAAACCATTGATATGATCATTATCTATATGTGTAACAATCAGATAGTCAATATAACTATGAAAATCATTCACGATATAGTCATTAACTTCTTGAGTATAGAGGCCACAATCTACCATGATATGTATTTCCTTGTCGTCATTCTTTAACAACAAGGTAATACAATCACCAGAACCTACATAGAAAGATTTAAATTGAAAAAACATAGGTTTATGCTTCGCTAACTTTCACCGAGTGATACAAGCGGTACTATTTGAGCGCTATGATCACCTTTGCGATGGCATACGCCGCATCAGGACGGTTCTTTACTAATATCTGTGGAATGGATTTCTTATGCCAACACTCCAACAATCGAAGTTGACACATGAAATCCTCATTGCCCTTTGACTTGAATCACGGCCTCCTCCACCTCTTCCTGCTTAGAAGGTAAATCACCGTTAGAACGTAACTACTGATTTTCAGCAGTTAGCACATCCAATATTTTTCAAAAAAACATGTTATCAATTGGTATTGCCAGAGCTGCCAATTAGGCAGCCTTGACATTCACCTTTTTGTTCGAGTTATAATTACATGGGATTAGGGACATGAAGTCTTGCTCCCCCTCCATCAGTCGGGTGAGTATATCTTCTATATAATCGCCAAAATTAATGTCATTCAACTTGCAGCTCTCAAAAAGTGAGAACATAAAAGCTATGTTTTCCGCACCTAATTACCTTTACACCCATGAAAGAAAGAATATCTCCACCGCCTTCTCCACCTGCCCTTGCTTCAAAGCCTACATATTCCGGAGCACCACCCGAATGCAGTGGGTCTGCCACCATCTCTTTAGAAGTTACGACAGAAAGTAAATCACCGTTAGAACGTAACTACTGATTTTCAGCAGTTAGCACATCCAACATTTTTCAAAAAAAGCATATTATTAATTGGTATTGCCAAAGCTGCCAATTAGGCAGCCTTGACATTCACCTTTTTGTTCGAGTTATAATTACATGGGATTAGGGACATGAAGTCTTGCTCCCCCTCCATCAGTCGGGTGAGTATATCTTCTATATAATCGCCAAAATTAATGTCATTCAACTTGCAGCTCTCAAAAAGTGAGAACATAAAAGCTATGTTTTCCGCACCTAGCCAGTCATAATCCACTGTCTCCTCCTTACAATACTTGCGCAAGCTACGACCTTTACGATTTTGGTTGTAATCCTGCATCACTTTTTCGAAATATTCCCTTGTTTCCATTATCAAACTGTTTTGATTACGGATGCAAGGGTAATATATTATATAGGTACCGCCATACGGGCTAACGGTGATTTACTCATTGTCACCGATTACAACCTCGGCGAACTTTGGCTTGCTGTTTAATTGTTTCTTGATTGCTAGTAGTTACACTTATTTGTTATATTTTACATTGTTTTTTACTTACTTGATAAGTATCAAATCAAAGTACATTAGACGAGTCTTTAATGGCTTATCAGAAACAATACCTCTATATGATTTTTCCTGCTCTTCTGTGCTGAACATAAAATCAAAACCATTCTTCTTATAAAATGCTAAAGGCACGTCTTCATTATAGGCATCAACTACCAAATAACGACATCCCGTTTTATTATATGGCTCAACAAACCAGGACTTAATAAAGTCCATTACTTCTGTTCCTATATGAAGATGCTGAAATTTTGTTGAAATTCCCAATCTTCCTATAAGTACAGCAGGATATATCAAATCCTGTTTTATATGAGGAACATGCTTTCCAACCTTTTTCTTTCTCGCATTAGGCAAGTATTTTGTGAAAATACTGGCATTTGAGACCGTAAAGGCACATACGATATCAGCCTTGGATTCTTCAAGATAATAGCAGTAAGATTTACCGAACAAGTTGTCGGCATAAGACACAGCATCATTATGGAAGAATCCATCCAAGTCTTCATTGCCACATGAAAATGAAATAGATTCTTCCAATATTTCTTTTGTCAATGGTGAAAACACCGTTTTGTTTGCTAAAAATCCCATAATACTAACTTAAAATTTTGCTTTTGCCAAAATAGCCTTCATCTCAGCACGTTGCTTTGAGAAATCTATGCTACCACGCTTCTTCAATGTTTCTTCAGCTCTTTCTCTGAAAGCTAAAGCCTCGTCACCTGTCAGCATTGGGATACCACTAATTGCTAATGCCATAATCTTATCTCCTATTATTTAGTTTATATAACTTGCCGTCAAAATTATGCTTTTTTCCCGAAACCACCAAGAAAATCACAAGAAATCTGCAAGTTATCAGCAAATTAGCCTCAAGACAGTAATCTATAACCCCATTATAGCAAGCTCCCATACTGTCTCCACCTTTCTCCAGGCGGTCCCAGCCCGCACAACATGGCGCAGGGCTTTGATGCCCCGCCAACCTTATAGCGCAGCGGTTCCGAGCACCGGAGGGCGGTTACACCCTTCCCTTTTCGAGAAGGGAAGGCTTGGTTAGGATGTGGAGCTCTCCTTGCAGGAGAGACGGAGAGGTAGAAAAGTCTGCACCGGAGGGCGGTTACATCCTCTCTCTTCGGGCAAGAGAGAGGCTTGGTGAGAGATGTGGAGCCTTCCTTAATGGGAAAAAGCGATGCCAGTGAGTGCAATGAAAACTCGCTTTCAAATTGCCGAGTGCAGCTCGCTTTATCAACTAAGAAGGACGGGATGATTTTAGGAAAAAGACATTATCTGTCCTTATACATATTCTCATAATACTTCTGATACTCCCCAGAAGTAACATGATCCATCCATTCCTGGTTATCGAGATACCATTTTACGGTCTCCTCGATACCCTCCTCAAACTGGAGAGATGGCTCCCAACCGAGTTCCTTCTGCAACTTTCTAGAGTCGATGGCATAACGCATATCGTGACCCTTTCTGTCAGTTACGTAAGTGATGAGATCCATATCCTCGCCTTCCTTTCTGCCGAGCAATCTATCAACAGTCTTGATAACCACCTTGATGATATCGATGTTCTTCCACTCGTTGAAACCGCCGATGTTGTAAGTCTCGGCAATCTTACCCTTGTGGAAAATCATATCGATGGCACGGGCATGATCTACTACATACAACCAGTCGCGCACGTTCTCACCCTTACCATATACTGGCAATGGCTTGCGATGACGGATGTTGTTGATGAACAGCGGAATCAACTTCTCAGGGAACTGGTATGGACCATAGTTGTTAGAGCAGTTGGTCACGATGGTAGGCATACCGTATGTATCGTGGAAAGCACGGACGAAGTGGTCTGAGCTTGCCTTGGATGCAGAATATGGAGAGTGAGGATTGTACTTGGTTGTCTCCAGGAAGAACTCCTCGCCGTAAGCCTCGTGGTTCTTACCGCTGGATGCCTTGGTGGTGAAAGGAGCAGGAATGCCCTCAGGATGAGTCATCTGCAATGCACCATAAACCTCATCGGTAGAGATGTGGTAGAAACGCTTGCCCTCATATCCCTCAGGAAGACTCTCCCAGTAAATCTTTGCCGCCTGGAGCAGAGACAGGGTACCCATCACGTTGGTATGAGCAAAAGTGAATGGATCCTTGATACTTCTATCTACATGACTCTCGGCAGCGAGATGGATGATGCCATCCACCTTGTAGTCCTGCATCAATTTCAACATCAGGTCGAAATCACAGATATCGCCCTTAACGAAAGTATAGTTAGGCTTGTCCTCAATGTCCTTGAGGTTAGCCAGGTTGCCTGCGTATGTCAACTTGTCGAGGTTGATGATGTGATACTCAGGATATTTGTTCACGAAAAGTCTTACTACGTGTGAGCCGATGAAACCAGCACCGCCCGTGATAATGATATTCTTCATTTCAATTATTTCTTTTTAAGATTAGCAATACATTTTTCTAAAGAATCCACCCAGTAAGGAACCTTAACGCCAAAGGTCTCCTTGATGGTACGCTTATCCAATACGGAATAAGCCGGACGAGTTACAGGAGAAGGATACTCCGAGCTATAACATGGCTGGATATCGCATTCCGTATGAACGGCGATTCTTGCAATCATCTGGGTGAAATCATACCAGGAGCAGACACCCTCATTTGAGAAATGATAAACTCCAACATATTCATCCTTGCTCTGGGCAGCCTTTACCTTATCCAATATAGTGATGATGGCATTCGCCAGATCGAGCGCGTAAGTAGGAGTACCGCACTGGTCGAAGACTACTTTCAACTGAGGCTTGGTTGCCGTCAGGTTGAGCATCGTCTTGCAGAAGTTCTTGCCAAACTCAGAATACAGCCAGGCCGTACGGATAATCACGTAATCACAGCCTGTAGCCATAATCTTCTGCTCACCATGAAGCTTAGTAGTTCCATATACGCCAGTAGGAGTTCCCTTCTGGTCTGGATTACATGGCACATTATAGGGTTCCTTACCAAAGACATAATCTGTAGAGATTTGGATGAGCAGACCATCAACCTCCTTCATCGCCTTAGCCAGATTCTCAGGAGCATCCGCATTGAGTTTTTCAGCCAATGCAGCCAGTTTCTCATCAGTTTCGCAAGCATCCACATTGGTCCATGCCGCACAATTCACGATGGCTTTCACATCATTCTCCTTCACCATCTTGCGGATGGCATCCATATCGGTGATGTCAAGATAAGAAGTTTCCAACCCTTCTACCTGATTGACATCGGTAAAGATATAATGATCTGTTGTATGTTGGCTAACGATGCGCATTTCATTACCTAGCTGACCGTTAGCACCTGTTACTAAAATATTCATAACCTAGTATTTTAAATTCTTCTTTAATGTCTGATTGCCTTCATCCAATATCGAAAGCAGATATCTTCCATAATCATTTTTGAGCATAGGCTGTGCCACCTCACGAAGTTTATTGGTATTTGTTGTTTTACTTGTATAAATCCACCTTTAGTATTCGAAAGGACTTTCAAAGTCCTTCAACACTTCATGCTTTGTATCTTTCTCCGAAAGAATAGCATGTTCCGTAGAAATGCGCCAATCGATACCGAGAGAATCATCCAAGATCAAGATACCACCATCAGGCCTTCTCTTTAAACTCACGCTCGCTGAAGCTCTCGAAGAAATAGCCACGAGCATCTCTAAACAGGCGTGGCTCAATGATGAGCACGCCCTCAATATCTGTCGTTATTACCTTCATAATATCAATTATAATTAGCTTGCATATAGTAAAATCGGGCTACTAAGCTCCATCCCCGAAAAGTAGCTTAAATAAAAGGGGAGCGGGAACTGTTCGCCCGATATACCAATATTTTATTCCATATATTTTCTGCCATACCGCTCACCTAGCAAGGCTTGCTTCTGAGCGATATGATATAGTTTCTTCCAATCCGCCTCCTTCAAAAGAAGTATGTATATCCTTCTCCGAGAAAATACTGAATCGCAAGAAATCAAAGAAAATCTTTTGTTGTTTCAACATAAAGTTGTACTTTTGCACGCATGAAAGATAAATTACAAAGAGCCATCGGCCATATTATACCGACGCTCCTATTCATTATATTACTTCCTATATCGGTAGTCTTCACTCCCATTCACTGGCTGTACAAGACTATCCGAAGATTTTTTCTGCGATAAATCTTGCAGGAAACAGCAAGCCTGCCATCACATAACGCTTACGGGTATGCGGCTCCTTCCACATTCGATAAACAAAGCGAAGATTCGTCTTATCCACCCATGCTGGATAGTAATCTATCTCATTCTTGGAAGTCTGATGGATAAATCCACCACAGGTAAACCCGATTCCCTGATAACCGGCATTCTTCACCTTTAGCAGGAACTTCTCTTGCATCAAAGCTCCCATACCAACTATCAAGAAATCTGAATTCAGCTTAACAATATGCTTTGCCTCCTCATCCATTTCCCGTTCAGAAGCAAAGTAACCATTACGATAACCTGCAAACTTCACCTTTGGATACCGCTCACGGAATATCTCCACGGCCTTCTCCACCTGCTTCTGCTTAGAAGCCACAATATAGATAGTCTTTCCATGTTCCTCTGCATACGAGAACAACTCCGGTGCCATCGAAGTCATATCAAAACTTCTTCGAGTCACCAACTTGCCATAAACCAACTTGATGGCTTTCACCAGCAAGCCACCATCGGCAAATATACCATCCATCTTATCAAACAACTCCTTATTATCCAGAGCTGTAAGATAAGATACAGGATTGAGGTAAGTATAAACCTTACCCTTTGTTTCAAATATCTGATGGACGGAAGATTTTTCCGTTGATAATATTTTATTAACTAATAAAGATTTCATAACCAACTACAATACATTATATTTTATTCCCAATTTCTTCAACTCTTCTTCCACACATTTCTGAAAGATCGGTGAGTCTATCAATGCCTTTTTAACCACATCTTCACACTTATTCGGCTCGAAATTATCATCAATATCCATCTTGATTGCCTGAAAGCATTCAACAAGAGTTTTACGACCACCATTTTTCCTTACATAGTTTACAAGTTTATTCTTTAGGTCAACGATGAATTTACCACATGCATTATCATAGACTTGGAACATTTTCTGCCCCTTATCATCCATAGTGTTCTTAATAAGCCTAAAAGTCTCATCATCAATACTTCCTTGTTGAATATAAAATCGGATATGAGGCAAGCCATCCTTGTCTTCCACTTTACAGTAGAGATAGTTTTCTGCGGGTGGTGTATCCAAATAAGCATTCCAATATTTCCTATTTCCCTCACCATCTGTAATGTTATCAGACTTATGCCCATTACACAACATACACGATGGTATTAAGTTTCTGGGATGTACCGCAAACAAAGGATAATCATTTTGAGGAATAAAATGATCCATAGTATTAACCAAATTGATTTCACATAACGGACAAAAGTTATTCTCATAACCATCATCATTTAATACTTCCTTCCGCAGATTGGCAATTCTGGTTCGAGTATATGAATACAGACTCCTCATCTCCTCCTTGTCTGAAGCTTCCAATATTGGATGCGTTCCTTCCAAAGATTGAAGTTTGTTTGTTCCAAAAGCTGTATCATAAGATTGGATATAATCCTTGTGAGTTTCAACTCTTTCATGACACCGCCCTTTAAAGGTTTCTTCCTTTGACAAATGCTCTTCACCCCTTCTTTTGTTGGTAGAGTCAATGACACCTTTGATGAATTCAATATCATCAATACCCACAGGTTTAAGCTTCCTCATAGTTATGTTTGTCTATTACCGATCGTATAAGCAATCTCATATTCATGCCCAGTTTGTTATGCGCACCTTTTAGCCTATCCACTATTGTAGCATAATCATAATGACACTTCCTGGCTACTGATTCCACAAAATGCTCATATTTCTTTTCATCAGACATGTTCTTGAATATCACATCACTTAATATCGATACATCTTCGCCAAAACACTCTATACCAATTTTTGCAACACTCAAAGTATTACCAATTCTTTCCAGGGTATATACATTGTCGGAAACCATTTCCCTAACTATCAATGGAGAGTGGGTGGCAATGATAGCGTATGATTCAAATTCTTCCAATACATCACAGATGGCTTTCATCAGTACGGTAATTGCATGTGGATGCAAATGCTGTTCGGGCTCATCAAACAAGAGGAGAGTATCATATCGAATATTTGCCATAATTTCAGTCAAGGAATAAACATAGATAGATTCACCAGAACTCATATTTTGGCAAAACTCATTTATATTATCTTCTACCAGCCTATAGTCTCCTTTATCGTCTTCCTCATAAAAACCGTCTATGATATTTTGATCGATAACAGCTTTCATAATGTGTCTCCATCTCCTTAGAAGTTGATTGGAAGAGCCTCTGTGTAAAATCTTCATTAGATTTCCCTTGAAGATAGCAATTTGGTCTTGCAGTGAAAACAACTCTGTTTGATTCTTCAATAGACCACAATAATGATATTCTACTGTATAGTCTGTTGAGACAAGAGGAAATTTGTCGAATGGAGAGTAAGACATCACCATGATTTTACTCATGATAGGTGGCAAACCTACAAATGCCCCTTTGTCCTTTCCTATAAAAGACTCTACAATGTTGTTTAACAGAGTAGATTTACCTACACCATTTTCTCCAATAAGACCTATCATTCGATGATAGGGTTCACAATCATAAGCAAAATCGAAATCAATATCAACCGGTGTCACATTTTCCCCACCATATTTCGGTTCGTAACGATAGGTAAAGGCATAAGACTGTCTCATATCTCTGCCGAAGACCCAAAAACGACCTTCCCTTAAAGCTCGTTCTGCAGAGTTATCTCTCAACAAAGATGATTTGAAAGCAATCGTATCAGCAAACTTTTCATGAATTTTACTATATAAAGCAGCATCCTTTAACTCACCCAAGTAAATATATGCTCTCTCAGCAAACAACTTAAACATATTATCATAATAGTCTAAATTATCTCCTAGGGAGCAAAAATTATCATCTAGTCTATAAAAGCGCTCAGGTAAAACAGTACTTGTATCATGCTCAGATAGCTTCATAATCTTGACTCTGCCGAGAAACTCTATCTGTTTATTTTTCTTATAGTATAGCCTAAACCAAGTCTGGTATCCATAATCATTCCACTTATTATTGAAAGTCAGCATAAAGCATTCCTTCTCATCGGGAACTTCCATTTCTTTCTCTTCAAAACGGAAACGATTTGTAATAACAGACTTACATCTAATGAAAGGTATCCGATTATCCACTTCAGGCGTAATACCTTCACCAATCGTTTGAATAACAAGCCTACCTTCATCATTAATTATCTGGTAGTTTTCTGTTTCGAGAATCTTCTGCAAATCATTAATGATAGCTTCATCAGACATAATATTAATGAGACCTTCCACAAAACGCAATAGTTTATGCTCATCATCAAGTATATGGAGCACAGACAAATAGAGTTTATCTTGCGTCCAATCATCATTCATGAAATAGTGCTTATCTATCTCATCTCCAAGAATTTTATACCGAGAGTCTTCACCTGTAGAATGACTTTGATAAACATTCCACAAAGAGGAAATCAAGTTAAGCACATCGTGTTCATAACGCAGCTGATCATCAATGCGCTTAACTATTCCATATATGGCTTGTCTAGCTTCTTGTTTCATTGCAAATTCTTTACAGCAGTGATGTTACTATCCGATACTTTAATAGAATTAGTCCTTTTTGAGAACACTTGCCGTTCCTTATTACCAAGCCAAATTCCACCAATATGCGAATCCAATAATGATATTTTCGACTTATTGGCCACATCATCATTTTTGAACTCAAAGACTACGGGATTCACCTTATCGTATGGATCTTTCCACATAATTTTATTGTGAATCAACTTCAATTGCGAGATATGCATCTCACAAATATTAAGCACGTCAAAAGCAGTGTCGTACGTATCGCAGAAACATTGACTCAAGAACACACACCCACCTCTATTTCTGAAATATGTACTACCATGTATATATCTTGGCAACATCCAAGCATGAATACGCTCGAAGAAATTGCTACCTTGATTATCTACAGCAGTGTAACAATCTATCATGATACAGTCCGAGAAATGGCAATCACCTGTTTTTGTTTTGATACCTATCGAATTTTTCCGACAACCATGAAAGTGTAAATTATCAGCCAACAACTCATACCCTTCTTTAACGTTTAAACCAATTGCGTAATTACCTATTCCTAAAAATTCTCCATCTGTAAGGTGAAGTTTGATAACCTTGCTACAATCAATCCCCACTTTCGCTTTACCATTAAGGTCCAGTCGGAAATTACGAATCATTCCCGTCCAATATTCTGTCTTGTCCCAATGAATCGTCAGCATAGATATAGAGTCTGTAGCTATTATCGTAGCTCCGCCCAAATCCATATCAATAAACCCAGATATTCTCAAGCCTTTATCAATATAGTAGCTATGACTTGCGACTGAGGTTAGTTTACACCCATTCGCTATGCAATAATTTATAGCCTTCTGCAAACCATTGGCATTATTAGATGCCAATTTCGGGGTATTGCAGACGCAGCCAAAATCTTCAGGTGTTACATATACTGGCACATTACCTTCAGCAAGACAACAGAGCCAAATAAGAACAAAATAGAAAACTAAAAAACTACGTTTCATTTTATTTTGAGATAATCTTTTAACCATTTAGGAATATAAACAACAGCATATTGATAGAATATATTATATGATTGAGCGTGGAATTCAAATAGCCCGTATAAGGCAGAAACATATATACCATAACAACCAAAACTATAGCCATTCCCTTCAAAATATCAATATTAAACTAAACACTACATTTTTCTCTATATTTTGCCTTTTATCATCTTAGCCAACTTTGGATATTTCACAGAGAAAGGAACCCATAATTTCAACGCAATCCGTTTCCATAATGGTTGCCAAGTACCTGCGAAATGATGAATGGAATAAGTATTCGCTGTGATTGTGATTTTCTTTGTCACATAATTCTTTGGACTGAAATAATCCATCGGAAGAATACAAACCACCTCCTTATCATCTACAAATTGCGATGGATTATCAATAAACCTCATCTCAAATTTACTCAGAATACATTTTTTCAGGATTGATGGCAATACTGCAGTCTGTGCTTTACCATCCATATTAATAAAATGCTTACCATTATAATAGTTAAGACATTCCTTTATCCATAGGGTGTTCTTCTCTGCTCCAATGATGGCAGCCTCTATTCCTTGTGGACTATTTTCCTTACATATAAAATAAGGATATTTCAGTAAATCATCAAAGGACTTCAATACCTCTACATCACTATCAAGATATATTCCACCCTCTGTTGCCAAAGCATAAAGACGAATGTAGTCAGCAGCAAAAGCATACTTTTTATTTTCAAAGGCTTCCCTTACCCAAGGATTCTTTGAAAGTGGGAACTTCTTCAAGTCCCATTTTACAAGTTCGTAATCAGGAAGATACTTCTTCCAACTCTCCACGCACTTCAATAATTTCTCTGGCATCGGGTCATCACTCAACCAGCAATAATGTATCTTTTTTGGTATCATATCAATTTATTCATTTAATAGTTTTTCCCAGCGACTCACAATCTTATCCAACGTGAATCGCTTGCTAGATTCTATAGCAGCCTTCTGCATAACCATACGTTTGTTGGCATCAAGCATCAAAGCATGCATCTTATGATAAAACTCTTCCTCATTCTTGTCTGTCACAAGATAACCGTTTTCACCGTCATTGATTATCTCATGGAACGAGGCGCATGTGTCGTACACAAGAGGCACACAACCAAACTGTAACGACTCGTTCAATGTCATCGGCCATCCCTCAAAAAGAGATGTCATCATAAACAGGGAACTCTTCTTATAATATCCAACAGGATTCTGACGACTCTCAAAGGAAATGCGTTTCAGACCCAACGTAGATACCATCTTACGATATTCATGCTCCGACTCACCAAATCCCACTATCTTGAAAGTCCAATCATTTAATTCAGCATCATCTTCTATACGTTTCCATATCTTAATGGCCAAGGAGATACGTTTCTGCACTTCGTCCAAACGAGTAACTATCAAAACAGTTTTCTCCTTCTTGCTCAAATCTTCCAAAGGAATAAACTCATCAAAAGATACAGCATTTGGGATGGAAGCAAATTTTCTCTTGTCATTGATGTTCCCAAACTTACAATAGTCATCGGAATACTCCGGAGACAAAAGCACTATCTTGTCACACAATGAATAAGCCACCTTATACAACTTATGGAAAGAAGCATCCATATAAGGCTTGAATACAGGATATATCAACACTTTAACCAAAGCCTTAACCCGATTGCTTAACGACTGAGCATATCTGAATTGATTCCATATAGAATAAAATGCGTTAAAATACGGCTCATAACCTGGAGCAAAATGGTGAACAAATAACATGCTTGGTTTTCGAGATGCTTTTGCCCTGCCATCATACACGTTCTTTACCATTATAAAAGCCCCTTCAAGAATGATTTTGTCTATTTGTTGGCTGTCGATAATATCTCTCACAGATTCTGGAGAATAATTGGTGTAAATACCATCAAACTCTGTCATCTCAAACATATCCCCAATAGGCTTTGCATACAAGTTATAGCACTTATGCCCACGACGGCGCATCTCATTGCTGATGCGTGCCGTGGTGCGTTCGGTTCCACCTTTCTGTTCAGAAATTTGGAATACGGTAACAAACAGTATATTCATCGTCTCTTACTCTTTACCGTAATATTCGTCAATGGCATCATGAAGAGCGTTAATAAATCCGCGTCCATGCGTCTTGTCCGGTTCCATGTAGTTGCCTTCTCCCCATTCATTCCATGATTTAAGAATCAATACTTGACCATCTGCTGGCTTATTCTTGATAGCATCAAATGCCATCATGCAATGCTTTTTGAAATACTCAGGCTCAGTATGCCAATAGATGACACCATTTGCCCCACTACGTGGAGAATGGTCCCATTGCGTAAACAACTGTGGAATTACGTCATTTTCGTAATCACGTTTTGTTACAAACTCCTTGTAATACAAGCGATAATCATACAAGAAAGCAGGCTTTTTTGTAAAGAAGCTCTTGATTGGCTTCAGCTTATAATCGATGTAATGACCTATCTTACCCATTTTTCCAAGTAATGTGTCATGGCGAGTATAGTTGAGTCCCTGGTAAACCACGGCATCAAATCCTTTCTCTCTCAACATAGGTTTGATATAATTACTCTTGGTTATTTCACCAACTAAATACAAATCCGGGAATCCTGCTTCCTTTGTCCATTTTCTGAAATTATCAAGATACTCCTTAGGCACAGACACTGGGTCGTAAATCAAGAAGAATGGCTTACCATTAATCTTGGTATAACGAGGATCCTTAAAACTGCGGAGCAGTAACTCAAAGTGCATTTTCTCATCTTCTATGCCAGGATACTCCTGTCCGATAAGAAGATTGTTGCTTGTCGTACCATCCTTGTTCCACGTTTTTGAATACCAAGAATGGTTTGCCCATCCTAGGCAAAAGCCAAAATCAGGCTTTCCCGAAGCCAACACCTCATCGTAAATATCGGCCATTAGTCGCTTTCCATTACCAAACCAGTAATGCCAATAGCAAAAAGAAGTAACACCTGCAAGCTTTGCCAAGTCTGCTTGTTTCTGACGTATTTCAGGATCACGCAAGTCATAATAACCTAATTCTGTTGGTATGCGTGGCTGGTCATGCCCCTTGAACAGAGGTTTTGACTTTTTTACGTTTGTCCACTCTGTAAATCCCTTGCCCCACCACTTATCATTCTCTGGTATGGGATGAAATTGAGGCAAGTACAATGCTATAATCTCTGGTCTTTTCATATTTTGTTTTATTTGTTATATTTCTTAAATACTTCTACAATTTGTTTCACAATGTCATCAGCCTGTGACTTTGAAATATTATTAATCATGGCTGTTTGACCAAAAATGCCATTGTTCTCAAAAGCACCCTTAAACTTGTAACTATAAGCCAGTCCGAAAACAGGTACTTTGGTGAATATGGCTGCAAAATTTGCATGCATACGTGTACCGATAAAAAACGACATTTTGGATATCACATACTTAGTCTTTGGAGAAATCAAGTCCATATCTATAAGATGGACACCTTCCTTGCTTTTCAACTTAGAGTAGAAAATGCGTGATGCTTCCAAATCATCATTATCTGTCTCTGGATTTTGATAACCATAGCTATGTGAAATCAAATATATTGGGCGGTGAATGCTTTGGAAATATCTCACTATCTGTTCACAAAGATAATGATAATTTTCAAATTGCCCTGCTAACGTTCTGAAATGATTGCTATAAGTCAAACCACTTACATTCAAACCTATCGCACCATTTTCTATTTTTATATCGAAAGGTTCTGGCTGCATGAAATATGAGAGATCGTTTGTCAATTCATATTTCACACCCATTTTCTTCAATTCTTCTACAAAACGATCATCACGCACGTACACATCTTTTGCTGCCTGAAGAATATATTTAGCCAAAGCGTAATTTTCTTTCTTCTCAAAAGGGCCCAAAGTTTGAGGCAGCTGTATGGTAGGAATACCTGCCTTTATTGCCATCAACGTCTCCGGAAGTCGCCAATAGAAAGTCTGTGTACTATATATATCAGAAAATCCGTCGCCGCCATTGATTGCTGCCACATATTCCATATTGCGTATTGCCTTTCCAAAAGGGGTAAAAGGCAATGTGATATGAAATTTCTCTAAAAGTGTTTTTTCTAGAAAGAATACATTCAATGTCTTTATACAAAACTCTTTATCTCCAACTCTTACCTTATCTATCTTATTGATACGATTCTCCTGTTTCAAGGGATTTTTGATGAATCGTAAGTTCAAAATCTTGGTATCAGGTGTCAGCCCATAACGCTGTTCTAGAAACGACAAACTCCCGTAACCCAAGGCTTGGGTTCCACGGTTGTTATCATGAATATCAAAGCCAGATATCACTATAAATTTTTGTTTGCTTTTTCCCATGTGTCTTTTATATTTTTACGTTTTTTTACAATTTTTGCAGGTATACCAACTACGATTGAATGTGGCGGAACATCTTTAGTGACAACACAATTTGCTCCAATCCAAACATCATCGCCAATCCTTACCCCCCCAATATCTTTGCACCAGCATACACCTTACAATAATCACCAATAGTAGGAAGCCCACTTTGTGACCAACCTATTGTCACCTGTTGACTTATCACACAATGCTTTCCTATTTTCTTTGCATTAACTATCGTCGAAAAACCATGCATAATACGAAGTCCTTCTCCTATATTAGCATTACAAAAATATAGGTTCAGAGTGGATGGTTTTAAGAGACTAACTATTCTTTTGGTAATCTTCAGCATAGGAGACTGTCTGTATTCAAGACGATAATATACTAGACGTCTGTATTCCGGATAATGATACATCAGCTTTAAAAAACCTCCAATACTCTGAGGAACATTAAGCCATTCCGCCCACACCTTAAAATCAGCCTTAACTAAGAGGAAAACCTTTTTAAATTCATTCATAGTTTCATTTTATGGGTCAATTTCTTTCCCATTTGTTAGTTTCAAAATTATATTTTTTAACAATCCGTGCAGGGTTACCTGCAACAATAGAATAAGGTGGAACATCTTTTGTTACTACGGCTCTTGCAGCAATAATAGAATGTCGCCCAATATGCACTCCCGATAATATCTCACAACTAAAACCTAACCAACACTCATCCTCTATGATGACAGGTCCTTTACTAATCAATGGCTGCTTGGATATTGGCATATTAATATCCTCGTAGCCATGACTATGGTCTGTAACATGTACATAACCAGCAAACAATACATTCTTACCGATAGTGATGCCATGTATGGCGGCAAAACTGTTTCGTATTCCTATCCATGTACCATCCCCAACAGTTATTTTCGGAGAGTATTTGTTGCCAAGATGCTCAACAATAGGAATAAAATAAGTATTTTTCCCAATGCCAACATCACAGCCAAAGAAAATGCACTGAGGATTCTGTATAACTACACCAGAAGCTTTTGTCCAATGTTCCCCCATTGCACCAAGCTTATTTTTCCAATACCATCTTACCCCCCCCATTTTAATTTTATTAATTATTTTTGATGTTGCTTTTATTACAATTTGCTTCATACTCATATTTTTAGTTTGACAATAAGGATGCAAAAAATATAGCACAAAAAGGCGATGTCTTTTCATATTATTAAAGTTCTTCTTTGCCCATCTAGAATACCAGGATTTTGATAACAATTTTAATTGCAAATCATAAAAACGTTTTTCTTTAGCTATATTTCCCTTTCTTTTTACTGTAGGCCATTGTGACTTTTCAAAAAGATGATAATCAACTTTACTTGCCAGTACAACATTTTGTTTAAACAAATTGTTTATAATATTCTTGCCATATTCAGAATGTACCAAGAAAAGTGAAGCCCCCACAGTTTCATTTTCCAAATATTCTTTCAGCCAAGGATCACCCACTGAAATATCTGCATCCTTACTCTCTACCTGTTTGCAATAGAAACATCTCTTCGGAGTAAATATACCAGAATCATGCATAGTTATCCAAGGCTCAGTATAGTTAGTTCTTTTTATATGGCTACCATCATTTAATGTTATATCTATGCCGTTTGGCCACCCTCCACCTCGATACCTAATATTTTTAACCTGTGATTTTGATATACCTAAAAACTTATAATAACAATAAGTACCATCCAATGTTGTCTGACCAGAACAAAAATAGTCAATGATTATGGATTCAATATTTGCTCTTCTTAATATACTTCGTATGGCTCTAACAAAACATGGAGAACACACAACAAGAATGCGACCACGAATCTCAGAAATGTGTTTTCTTATAAATCCTACCAAATCCATATCTTGATATACTGATCCTACCATTTCATATTCTTCAAAAGAATATATCAATTTCGGCTCATAACGGCATTTTTCTGTAACAAACTCACAAGACAGGTATGTATTTATCTGTTTTGAATCAAAGAGATATCTTACAATGGAGCTTGTTATACCCCCTGAAGCAGATTCATATCTTGTATTATTATCATAGGCATATCCTATGTAAGTCTCTGTCATGTTTTAAACTATTATTTGATTAAACCTTGATTAATTTTCATTCGTATCAAGAAACGACGAATCGTATAATCTTCTGTTCTACATCTCATTTCATATTTATAGAAATAATTGTAATCTGCCTTCGGATTCTTCTCGAACAACACATCAGAACGGTGCATCTTAGCACTATAAATATCCCATGCCTTAGTAAAATAATGGTTTATCAACATTGTTGCATTTTCTTGCTTATGTCGACCTCCACCCCATGTTTTATCAATGGTACAGATATACCCAAACTGATTTACAGCAGGGAGAGTTATCTTTACTCCACAAATGGAATATTTCATATAAGTGTGGTGATGTACATGCCACAAATCAAAACTTGCTATATTATAACGAGTATTAATCAGACACTTGCCATGAGAATAAAGCTCATCGAAACAGGTGAAATATTGCTCTATCACATTTTTACAATAATCATGTTCCAGTTTACCTCCAGTACCAAACATTCTCCAATGAATGTTTATAGCAGGATATTTATCAAACGGCTTCAACCATTCTTCTATAGTATTAGCATACTTAGGTACAAAGAATTCATCTGCATCCAAGAAAGAAATCCAATTTGTCTCATTGCGAAAACTCTCATAGCAATGTTTGTATGCCTTAAATTGAGAATGGTCGTATGGCCAGTCTATTAAGGTAACAGCCCCTTTATCAATATAAGGTCTTAAAACTCTCTTAAAATCATCATCAGAATTATTATTATATAAGTAGAAATGATCTACTCCTATGGTGAGATGATAATCAAGCCATTCTTTCAAAAAAGGGGCTTCATTCTTAAAAATTAAACATAATGAAACACGGTATTTCATTACTCGTTTGTCATGCTTACCAAACAACTTTATATAACTTTTGCAAATAGAGTTGTATAAGAGCATTTTAATAAAAGATTCTATCCTATTCATTACATATATTATTTATCCCATACAAAGCCATAGCCAAACATGGAGGTGTTAACTATTTCACGCAAAAAGCCATACCATAAAAAGTTCAAAGCATAAACTATCATTAGTGCATTCTTCAATGCGGTTTTACTGGCGAGTTTATACATATATATACCTATCAATAGAGGCATCAACACAATAAACATATTATAAAATCTACCAAACATTTCGATGTCTCCACCAATAGTTTTTAGCATAATGGCAAAATAGCTAAAATAAAAACTTACGAATATGTTATTGTCTTTTTTTTGTGCCAAAAAGCCAAATACAATGATAGAACAATATGTCACTAAACTTACTACTTGATTCACAAATCCAATTACTACGGCTTTGTTTCCTAACACATTGGAAATACTTCCTTCTTCTGAAAACCAACGATCTGCATTTTCTACATAATTAGACCCTTTCTCACTATCTAAATTTACATTGTTTTGAATAAAATCTACAAAATACGAGAGATTAGAAGAGTCCCAAAAATAGTAACAATACAAAAAGAGAAGAAGCATTCCACAAAGTATCATTTTTTTCTTTGCAATCTGTTCTACAATCTTATGCGGAAGATATACTAAAGTTACAAACACGGTAACAACAATAATTCCACTAAAATGAATCAATGGTATAGCACACAAACACAACCACATCTTCTTCTTTTTAGAAACTAAGTAGAAATAGTAAGCATACAAAATAAATGAAACTGCTATATATTGTCTAATTAAATTTTCTGCTGATGGGGTTAAGATAAAGAATAAAGGCAAAGCCCAAATTGCTGCTTTCCTATAAACTTTTAACAGCAATAATATACCACCTATCAAAAGAGCACTATACAAGACAAATGCCACCCAAAAAGGTAGGGATGTATAATAAAACACGGTACACCATATTTTATAAAGGAACTCAGGTTCATCTGTAACTACAGCAGGAAGAGCCCCATTCATGTTTTTTCCCAAACATGTTACTATGTCATTATAATAGTGTGGATAATCAGCACCTCTTAGCCAACGTAAACCTTCTATTAAAGAATATGCGCTGCCTGCTAGCCATGCATATTTATTATATCTTGCTGGAGCATCTTTACTTATACCCCATCCGCAAAAAAACAATATTGCAAGCAGTAAAATTCTAAGAATCCAATATATTATTGGATCCCCTACATCATAACCTAAAAACATGTACTATTATGATTATTAAAACTTCCCTTTATTACCAAAGAAGTCCTTTTGTTTAACATAAAAATGAAAACCACTTGTTTACCTCTTCAATATGTAATCTATGACTCATATTGATAGAGTTTTCCTTCATTTCATAAACACGATTTCTCTTATCATCACACAAGGAATTTATTCCTTTTACAAAATCCCCAATGTTATTTTCTACAAAAATTGCATTTTTCTCATCACAATAATCACTGATGCTACCCACATCACTCACAATCATCGCAAGCCCCATTGCCATAGATGTCGTTATCACATTACTACCCACAGTATCTTCCATTACATTCAAGGAGACATCTGCTATATCCATTTGATGACGCAATTCTTCCTCTGACAAGAAACCTTTTAGCTCTACATTAGAAGATTTAGGGAAAAGGTCATCTACATTTTTTCGACCTCGACAGATAGTCCAATGCACATTTGGACATTGTTTAACAATTTCTGCCAACATTCCATAATCTCGTTGTAAAGCTCCCATCATGATAACCCTAAGAGGCGAATGTACATCAATAGGTTGCTGCTTATGATAATATGCCGAATCCACATAATGAAAGCCAGTACTTATTTTTTCTTTTGTTATTCCTGCCTTCTCAAAATAATCAGATAAAGAAGAACCTAACGTCAACATTTTATCTACTGGTTCTGCCCATTTTTTGATTATTCCAGATTCTTTTGCCGTAATCTCATCAAAAAACTTGCAGGTTAGATGAGAAAGAGCATATATCTTAACCTCAGGATAATTCTTGCGAATATAGCAAGCCAATTCATACTGAGAAGCCCATGGTAAAAGATATTCAAGAAGAAAAACCTCATCACCAGCTTTCAACTTTGAGAACATTGGTTTACAAAGTTCCAAATATTCTTTTGGATAGGTTATTTCTAAATATGCTTTTTGTGCTCTCGCCCCGAACAATTTCCAGTGAATTTTTTCAAGGAAAGTCTTAGGATACTCCCACACCTTAGGCATTTCCTTTACGTACACTTCATATTCTGCTGGATATTTTTTCTTAAGCATATCACACATGTGTCTCATACCAGCATGATTACCATGTGTACTACGCCAATCTTGTACTATTAAATACTTCATATTTTTATAACATTTTCTTATATTCATCCTTTAATTCCAGAGGAAAGACTTTTATTAAATTCTGCTGAATTTGAGATAATCTTTCTTTTTTAATCAAAGAGTAATTGTGCATACGTTGGAAATAATTAGCAATAGAATCCAACGAGCTTAATAGGTTCTCATCATGAATTTCCCCTTCATAGGCAGGAATACCTACACCACTAAAATAGTCATAATACTTAAAGTCCGAAGAATTCACATATCCATGCTTTATCCAAAGTGCAGGAACTCCATAAGCATGAGCAAATATGAGTCCATGAAGAGAAGATGACAAAACGCATTTACTCTGTCGAATAATATCAATTACACTTTCCAAATCATTAGTTCTAACATTTACAACAGCATATTTGGTTCCCCATTTTTCCTTGAAATATGAATAATCCACAAAATGTGGTATAATAACCACATCAAACTTCTGTTTTTGTGGCCTGTCATACACTAAAGGCAACAATAATCCTGGATCACCTAAAGCAACTATTCCCCTTTCATTAAAAGGTAACTTCTCTAAAGACAGTTTTCCTCGTACAGCTAAAACTTTCGTTTTCTTATATTTACTATCATATTCTCGGAAACCGCTACCCCAAACAACAGTTTTTCGATTTGCAAAATCAAGAATAGATCCAATTGCAAATAAAGCTTTATCCCAAGGATAAACATATCCCACATATGAGCTTAATCGAAATGCTTTTCTATGCTTAATCGCACGAAGTAAATTCAAAAAATCTTTGTGGATGCAAGTTTGAGGGAAGGCCCATTTTATCTGTTTCTTAGCCAAATGACTTACTAAATAAAAAGAGGCGTAATCTCCAAAATTTTTCTCAGCTTTCCACCAATATAGTTTATCAACGGTCATTTCTTTTAAATATTATTTTAGACACCTTTGCGTTTACTTTCACTCTCTCTTTAACTGTCAAACCTAGGACGTAAACACATATCATTACGCTAATCACGCTAACCAAGCAAACAAGAACCATGCTTGCAAAACTTGGCAGCAAATAGCTATGTAATAACAAAGGAAGTATTATTGCTGTAGCAACAACCAATCCTATTTTTACTATAACTTTTTGTATATATTCACCGACAGCTAGCTGAATCATATTTCTTACCATATATATTCTCACACACTGAGCCAAAATAACGACACAGAGATGAACAATAAATACACCCTCAGGTATACAACCCATTTTCAAAGCGACATAAGATATTGGAACTATCAGTAGAAGAATTGAACCTACAACTATCTGATATACCTTAATATTACCATTTGCCTGTGCTCCCACTGTAAGAGGATTTGCCGTAGCATCCAACATTAAAATCATGAATATCAATCTAACAAACCAAACCGTATGATCTGGCACCAACCCTAACCAATAATGGAGGATAGATGGAGCCTCTATCATAATTGGTAAAGACAAAAGCAAAAGCATAAAGAATGAATACTTTGAACTGGCATATATCAGAGAATGCATTCGCTTCAAATCATTTGCAGCATAGCTTTTAGTTATCTGAGGATTCAATGCCATCTGGAAGTTGGTACAGAAAGCTGATACTTTCTCATTAACTTGCATAGCTACACCTCTTGCTGCATTTACAGATGGTCCAAAGAACAGATTCAGCAGGATATTCAAGCCTTGGGAATAGCCAACGTATGCAAGATTTCCAAACATTGTCCAACCAGCAAAGCCACCCATGTGCTTCAACAAATCCTTGTCAAAGACAAAACGATAATGACATTCCTCAAACTTTCTTGAGCAATAGACTCCATATATTATACGCATTGAAAAAGAGAGGAAAAGCAGGAGAGCTGCATACGTAATCAATTTATCAATAGGCGTGACAAATACAGAATAGGCTATCACCAATTTCATAATTGCCTCATAAATTGTGATGTAGGCAAATGCCGACATCTTCTCATGGGCAATGATGCACGCATTATAAGGCACACTAATCAGTGTCAACACAAACGACACTATAGAAAACTGCAAAACCCAATTAGCTGCATCAAGCCTATCGGCAGGTATAACCATCTTGTTATTCAAAAACCAAACTCCCGCAACCTCTGCGATAAGGACTACAATAACTGACATAAATATCTGAATGGTTACAGCCGAGGAAAATACCTTACTTAGTTTTTCTTTATCACCACGACCTATCTCAAAAGTTATATCTCGGCTAATGGCAACGCTCAAAGAACCTGTTAATACAGAAAACATTGCGACCACGCCACCAACGACATTATATATACCAAAGTTATCGACTCCTAAAGATTGTAGATTGATTCGACTTGTAAAAAGTCCGATGAACATTAAGAATAGCATACGGAAATACAACAAAAGCGTATTCTTTGCTATTCGCTTGTTGTTATTTGCTTGATGGGTCATAAAAACTATTAATCTTGAGTATAAAAAGTCTTATTCATAAATGTCTCTACAGAATCTTTCTTTTCATTATTTGTTATGTAATTGGAGATTTTGAAATTATATTTATCAATACTCTGAGCAATAATATCTCCAGATTTGGTTGAATAATACTTAATTCCAAGATTTGACAACATAGAACGCACTTTATCTGACGGATGAGAATACATATTATCCCAATCACAAGCACATATTGCAACTCTTGGATTGACTGCTTTCAGAAAGTCTGTAGTTGTAAATCCGTTGTCTGCCCCATGATGTGCCAAAATTAGAATATCAATTTCTTTTGTGACTATCTCTTCTTTCATAAGTTTTTCCGCGATGTCAGAATCTTCACAATCTCCAAGGCTTAACACTTGGAAACTTCCTATTCTAAACAACTTTATTACAGACATATTATTAGAAGTCGTACCATTCTCTATATTAGTTGGTCCAAAGAACAAATCTCGGCCAACTAAACGAGTAAAAAACTGATCTTTTACAATTGACGGAGTAACCCGAACTACCTTGCAACCAGAGTTTAAGATTATAGACAAAGACCTTAATCCTGTAATAGTATGTGGAGCATAACCAGGACATTCTATTATAGAAGGTTTTAATTCTTTGATTATATCTTCCAATTCCGTTGACTTACAATGATCTTCATCCCAACTTGTTATATGAAGAACATCTATATGGGCAACACCGCTTAATCCCATTTCATAAATAATATGAGACTTGTTTACTGAATTGTAACGAGCTTCAATCAAGACAAAGTATTGATCTACACTAATAGAAAAAGAAGCTCCTTTTTCGCCTAATTGATAAGCTCTAAATCTTGTATAATGTTTCATACTGTTACTAATTTTAAAAGATATTTTGGATTAGATTGGAATTGCTCCCAATCTGATTTCAATTGTTGTTCACACCCCAACAGAAGTTTATGTGTGTCTGTCGTATTCGACATATCCTTCTTTAACTTCTCGACGTACTCTAACAAATTCATACATATTGTATATTGTCCACAAGCAAGCAATGCCTCTGGAATTTCGTTTTCTCTGTCATATTCTGTAAACCATAAAGTCGTTCCCATAGAAGAAGCCTTATCGCTATTGTTGATAATCGCTTGCGAAGGTTTTAATATTTCAGGATAATCTTTCTTCCATCTCCACGAACCCTTACAGGAAAGCTCGTTGACATTGGTACTTAACAAACGATTCCTCCAAGACGCATTTTCGTACAAAGCTTTATAACGCATCTGGCGAATTGGTTTCATAAATACAGATTGCGCCAAAGTCAAGAGTGACAATGTTCGATTCTTTAATAGAGTGTATATTTTGCCAAATCGTAAGTTCGTCATCAAATCGAAATCAAATTCAACAGGAAGTGTTCTCAAAAGTCCTGTCATTTTTTTCGAATACAATAAACTGAACAACTTAACCATCCGCATAACAACGAAATAGTAAAGAATATTCCGCTAATAAAATAAAGCCGAACTCTCAAAGTTATAATAAAGAGCAAACTTGATATTGAAAAGCTCCACAATAGTATATTTTTTATGCTGTTAAAAGATAGTTTCTTAAAAGGAAGACTAAAATTTATGTTATCCGCTTCCGAAAGTGTCGGAGATGCTACATCTGAAACGATTACCAAATCATGACTGGGAAAATCTGACTTCCCCTGTGCATTAGGATTATCATAAGACATTTGTTGATTTGCCAACAATATAGGTTCTATACCTTGATTATCTACTATGCCTCCATCCATTAGACCAAAGGACTTACAACCATTACAAAATTCTTCACAATCTTCAATGTTGTAAAAATCAAAATCATCAGGAAATACAACAGGTTCAAATCCTCCAGGGAAACAACTTGACACTGCCAAGATTTCAGACAACTTGATATTCTTTGCTACATCTCTTGGTGTCTTATGTTTGTTATTCCCTATAAATCCATACCTATACTGAGGTTCCGCATTCACGATTGCACGAGAAGCTTGGAACCGAAATGCTAATCCGTTAGAGAAATCTGTACCATTTGCACTAAAATGATGAATGTGTCCATGCTCCACTTTCTCCATCAACAATCCAAAAGTTTGATCGTGAAAGAATATCTGATCATAAAACTTTATAGTCTCCTTTATCAAGGATGTATTTTCATTTCCCTTAGCAAGGAAAGCATTCAGTACAGACCTCGGCAAATCTTTATCACGTAAAATATAAAACAAATCTTTGAAACTCTGTTCTATATCATTAGAGCCGCAATAATTCATCATATACCACAAACCTGTTATTGAGCCTCCTGATATTGTAGATATTGTATTTACAACATCAAGGATGGATTTTCCATTAGGCAATGCGACATGTTTCAAATAACTCAAAGTACCTAAATGGAACATCGCAGCACGATAACCACCTCCAGACAATGCTAATGCTATTTCGGAATTCATTATTTGATTTTGAATTTTGGTCTAAATTCAAAGGTTGAGCTCACCTTCGTTCCATTTCCTATATAATTGGTAACGTGTACATTGTTATCCACATCACAAACAATAAGCACGTCTCCTGTCTTAGTTGTAAAAAATCTCACATCATTATTATGGAGAATTTCTCTAACTTCCTTACGAGGATGATCATACTGATTGTCATAATCACAGGCACATATTGCTATTTTGGGGGCTATTTTCTTAATAAACTCTTCTGTCGTAAATCCATTGTCAGCCCCATGATGTGCCATAAGCATCACATCCGTTTCGCTATTTGCGATACTGCAATTCATAATTGTATTAGCTATTTCAGGACTCTCACAATCGCCCAAACTTAATACTGTAAACCGCCCTTTCCTAAAGAGAGCGACTATCGACATGTCGTTATGCTTTTCATATTCCGTCGTTGGATTATAGAGAATTGTTGAGAACCTTGCAGACTCACCTGTTTCCAAAGCATTGACATATTTAGGGGAAATCTCACTGCCGCGAATTTGTTTTTGTGAAAGATAATCGCTTATCATCTTTAATGATTTCTTGCCACTATCTGAATCAGGTCGATATCCTGGATATTGAATTCTTTGAGGTTTTAGAACATGCAGAATATCATATAGTTCGTCTGGATTACAATGGTCTACATCCCAACTTGTAATATGCAGTAACGATAAGCTTTTCGCTCCAGCAATTCGCATTTCATTGAATACGTTTGCTCTATTACAATCGTTTAACCTTGCCTCTATCAGAGTAAAGTCATCATCTACTGCTAGTGTAAAAGAAGCACCTTTTACTCCTAACTGATATGCTCTGAATCTTGTTATTTTATCCATACTATAATCATTTTGAATTTTACGTTCTTTTATCAACGAATCTCCACCAAACACATGCCTAAGCTTTATTACATGCCAAATTCTTTAATTCTCTGCTCCTCTTTCAATGAGCAGACAAGTAGTTGTCCATTCTTCTCGGCTACGATATAGCCATCCAAGCCTTGAACTACCACCTTGCTTTCATCGGCTGCATGTACCACGCAGTTCTTACATTCATACAAGCGAATGTCCTTGCCTACCTTGGCATTGCCAGCCTCATCCTGTGGTAGCAGGGTACGGAGGCTGCCCCAGCTACCTAAATCACTCCAGCCAAACTCGGCTGGCAAGGTATAGATTTCCTTTGACTTCTCCATCACGGCATAGTCGATGCTTATCTTCTCGCAGGTTGGGAAGAGTTTGCCAACTACCTCTTTCTCCTGTTCGGTATAGAAAGAAGGTGCCATCTCGTCCATGATGCTGGCAAGGTTTGGCTGGAAGGTACGGATTGCCTTGCTGATGGTATCGATGTTCCATACGAAGATTCCGGCATTCCAATAGTAATTGCCAGCGGCAAGGTATTGCTCGGCTGTCTCCAGGTTTGGCTTTTCCTTGAAAGCCTCAACCTTGTAGATTTCATCTACGGATGTTGGCTCTGCTGAGGCTATATAGCCATAGCCTGTTTCCGGGCGGCTTGGCTTAATACCGACAGTAACGATGGCGTTCTTATCGGATGTATAGCTCAATGCCTTGCTGAGCACTCGCTGATACTCCGAGGTATTAATGACCAGGGCATCGGATGGTGTCACCACGATGTTGGCATCAGGATGCTTCTTCTGGATCTTCCAGCAGGCATAAGCAATACATGGAGCAGTATTGCGAGCCTCCGGCTCTGATAATATGTTATCTACTGGCATGTCAGGGATATGCTCCTTGACAATGCGAATGTATTTCTCGTTTGTCACTACCCACATGTTTTCGACAGGACAGATTGGCTTCAATCTATCTACTGTTAACTGTATGAGGGAACGACCCACACCCATCACATCAATAAACTGCTTTGGGTAATCGGGGGTTGACATTGGCCAGAAGCGGCTGCCTACGCCGCCGGCCATAATAATGATTTGTATGTTGGTGAAATTATGCATTAATCTTGTTATTTATTTCGAAAACCTACCCGTCCTTCCTTACCGTTAAGGAAGGCTCCACCTTTCTCACCAAGCCTCTCTTTCCTCAGGAACGAGAGGATGTAGCTGGCTGCGCTATAGCCTCCGCCAGAGTTTTGGTATCGTCAGCGGAGCCTGTGCCCTAAAGGGCTGCCGATAAGTGTCTACGCAACAGAGTTGCGATTGTTTGTCGGCTAGCGCATCATCAAGATTCTATCAATCTGCCACTTTCACGCAAACGTTTCTTGAAACCCTGCATCACAGTATCAGCCCATTCATAAAAGTTTTCTTTCATCTCCTGTTTTTGCTTTTCATCAAAACCGGAATAGGCTATCTGTTGCTCTATACATGTCTGAGCCGTTTCCTTAGCTAAGTCCAGTGTATGTTCTGTCACTTTGCCACTGGTAAGTCTCTCGCCTAATTGGGCGTAGAAGTAGCCTTCACAAAAGGCTATACAATATTCTTTTGCTGTCATAACGCTTTTTCTTTAATCATAAAGCTCGCAACTATTCTTATTTTACTGTATAATCTGCTTCCTTTTAAGTGGTTCTGCCGGATATTTAACTGGCATACTTTGATATGTTAAAGTTCCGGATTTCGCAGTAGAATATACATCACAATATTTACTGAGCCAATAAACAACTCCACTGTTAGGATGTTTCTTACTTCCCTTACAACTGATTGTAGCACTAGTCGGAGCCAATAAATCTATCACATCTGTAGTAAGATTGTGCTTACTGCCATGATGAGGGACTTTTAATATGCAGTTTTTAACTTCATCGCCCAGATTATCAACTACACCATGCAAACTTTTAGCACAAGCATCACCAGCCAAAAGGAACTTTTGGTTTCCTGGATGAAACAGCAATATTAAACTAGCCTTATTGGTTGCAGAAGTTTCTTTCTCTGTATCCATGACACTTTTTACCTCTTTATCTGTCAGAATCTCATCTTCATTATATAATTCAGCATCTGCCTCGTCTGTTATTTCAGCAAAGTCCAAAGCCATCTCATAAATGGAATCTTGCAAAAAATGATCCTCAGGACCAACAATTTTCAAAGGAACGCCAACAAAATCCATATTATAAGACCACTGATAAATCTGAGAGTTACTTCTTCGAATGATATCTATCAGATTTTTACTACTGTCTGTTGGATGATTATAAGTCTCTTTGCCTTTTTGAGCAAGTAGTCCTGTTTGGTAATTCAATCTGCGCCAATCACAAGAAAGGATATTCTCTGGATTTGCAAAAACAAAATTTGATATTACAACAGTCGCATCATTATATAAGTCAAAAAATCCGCCCTTATGATCTTTGTCAGGATGAGTACATACAGCATAATCAATAATGAAACAGCCATTCTCTATATGTTTTATGTAGCGCTTGACTTCTTCTCCATCTCCTACGTTACCCGCATCTATAACAATTGTCCACCATCGAGTATTATCATCCTGGTAGTTTATCACAATTGCATCTGCGTCACCTACACTCAAAATATGTACATAATATTCCATAAGCACCTCCTATTTAGAAATAAAAGATATTATTAAAGTCCTTGCATAATTTCTTGCAGCATACTTCATAAAAAAGAAAGCAACAACTCCTTGAATGAGAACAAATATCAAAGCTAGCCAACAACCAGCCATATACTTCAAATTATAAACATAACTGGCAATTAGCAAAAGCAATACTATCATAAAAGACCACACAAGTCCACCTAGCAGATTTCTTTGATAGCCATATCTATAGTTACATTGAAGTAACATTTTGTTTCCTCGCGTTGCCTCTTTCATTATACCAACAGCCCCAACTATGTTTCTTCTCGCTTCCAGTTCATCAGCATACTCTTGCTGTTCATCTAGCATCAAATAACCATATTGTGCTTGCAGCTTATGGTGGACTTGTTCTATCTGAGAACGTGAAAGCAACTTATTCTTCCACAACAAAAGCTCTGTAGTTGGCATTCTTGTTTCATTCTCCTTAAACATCGGAAATTGAAATATCATTTTTGAGGTACTGCGAAATAACTCTCGGATATAAAATCCTAGAGCAGCATACACTAGATGCAACAATTCCCAATGTTTTCTGTATCATATGGAATGTATCTAGCTCGCTTGGTAATATACTCCACGTAATCCATATTGTAAGCAAACATGGTACAAGCAAAGCCGACCATGCTGAATATAAATAAGCATGGCGTTCATATTCATTCATTTTTCTCATAACAGAGAGACTTTAACTTATTCCAACCAAATACTTTTTATCTTACTCATAAAGTCATCGTTGCGTAGTTTCCAAAAGAACAGGTCATCATTTCCAATATACTTATCGAACTTTTCTATATAACCTTTCTCCTCTAGAAGCTTTATTCTCTTCACTTTTGGCAAAGAATTCAATGTCTCCAAGTCACATCTTTTAACCAAACAATAATTAGCCACAGAAACTAAATTGCTCTGATTACTGATGTAATCTCGTGTTTCATTATTGTCATAGTCGGAATTTTGTATAATCTGATATAAGACATAAGAATCATGCTTTCTACTACGCAATAAACTTTCAAAAGAGACTTCAAGTTGACCATTGAACTTAATTCTTGCCAGAAAATAATGCATATAAGCTGGTGAATAATTACCCAAGACCATTTTATCATATAAATCATCTAATGGTTTATATTTGGATTTCAACACTTCCGTCAATTCATCTGCAGATAGATTACGTATTTCTTTCACTAAGTCGTATATGGTGTCACGAATCGTACTTTGGGTAACAGAACGACTTGATAATGTTCGTATATTGATAAAGCTATCGACAAACAGATTTATTTGCTCTATTTTTTCTTTTATCGTTTCAGCGTCATCAACCTTGCATATAGGAGCCATCAATAAAGGGATATATAAAGAATCTGCGATACAGTAATTTGAAACTAAATTTAAATTAGAATCTTTATCTTGACGCATAAAGGCTATTGTCAGGAATAGATTTGAAAAAAAATCAAAGTCTGACTTGACAAACAGATAATAGTCTTTTGGCTTAATTAAAAACAATTGCTTTAGATGCCCTTTCAGCCATGAGTGGAACTGCGTTCCAATGTTTTCAAAATCCTCATTTTCTGAATTAGCAGTCTTAGAACGCTTTGTATTAGCATATTTAGATCTTAGCCAAGCTCTAAAGAAGCTCATATCCCCCTCATCACCAGCTACAGCCTTTATTTTCATCATTCGAGCCTTCCAAGCATTATTCATCTCTTCTGCCTGTTGCTCATTCTCCATTTTAGACAACAGAAAAGCCTTAACTATCTCTGTCGGATTCAAACTCATGCCTCTGTCATTCATAGTTTCAAAAATGATATAGGCATTATCCAGAGAAAAGGCTTTTATCTCAACCAACGTAACATTGTGAAGTAACCACTCAGCAAACAAAGGAAAAACAGACTTGTCTTTTAATTCTTCTGGAAAAAGTGTGGCTATATCATCATATCTATCAATAATGTTAACCACAGACTCATCTGAAGGTTGAAGTTGCTCATATATATCTGCCGTTTTTTCCTTATCTATCAAAAGTTCGACAACTTCATTTCTTGATGGCACATCAAGAACAAGAGTCTTCCTGCCTCCCTTTTTCACATAAAGATAATCAGCAAAGTCATGCTGTTCTTCTTCTGGCAATATCAATTGACTTTGAAAATGGCTCATAAAAATGAGTAACAAGCTTAATGAAGTTAGGCGTTGCTGACCATCTATAATGGACAATCCATTAGTACCTTCCTGACATAAGACGATTGGCCCCATATAATAATAGTCGAACCCCTCTACATCTTCCAGCGAAGCTCCTTCATAGTAACTGACCATAAAGTTGGTATATAAATCACTGATGAGAGCCTCAATGTGGTTTCGTTTCCAACGATATTCTCGTTGAAAAACATCTATCTTAAAGCGATTATTTGTCAAGATGTCAACAAGTTGCTTATCTTTCGCCTCAATATGATTAGCTATATGTGTCATAATCAAACAAGTTCTTTTATTAATATTTTCTGAACGTGGTACAGATGTTCATAAATTGGCATATTAGCCAAAGTTGGCTCCAATTCTCCATGAAATATGATACAGCGCAATTGGTATATCAACTGTATTATAGCTTGGGCATCCAAATTTATATCATCTGAAAGATAAAGTGGAGTGCGCTCATCTATAACTATGCAGTGAGCAGGTTTTCGTCCTGTGGCGGTTACAGACTTTACAAAATTCGCAGGCTTATGTCGCAGAATATGTGAAAGACATTCTCGAACCTTGGCTTTCTTCGTATCTGTAGACAGTGCAACAAAACTGGCATTCACCTCCAACTCATTGAGATCTTTTCTAAATAGTTCGATAACATCTGTTGTTACACCGCTATTTCTGTTGATTACTTCTATTTTGTATTGCTTTGCACCTCTCGCTGCACCTACAATCTTTTGAATCTTGTAAGAATAAGTGCCATAACTTAATGTATAACTATCTAAATTTGAATCAACAGCCCAAATTGTATGAAAAGACAAACGGTTTGTTCCATTCGGAATCGTATGACTTTCAAGTTGGCTGTAAAGCTGGGTCAAGTGAAAGCGAAATTCTGCAATTTCCTCTCCTATACCTCTACCTTCCAACAGGTTCTTCAGCTTGTTTTTATACTTATTATCATTGTTTTTGACTTGTTCAACCATCAGTTTATCTGTTTTACAAGTCTGCTCGTCATAATAAGTTTCTTGATACCATGCATTAAATGGTATCCAAGAATTAATGAACATGGTATAGTAGTCTGCATAAGAGTGCTCGATCCATTTTTGAAGATGCATAAGAAAATATTTATAAATGATTTATCTTTGAAACTGCGCAAATGGCATATTTTCTGAGAATATGTCATCAGTAGCTGCTTACAGAATTTACTCAAGAGAATTGCTCTTCTGCTCTTTACAGATTACCTTTCCCATCACCTTCTCTATATCAAAGAAAGTCATAGGGTCGTTGTAATCAATCTCCGAAATGGTGTTATCCATATCGTTAACAGCATAGCCTATCCATTCTATGGATTCTTCAAGGTCTTTCATATCGATTCGAGAATAGGTTTCCTCGAAACGTCGAGAAAGAAGGATACCACATTAGGATTCTTCTTTATGTACTGATGAAAGGTCTTGCAGACCTTGGCTTGCCCTTTGTAATTGAGCTTACGAATGTCTTCAAACATCGGCATAGCGCAGGAATAGGACTTTACGTAAGAAGCCTTCTTTTCCATCTTCTTGCGAAACTCCTTTGCTTCAGGTATCGTATCATCGTAAATGTCTTGAAACTCTTCTGGGAGCATCGAGAGCATTCGCTCTAAAAATTCTTTATCAGCCATAAGACTCTATTTGTATAAATCTATATTGATGTCGAATGGAGAATCGAAGTCCTTCAACATCGCATGCTTCGTATCCTTCTCTGAAAGATTGGCATGCTCTGTTGGGATTTTCCAATCAATACCGAGGGTATCATCGAGGATACTGATTCCACCATCTGCCTCTGGATGATAGAAGTTATCACACTTGTATTGGAAGACGGCTGTTTCTGAGAGGACTGCAAAACCATGAGCAAAGCCCTTAGGGATGAAGAACTGGACATGATTGTCTTCTGTCAGTTCTACAG
>OOCK01000193.1_pt1 | contig 49483 bp, 50 predicted proteins | sample 1670951 | NCBI WGS metagenome assembly OOCK01 (sample SAMN06348107, study PRJEB24527) | human gut metagenome | biome: human gut; feature: ankylosing spondylitis patient; material: feces | host: Homo sapiens | place: China | collected 2015-10
ATTATTAATTGTTTAGACTAATGCCCAACATAATTCTATGTCAGACATAAATGATTTTATGTTGAGGTCAACATAATATCATGAGGTCTGCGAACCTGTCGAGGGCGCGGTCTTCGGCACTCTGGCCGTCACCGTTGCCGTTGAATTTCCTGTATGCCATATCAGAACGGTGGGTTTTCGTTGTCCTTTGACGGTGTGAAAGGCTGGCGTTCCCACGGCTTGACCTCCTCCAGACGGCAGTCCAGGTCGATACGGCCGTTGTATGCCGATACTGTCAGCTTGCCGGTGGCGTGTATCTTCGCCTTCGGCTCAAGGAAAGCATCCTTGACATAATCGAACTTGATGAAGCGCACCCATGTGAACTGCAGGGTATCCCCGGACTTCTCCGTGGAATATGCCGAGAATGACACATATTTGCCGCCTTTTTTGTCGGTCTTCTCATCGACACCCTTGCCGACGGTTCCCTTGAACTCCAGCGTGCCCTCGATGGCATCCTTGTTCGATTCGGGACTGAGGTTTACCGTGTCGGCATGGAAATTGAAATAGAGGTTGTCGCCGGTCTTTCTGAAGGTGAGCATTCCGGTTGCCTCTATGCGTGTCCCCGCTGCAAAAGCGGTCAGTTCCGATTCGTCCCCTTCCTTGCTTACGGAGACGGTCAGTTCCTTGCCCGGCATGTTGTTTCTCGAACCGGGGACTGTGAGCTTCACGGGGAAGCCGATGAACTTTTTGCCGTCACCGGCTGTACGGACTGTAGCCGATTTGCTGATGACGCCGTTGATTGTTGCCTGTACTTTTATCATACTGTTTTGTTTTAATGGTTTGTTATTATCTGATTGAAATATTCTCTGACGGTGTATGCTGTGACATTCCCTGACGGTAATCCTGCGACAGCTGCGCGTTAAGCACGATGTTGCCGACAATGCCCGAAATGCGTTCTTTCTTTTCCTCACCGGTCAGGGTGCTGTCCGATAGGACAAGGTTCATGCGGTTCATGTCCGCCGCCGTCAGCTGTGCAGAAAAACGGTTTGTACCGGTGTCCACGGACAGTGCCGGTGTCTCACCCTCCTTCACCATGAGCGTACACTCCCTCATTCCCTTCACGAGCGGCGTAAGGTCGATGCGTCTGTCCGTTGCGGCGGCTGTTGCCGCAGCCATCTGTTCCTCTTCCGTCCTGTTGTCTATCTGCACGGCCAATGCCATCAGGGAGGTGAATAGCGTCATCGCCATTTCCATTACCGGGTCTTGACCGTAACCACCCATACCGATACCGCTGTCCTCGGAGGACAGGAGCTTCTTCATCCAGTCCTCCGGGGAGAGTGACGTGTCGATAACCGGGCTGTCAGGATTTTCACTCCTGTACTTCGCCAGCAGGTTCTGTCCGTCGTGCATGGCGGTGAGACGGATATTCCCTTTCTCGGCTATCTCCGCAAGATAGGCGGCAGGATCCATGTCACGCCCGGTTCCGTCAGACGCAATCTGCTTAACACCTAAATGTAGATGCGACCCTGTGGTACGGGTTCCCGTATTGCCCGAAACGCCTATCTGCTGCCCGGCATTCACCGTGTCGCCTACCTTGACGGATATGGAACTCAGGTGCAGGTAGCTGACCTGTACCTTGGCTCCGCCTTCACGCGCGTACTCGACGGTGACGGATTTTCCTCCGGGAGTATTGGCATTGTCATTCACCGCCACCACCTTGCCGTCCTTTTCCGTGGCCAGCACTGCCTCGTTGTCACAGCGTATGTCCATACCCTTGTGCATCTGCTTTTTTGACGGGTCGGTCGGGTCGGTGCGCATACCGAACGGCGATGTGACGAACAGGAACTCCTCACGTTTCAACGGAAAGGAATAGTCCTGCTCCGTACCGTTGACATTGGTCGGTTGAATCTGCGGGGTGCCTTGCCCCGGCTTTAGCCCCTTGGCGTTCATCTCTTCCATTACCATGCGGTCATACCGCTGGAGGTTGTTGCTCTCGATGATGGATATGAGTGCCGGCGCGTATTTTCCCGCCGTGGCATATCCGGCTTTGTCAAGCCCCTGCGCCCAGCCCCTGTAATCGTCCGCATCAAGTTTGAAGCACGATGCGTACCGTGAGTTTTCTTTCAGAAATCTGGAATGGTGGGCATACGAATCACCCACGCTGTCGTAGCTGCAGAATTTCTCGTTCGGCTTGTCATCGGTATAGAGTCCGTATCTGCCACCGCCCGCTATCCATGACTGTGTTGCCTTGATGCCGAAGTGGTTGTTCTCGTTCTGCGCAAGACGGCTCTGGCCGCTTGCGCTCTCAAGGATGCCCTGTGCCAGCGTCACCGAGGCCGGTATGCCGTACAGACGCATCTGCTCCATCGCATATTCCGCGTATCTTTCCGCGTATGCCTGATTTTTTCCTGCCATAGCCCTACATTCTTAATCCGGTGTGACGTTCCATGTTTTCCGCTCCAGTGACCGCATTGTGGGGAAGCGACATGCCGGCTTTCCTGTCCATGGACTTGTTCTCCAAAGCATCGCAGACAGCCACCCTTGCTCCCGACCGCACGAGCTTCGGCAGGTAGGTGTCCAGCATATCCGCCGGGAAAGAAACTTTTACGGCAGAAGCCCCTTCTTTTTTGCCTCCGTATTCTGTCTTTGCAAGCCCCAATGTCTTTTCCATTGTCGGCACATCATCCTGATACGCCTCGTAATTGTCACCGTTACGGAAGAGGAGCAGGACATCGGGATGTTTTTCCTTCACCTCAGCGTACTGTTGCAGTTCAGGACGCACGGCCGCCATATCGGGACGGACAACCGCAGTGTCCTCGTCCTGCTGTTTCTCCACGGCCTTTTCCTCCGATTTCTGCATCAACAGGTCGGCGAACAGGTTTGCGGCGAGGCTGATTTTATACTGCGCCACATCCTCTGCCACCCACATCCTCTGCCATTGCTGGCGGCTCACTTCACGGGGCTGCACCTTGTCGATGCCATCTATGACGGGGACGCACAGTATCTTGTCATCCTTGCTCTTGAACACGTTGACACGCTTGATGCGCAGCGGATCGATGCCCTCCGGCACGGAACCGAACAGGTCAACCTTCAGGTCGGGGTTTGTCTGTGCGAGGGCATAGTATTTCTGTGCCAGCTCGTTGCGGACAGCTCCCGCCGCCACGCGGTCATCCTGCTTGACGGTGGAGAAGAAGCGGTTGATGTCGTTCTTGTCCGGGCGTATGCTGAACGACGGCCCGTTTTCCGGCTTGAGGTACAACGCCCAGCCGCCCGCATCGTCACGGAGCATCTGGATCCGATCGAACTGCACTTCCGTGGCACGGCTGACTGCCTCGCTGACATCGAAGTCAGATACTTTTCGGATTTCCTTTCCGTCCAGTTTCGCCGAATACACCTGTTTGTCCGCAAAGTAGGAATCGTTGGGGTGATAGCGCAGTTGACCGTCCTTGTTGAAGAACCTGACATAAGAAGCACCCTGCGCCGCCAACGCCGCCACTATCTTCTCCTTGTTGAAGCCGGGAATGGTGTGCGACACCACTCTCGCACCGGCCTCCCTGCGCTCGTCGGCCGTCATCACCTCGTCAGGGGACAGCCAGTAGTTGCGGCGGTCGCCGTTGGGCATCACGACATCGCCGCCTGACCGCGCGGAGGTGGGAAGAACCACATCGGCTATGCCTGTGTTCCTGTCAAGAACCACGACAAACTCACGGCTCCGTTTGTCTGGAACAGCGTTGATGTCATCTGCAATGACGTGTGCGCCCTTTTCCTCCCAGTCCTGAGGCATCCATTCGGAGCAGAGCCTGTGGATGCGTGCGGCGGCATCGGAAGCCTGGGTGTAGGCGATATTGACAAGTTCCGGGTCATCATGCTGCAGGCGTGCATTCGTAAGCGCGTCCTGCGTCAGCCGGTCGTAATGCCCAAGCCCTTCAAAACGGGCAAGGAAGTCGCGCTTGTCGTCCTGGCCTCCCGGAAAGTTGCGGTCGCTGATTTCCATGCCTCCCTTGCGGAGAATGTCCTGCAGCACCAGCGCGTCAGCCGCCGATACCTGCGGACGCCCTTCCTTCTGTTCCCGAAGTTCCTCGGTCTGCTGCCTGTTGCGGTCATGGGCCGACTCCATGCGTTCCCCCTGTTCCGCCTTTCGGATGACATTGAGCGCGTTGTTCACGTCGCTCTCCACGGCGTCTATCAGGCAGGGGTTCTCTTTCAGCTCCTCCGTCCAGTATTCCACCATGCCCCGGCTTTCGGGTGACAGTTTCGCTGGTAGCCCGAACTCCGCCATCTTCAGGCCGGAGGCTATCTCGGCGATAAGGCACTCGTAGCGCAGTGCGTCACCCGAAGGTGCCTTGCCGCCGTTCATCACCATGCCTTCCCTCGACATCCGTTCACGGTGTCCGGTGGCACTCACCACCTGACGCACCAGTTCCTGCACATATTCCATGTAGTTCCCGAAATGCTTCTGGTCGGGGATATAGACGGCATCCTTGCCGGTGTCGTATGTGGCCGTCCCTGTGGTCGATTTCCTTATGGGCACGAGGTTCTGTGAAATCTGCTCACGGAACCTGTTTACCGCAGAGCGTGTCTGCCGTTCCTCGGCGAGTATGTTGCCACGGTCGGTAATGCCGCCGAACTGCTGGCGCAGTCTCTCGAACTCCCTTTCATCCACATGGGGAAGCGTGGTCTGCTCCACGTTGAAGAGCGCGTGTATCTCACGCTTGCGCACGGCCTTGTACTGCTCCTGCTGCACGGGAGGCAGGCTGCGGTAGTCATCACGCGAAATAATGTCTTTTTCGTCATGCTTATTGACATAGGAGTCCCACCTGTACCAGTTCATCGGCACGGAACGTTCGTCCTTCAGCACGGATTCGTTCCGTTTTCTCGCCTCTGAAAACGTGGTGTACAATGCCGTGGAATAGCCGTGGCTGTCAGCGTCGAGTATCAGCGTAAGGCTGTTGAACGGGCTGAGCGTGGCTCCCTTGGGATAGATTCTCGGAGAGAGGCGTCCCGACACGTTCAGCCAGTACCCCTCCGTCGATGCCCCGTTGAGGGCGTTGGACAGCAGCTCCACCTGTCTGGCGGCCGCCGTCTGTTCCTGTGGTGTCTTTTCTTTCATCGCTATATTTGATATATTGTTTTTTATCTGAGGACTATGCCGCGTTCCTGATTCTGCTCCCGTTGTCTTTCCTGCTCGATCTCCATACTGCGGTAGTTGTCTTCCGCCATCGCCCTCATGCGGTCGTGGCGGGCAAGTACCGCGTTGGCAAGCGTGTTCAGGGGCAATGCGCCGGCAACGTATGCCTGCGCCGCGTTGTCTGGAAGCTTCACCGAGCAGGGCACGTTGTCGATAGTGGCTATCAGCGTGTTGCCACGTATGACAGCACCGGTTATGCGCGGGTTCAGCTCTTCATCGGCATACTGCCTGTAACGGACAGCAGACCGGTTGTTTTCGGACTTACGGTCTATTGCTTCATGACCCATCTTGTTGACAAGGTTGGCACCTCCCATGCCTATCAGCACCATCTTCAGCAGTGGGTTCCTGACGAACATCCCTACCAGTATGGAGGCTAAGGGCATCATGCCGCTTCGGAGGTTCACGGAGGTTGTCTTGCCGGTGAACAGTCCAACGAGCATATCCGGCAGCATGGCTATCACGTATGGGAGGTTACGCCCTATGTCGCCGATGCCGTCCAGACCGACCGACTGGAGAAGATTCGACCAGCCGTCGCTGTTGTCCTGTTTCTGTGTTTCTTTTTCCCTTTCTTCACCGTTGTTTTCACCGTCCGGAGTGTTGCCGACAGCCGTTTCCGGCTCACGGGTTTCCTTATTTTCTTCTGCGGCCTGTGGCGGCTGTTGCTTTTTCTGTGCCTGCTCCCTGTCATTCTGCGCTTTCCAATCAAGGTATTCCTGTTCATGGCCGGGGGCGATGACGGACGGCACATTGGAGAAGTTCTTGCCCCGGTCAACTGTCTTGGGCTTGGTAAAGGACATCGCATCGAATTTGAGAGGGATAAAACCTTTCCCCTGATTCTGGAAAGGGGTTTGCAGATTGCCCAGACTCCAGTCCGTTTCCCATGCCGGCTTTTCTTTCAATATGGGCATCTTTTTCGACAGGGTACCGTTGACCGACTGGATGTATTCGCTTTCGTAGGTCTTGATGCGCCAGCTGTCCTTGCGTATATCCGACAACGTGCTGCCGTTTCCGAACAGTCCCGTACTGACGCACTGCTCGACGGTCAGCCCCTTTTTCTGCTGTTTTTTGTCAAGCACGGACTCAAGTCCGGCAAATACGACCTCCGCACTGGCTAACCTGGCAAGCGCACCCCACGAGTACACGCCTCCGAAGGCCACCACATCCGATGCGAAACCCACGCCCTTTGCCGCGCCTTTCTCTGTCTTTGACGGCTTGTATATGGCTTCGCCCCGTTCCTCTATCTCGCGCTGCAGCGGGGACTTCATCAGTTCCTGCGACAGACCGAAAAGGCTGCCGGACGCACCCTTGCGGAGGATATAGTCGAAAGAGCCTTTGGGCATCTGGTCGCGCACCATGCGGTCAACCATCATCTGCTCGATGCGGTGGTCCACGTAGGCGAGTGCCAGATCTGTTCCGAGTTTGGAGGAAAGCTCGTCGTAACGCTTGCGACCCACTTCCGCTACCACCGCGTTGCGCCATTCTCCGGCAAGGCGTTGGAGGTCGGCCACGAAATCCTTGTTGCCGAAGATGCTGTCCTTGCACATCCCCACATAGTCCTCAGCGGTCTTGGAGCATTCTTTCCCAGTGAGCCGGAGGTACTGCATGGTGTCGTCAGGACCCGGTATGCCTGCGGAGGAAGAGGACTGCGCGAGGGTGCGCATGATGCCGGCAAACGAATTGGAATAGTCAGCCACCTCTTTGGCCTGTGCCGTCTGAAGCACCGACTTCTCATGGTTCATGACCGGTATGAAATAGGTGTTGAAATAGCAGCCGAGGCAGTATTCCACCTCCGACAGCCTTTTTGTATTACGGGGTTGTGCCATTATGATATGTTAAGTTGTTTCAATAAGTTTTCCTTGGTTTGCTCAATGGCGCTGTGGTAAACCTCCATCTGTTTGGGATAATACTCCTCAAGCATCCGTTCCTTGTCTATCCGGTCAAGCAGGAACTGTATCGCGCATTCGCGCTCGATCTCCACGGCTGCCTCGCCGTCTTCCGAACCGTTGAACCAGGCCTTCGTCCACCACCGTATGCCGGAACGGTCGGGATAGACGGTGACAAGCCGCTGTATGTCGAAACTGCGCACGTCGATGTCCAGGTCGGCCAGCGGGTCTATGATTCCGGCGGTGGCGACGGCTTCGTCATAGCTTTTTTTTTACTCGCTTCATCCATGACCGACAGGAATATCCGGTGCCGCAGGGCGAGGTAGTTCAGAAAATCCCCAATAAGCAGGTTCTGTACCTTGGCGGCTATGGGCACCGACCGTTCCGTCAGTCCGAGCGGATTGGCCATCGACGGTATGGCGTCATAGAAATAGCTCCGTGCCGCCGACAGGGAGAAGATGTTGCGCAGCGACTGTTCGGTCTTGTCAGGCACGGTGTACAGTCCTCCCGCCACTTCCATCAGGTATTCGGGATAGAACCTCGCCATAAGCCCCTCTATCTCTTCCATGTTCTCGTCATAGTCCGTCGGGATGTCCATGTCGAGGGTCTCGAAGTCGGGCATCCCGCTGTCCGTACCGGACATCTTCATGTTCCCGAAAAGCATCTTCAGGAACTCCACGGGGTCTATCTCCGTGCCGTCATACTTCACTTCCAGATGAAGGGTGCTGCCGCTGACGGAGAGGATGCTCCCGGCCTTGACACGTTTGCCGAAGGCGACCATCGCGTTGCGTATGCCGCCGTAGGTCACATCGTATTTCCCGTAACGGGCCGTCTGGTAAAGACCGTGTTCCCTGTCCGTGCCGATGGCGGTGACGATGCCGTCGGCCACCGCACGCAGCACATAACGGTCGGCGGCGAGGTCTATGCCGTGGTTGATGCTGCCGTCCTCCTGCTTTCCGTAGGCACGGGTCAGCACCACTTCTTCTTTTTTGTCATTGAACGGCATGCAGTAGCCGCTCTCTGACTGCAGGTTCATTTCCTGTGTATATTCCATATCCTTATTATATGTTTACTTGTTGTCATGTTAAGCATGTCCGGAGATTGCTCATCTGTGCCGTCCTCCCTGCTGCCTGTTGTCCGCCTGCGGATTCTCCTGCGCCTGCACCTGCGCTACCCGCGAGTTGTTGCCGATAAGCATCATGGCGAGCAGTGCGCCGCCAATCTTGCCGAGCCAGCCGAACCGTCCGAATATCATCAGGCCGGCGGCGAGAAGGCCGACGATGCTCAGTCCCGACACGTTCCCTTTCCCTATGTTGGAGAAGAAGTTGCCGAACATATCGGCACCGTTGCCACCGCATACGTTTTTCAGGAACTCGGAGATTCCACCGAACGTGCTGTTGGCCTGCTGCACCGTACCGTTCAGCCCGGAGACGGATTCCTTCACGTCCCGCACGGCTTTCTGCACGCTGTCCACGGCGTTGCCCGTGGTGTCCACCACCGCGTCCACATTGTCCTTTCCTATCGCTATGTCGGCGACCGTCCTCACGACCGGCTTGTCATTGACAAGTGCCTCCCAGCCAAGATAGCCCATGCCGGCACCGAGCGTGGCTGACTTCAGTGCCGTCCCCGCGCCGGCAAGCGTGCGCTGGGGATGGATGACGGCTCCTCCGAGACTGCGTGTCGCCGGGTTGTTGAAGATGTATTTGCCGCCTTTGAGTATTGTTGCCCATTTGCCCATATCTGTAAATTTTTAGTGTGTTATCGTATTGTCCGTATGGAAATAAGCCTCACACCGGAAACCTTTCCGGGGCGAGAAGTCCTTGAAACTGCATGACTTGAAAAGCATCGGCTTGTTGACGTACTGTGCGAGGTCCTTCGCATACTGCGACAGTCTGGTCTTGTTTTCAAAATCCCGGTACGGCATCACATACGGCTTGATGCCAAGTTCCCGGCACCGCTCGATACGGTACATGTCCTGCTCCATCGTCGAATTGAAGCCGACAAGGATGTAGCACATGATTTTCCACGGCTTGATGTACCGCGTGACCTCCATGAGTTTTTGGGTCAGGTCTATCTGCGGCAAGTCCCATGCGATGTGTATGGACTTGTAAAGCCGCAGTCGGTTGAGCCAGTATGCCTGTTCCTCGTCCATGATGCGCACGTCAACACCGTGCAGGTTGACCTTTTGCCCTGCTTTCAGCAGGTAGTCGATGGCTGATCTCCACTCAGGGTTGGCGAAGAAATTGTTGTCAAGGACTTCGATATGCTGTCCTGCGGGATTCAGCTGCACGGGTTCCACCGGGTGTATGCCGCCTTCCTTGTCATGCACTAAGCAGAACGGGCATTTGCGGATGCACCCTCTGGAGAAGAACTGGATGGAATAGGTGTATTGCGGATAGAGGGAGTAGTCCATTAGGGTCGATGCCTCGATTTCCGGGGCAAGACGGCTCCTTATGTCATATCCCGTTCCGCCTTTTATGACCTCGCAGTCCCAAGGTGTGTTGTCATCCGGCGAGAACGTGAATATCTTTGACTTGTAAACACGGTCATAGCCGCTCCCGAACATCGCATCGGTCCATTCGACACTGTCGCCTTTCGACTTGTGCCACGCCGCCAGCTTCATCAGCGCGAAATTAGGGAAGTGGTGCCCGTCAACATCTGTCAGTCCTATCCTCATAAGCCTTGTTGCGTTTTATCGTTTTTATTCCTGTTCCCTTTCATTGTCTGTCCTCATTTACGGGGTCTTATCTTGCTGTTGCCGCGCCAGCGTTCAAAGGCTTCGTCCGTGATTTTCCACTTGTCCACATCGTAACTCTTCGCCCTGCAGTCTATCTCCCGCCACACATCGGACAGAGAGGTGTATTTGACCGCAAGCGTGAGCCTGCGCAGGGTGCGGTTCAGCAGGCGGAGCTTCGGGCGTATGCCGAAAAGGATCTCTATACGTTCCTTTTCCGTCATCTTCATATCCGAGAGGCATACCAGCCTTATGTCGTTCACGATGTCGATGCCGCCGAGTATCAGTTCCCGGTATATGGTGCTTCGACGTGGCGTGAGTGCCACGGCAAGCGCATTTTCGGGTGACTTCTCCAGCTGCTGGCTCAGGCTTCCCATGTTCTCCGTCAGCTTGCCTATCTCGTGGTAGAAGCCGTATATCTGTGCCGCATAGCTGATTACCGAGCGGAACGAGTCGAGGTAGTCGTTGAACTGCCGCTGGAAATCGGTCGTGGCTTCCACTTCCTCCTTTGTCCATATATGCCCGGTGGTCTGCAGCAGCATCACCTTCTCCTGGGATTTGAGCTGTTTTTTCGCCTTGTCGGTGTACAGGACAATCATCCCGGACAATACAGGGTCAGTCTGCGCGTGCCCCTTGCAGATGCCAAGGATGAGTGCCAGTATTATCAGTATTGTCTTCATCATGCCTCCTCCTTACTCTATGGCCCTTGCAGCCCGTTTCCATCTGTCGAGGGCGTCACCGGCTATGCTGCCGATGTCCCTGTCCAGCATTCCTGCGGTGATGTTGTTCCACACGTCCGTGAGTGTGTAATACCGTATGCTCAGATACAGCCTGTTGAGTTTCTTTGAGAATGCACCGAGCTTGTCGGACAACGCCCAGAGCGTCTGCGAGCGTTCCGCGCCTGTGAGCATATTCGTCCTTCCTCCCGTGGCTATGGCTTCTTTCAGCAGCGTATAGACAGAAATCAGCTCCGTCGCCGTCTCCAGATAAAGGTTGTTCATCGACATGGTGGCGACTATGCCCTGCGGATTGGAACCGATGGCTTTCTTGAGCTTCCCTAAGGTGATGAAGATACGCACGCCGTCCTCGTACAGCGTGGCGGACGCTTTCAGCGACGAGGCGAAGCCGGAGGCGGTCTGCAGGTAGCCGGAGTATTTCTTCTCCCATTCGTGTATCTTGGTGAACTCGGCGGCAATGGTGTTCTGCAAGGCGGCCGTCCGTGTCTGCGCGTCAGTCTGGTCTTTCACCTGCCCGTTGATGGCCTCGTTCCCTTCCGCGAGGACAAGCCATTCCAACGGGTTGGACACGACAAGCTGCGCCCTCGCCTGCAGTGAGGCAAGGACGGCAATGATAACTGTCAGTATCTTAGCGGTTGGTAATCTCATATATTCCGTTTCTTTTACGGCTCGCGCCCACACGTTCACGTATGAAGGGGATAAGGTTCGCACTCATATCCATGCCTGTCATGTCAAGGCGCGGAGTGGAACGGTCGCCGGAGTATATCTGTATCGTTTTTAGTCCGAATATCTGCTGGGAGAAACTGCTCTCTTCCCGGAAATCCACGATGCGGTAGAGTTCCATGAAGTCGCGGGTACGCCGGAACACGCCGTGCTCGTAGATGAACTGCTCGTCGGTGATGATAAATCTCATGCTCCGCAGATAGAGGAAGCGGTACACGAGGCAGACGGCAATCGCCAGTGACGCCCACAGGAGGACGTTGCCCATGAACACGCCGTCGATGCCCGCCACGGCAAGCCCGGCAAGGCAGACGGCGGTGATGATAAGGTCGTTGGCGAGGTACTGCCTCGCACGGGGACGGAATACCATCGTCCCGAAACTGTATGTTGGCTGTGTCCGTGTTTTCATCGTCTCATCCCTCTTGTTTGCGTTTCCTCATTCTCCATGGGTTTGTCAAGCAGCTGGTCGTTCCAGTCCTTGTACCGGCCGTCGCAGGGTTCATACCCGATTCCCCGGCTGTCAATGCCTAACCTGTCGCACACGTCCCTGAAATCGAAAGGCTCCATCGGCAGTTCGTGACGCTTGAAGCCTTTGGTCAGGTCAGTGACGACCAATTTTTCCTTGTCCTGCGTCAGGTGTGAGGTGAACACCCTTCCGTCTTTCTGCAGGGCGAAGTTGACGGCGAACATCCGTCCGGCGCGGTCGCGGTCAAAGCAGAGGTGATGGACTGCCTCGGGCGTGTGCTCTATCATCGACGAGAACTGCTTTTTGGTGGGTGAGCCGCCGGTTGACACATACACGGCATTGGCGAGGTCGTGGTAGCCCACATTGCCCGGTTCGTTCATCTTTATCTGATAGTAGGCCATCGCGTCAAACGCGCTCTCGAACCAATAGACATCCTGTGCCGCCCCGATGGGACGGGTGAAGCCCATGTCGCTGCGGTTGTTTTCCAGACGCGCAATCCAGAGACCTTCCGCAGCGTTGCTGCCTGCCGCCATGCCCTTGTAGGCGGTCTTGCCCTCGGCATTCGGCCTGCTGCGCTCCTCCAGTCCTACGATTTCCTTACCAGGCATTGCGGCGAGTGATAAGGGGAACGAGAGGTTGGTGTATTTCTTGCCGTCACCACGTTCTCTCGTAGCCAAAAAGAAATGGTCGGAGAAGGCCCGCTGGGTCTGGAGATTGATGCCCCTGTTCTGGAAGTAGGGATAGAACCGTTTCTGCGATTCCCAGTCGCCGTTGACGAACGTCTGCGTCTCGTATTCGTAGATGTCGAAGGGTCGTGTCTCGCGCTGTCTCCCGAAATCCCGTGGCGCACGTTCGGTCACAGGATGGTTCAGGAGGCGGTTGCAGACCAGGTTGACGAGCCGGTCGCCGGACATTCCGGGACGGTACTCGGCAAAAAGGTTCGGATGCTCCTTGATGAAGCTGATGACATTGTAGTTTTTTATCTCCGGGGGCTGGAAGCAGCACAGGCCGTTGGCGGTAACTATGAACTTGTCGCCATGCACGCGCTTCCCGTCGCTGCCGATACGGACGTAGGAGGGATAGCGCATGCCGTCCCTGCGGTTGAGCCGGTAGCCGGCGTCCACCAGCAAGTCCTGGATGTTCACCCTGCTCTTGAAATCGTCGTATGTTAGTTCTGACATGGCCGTTGGTTCGTGTTATAGTTAAAGGCCGTGCCCCATGCCGGGGACACGGTCGTCGGGAAGGTTCCTCATGGCGTCGAACTGACGCGCCGCCACATCTGCGGGGCTGTCCACTCCCGGCTTGAAATAGACATGCGGCATGGGACCACGGTGTCCTTCCACATAGATGTCGGGCATGGGACGGGGACCACGGAGCAGGTCATGTGTCACCACGGCTCCGGCAAGCAGGGCGGCCGAGATTTTCGTGCCAAGCCCCACGGAATAGCGGTCTTTCATGTCCACCTCCTTGAATACTTTCGAAAAGAGCTTCATGCGGTGCAGGTCGTCCAGTGCCATGAATTTTTCGTACTGTTTCTGCGAGATCTCGTGGCTCACCACCTCGCCGTCGATGACGGCGGTCATGCGGTATTTCGCCTCGCCCTCGCCTTGCACGGGTTCCACACGGATGTCATCGACGGTGACTTCACGGCCGTGCCGTCCTTCGCGGAACCAGCCTTTGTTCTCGTCTATGAGGCTCAGGTCGTTGCCGTCCATGACCACGCCGCCTTTGGGCAGGTTGTCACGGAGCGACGGCTCTCGCTCCACCTGATACTCCTGCGGATTCGTCTCCTGACGGTAATATTCGTCCTGTCGGGTAATCTGCCGGTCAAGGTCAGCCTGCACTTCTGGATGTAGTTTGATGTCTATCAGCTTGTCGCTGTTGAGCATGTCCATCGTGACGGCATCGGCAAAGTCCTCTTTGATGACTCCGTTGAGTGTCTCAAGGCGTTTGGCTATGGGCTGGTCTTTGATGGAGTTGGAGGTCAGCACCGCCAATTCTTCATCGGAGAGGTTGTACTGCAAGTCCGCTTCCAGTGCCGAGGACTGTATGGTGAGGGTCTTTTTCTCCGCATCCACCAGTATGCCGTGGCTTGCCAGTACCTCCTGCCATTTCTCGTTGGAGAAATAGACATCGGAGGTGATGGTTTCCTTGTACGGGATAGCCGGTACGGTCGGTCTCTGCGGCTGTCTGACAGGGGTTATCACCGTCTGCAGTTCGGCAAGCACGTCTTTCTCCGCCACGGGTGCGGTGTTGTAGCCCTTGTAATAGAAGCCGTAACCGCCGGATTGCAGTTCTCCGGGCTTCATGCGTCCGTCGGGGCGGTTCGGCACCATCGGTGCGCCGGGATAATAGAGCTGGCCCCCGATGCGGCGCAGGTGAAATCCCTCCTGCATCCTCGGCGTCCATCCCAAAAACGACCAGCCCATCATGTGATGCGGCGGTACGGGAAAACGGCGGTACGGTGCGACCCTGCCGTATTCGCCCACGCCGACGCGGTAGCCGTGAAGTCCCATCGCCACACGCCCGTTGGCGTTGCGGGCATGGACAAAATCTTTCGGCATGTCGAAGTCTGCGGCGACAATGCTGGCGAAGGTGTTGTATGCCTTGCGGTTGGCGGTGTTGGTGCCCCAGTCGGTGAGGGCTTTCAGTTGTTTCTCGGTGATGGGATAGTTCAGCAACGGGGAATCATGCCCCTGCACGAGCAAGGCGAAACCGTTGCTGCTTGCGGCCACATGAGCCTGCATCCCGTTTCGGAGCAGGATGCCCTGCAGTTCGGGTGTAAGCTCAAGGGGACGCGGATTGGTGTTTGTCCTTATAGGCATGATGTTGTCTTTTTTATGCGTTTCCGTTTTCCAGTGCCTCGTCGAGCATGGCGTTCCTCATTTCCATGAAGGCAGCCGCCGATTCCTCAAGGCCGGGGTCAAGCCCCTTGCGGTGGCAGTACCATTCGTATTCCTGCGACAGCTCGCGTGAGTGATGGCTGATATATTCTTTCCAGCCGTATTCGCCGGACTGCACTTTCTCGATGAGTTTCTCTTCGGGTTCGTATTTCATATCGCTTGCGGTTTAGTGTTTGAGTGCCATGTTGTTTCGCTTGCGCATCTCTTCCCACAGTTCCTCGGTGTAGGATGCTTCGGGAACATAGTCGAGGTTGCCCTCGTTGTCAGCTACCCAGCAGCCGTTCAGACCGAAGTTGTATCTGCCGAAGCCCTGCCGCTGTTCCTCGCGCCATTTCTTCTCGTCGCCGCGCGTGAGGCGCACGCCGGTCTTTTCATTGAGGTCGATGCCGATGGTGTAGAGGTCGTTGCCGTCCATGACGGTGACGGGCAGTCCTTTCTGCAGGCAGGTAAGCTCGGCGTTGGTGAGCTTCATCTCGTTGGCGGCGTATTCGAGGTTGCGGCCGATGACGGGTGTGGGAACGTAGATGATTTGGTTGGTGCCCTGGTCTATCTGGTGGAAAGCCTGTATCTCCCTTCCTTCGGGTGTGGTGACGGGGGCGATGACGGGACGGTGTTCAAGGAGTGCCTTGCGCTCTTCCTCCGTGAAACGGTCAAGGCGTCCGGCTTTGAGCTGTGGGTTGAACACTACATCCACGCTGTTATCATCCATGCGGATGAACGCGAAACGGGTACGGGCATGGATTTCCTCTCCGCTTTCGTCGGTGACATGGATGGGAAGAACCGGGGAACGGCGGCCGTCGAGGATGTCCTCTATCGCCTTCTGTGGCAGGTCTTCAAGCATCTCATGTGTCAGACCGAATCTTTCGAGTATGCCGTATGGCAGTTCCTCGCTTTGAAATCTCTGAATCTTCATTTTTTTACTTTTTTTGTGGGTTGTCGTTTCCGCAAAATTATATGCGTTGTTCCGATTCCGAGGTATTTATAAGTATGATTATGTTGTGGTTTATGCTTATTTAATATAAGATGCTATAATCATACTCGCTTTCATACTCTGACGGTATAAAAGCAGGTGTTACAGGATTTTAGAGTATGATATTTGTACAACTGAATTTCTTATGTAATATGGTATTGTCTTAGATGGGGATGTTACCTTTGCACCATGTTAAGGATATTATTGATTACAGTGGGACTGTGCAGCTGCACGGCAGCATCGGCACAGTTCCATACGTTAACGCCCCACACGACACGTTACAGGATTGAACGTGTCGAACAGGGGACGGCAGGGAAAACAACGGAAGTAACGGAAAAGGCGGCAACAGAAGATTTATCGGCCGATACCGCCTCCATGCGGAAACAATGGATAGACAGCTACCTGAGCGTGTCCTATCCGTTAAATGAGATTCATGTGACATCACCTTTCGGTGTGCGTACTGACCCTTTCACGAAAAAGCGCAAGAGGCACAACGGTCTGGACTTGAGGGCTGACCGTTGCGAGACCTACGCCATGATGCACGGCATCGTGGTGAAGGCCGGGCAGGACAGGGTGTCCGGAAAATATGTCACCGTGCGGCACGGTGACTTCTCGGTCAGCTATTGCCATCTGTCCGAATGGTGTGTGAAAAGAGGTGACTGCGTGAGACCGGGTGATGTGGTGGGTATAAGCGGTAGTACAGGCCGCTCGACCGGTCAGCATCTGCACCTGACTGTCCGGCTGGGGCGGAGGCACATCAATCCGGTAGTCTTGCTTCAATTTATCGATGAGACACGGCGGAAGGCGTTGGAAAAACTCTCCAATTACGGTCTTTGACACGCTGCTTTGGGTCTCAAAACTGACCTCGAAACGCTTTCTTCGCCGATTTTCGGATGTTTCTCTCTGAAAAATTTGCAGGATTGAAATAAAAGCAATACCTTTGCATTGACAGTTTCCACCGCGCCTCTTTTCAATGCGTACCAGGGTGGAACTTTTGCTTTTTATACACTTATGGATTATACCAAACAACCGTTGAATTATCCCCAGATTCTTCAGATGCTGAAAGACCGGGGACTAATCATTAGAGATGATAATGATGCTTCAGCACAGTTAAAAATCATGAGTTATTTCCGTCTGGCGAACTACCTCCGTCCGATGGAACAGGACAAGACTACTCATGTATTCAAGCCCAACAGCCATTTTGACAATGCCGTCAACCTTTATTACTTTGACAAGAAACTGAGGGCTTTGCTGTTTACAGTCATACAAAGTTTTGAGATAGCTCTTCGCTCAAAACTCATTCACCATTTTTCAATGGCATACGGATCTTTCTGGATAATGGACAGGAGTCTATTTGCCGATAAGAAAATCTTCACCGACTGCTCTATCCGTGTTCAACAGGAAGTTTTCCGCTCAAAGGAAGATTTTATCCAGGAGCATTTTGACAAATACTCCAATCCTATAATTCCTCCTGTTTGGAAAACCTTGGAAGTGGTTTCTTTCGGTACATTGTCACGTATCTTCTGTAATCTATCTGATAAAGGGATAAAAAAGGGAATTGCACGAGAGTTCAACCTTCCGCAGCATAAGTTACTTGAAAGCTGGTGTAAAAGTTCGGTTACTCTCCGCAATAATCTGGCTCATCATTCAAGAACATGGAATAGAGCATACCCGATCCAGCCACAACTGCCACAATCCCTTAACGGAGATTGGATAAATCCTGCTGGTGTTGCCAATAATCGGTTATACGCCCAGCTTTGCTGCTTGGCATACTTGCAAAACGCCACCCATCCCGGCAATGATTTCAAACAGCAATTAAAATCATTATTGCAAGCTCATCCTAATGTCGATGTGGCAGCAATGGGATTCCCTGTCGGCTGGGAAAATGAGCCGCTTTGGAAGTAGTACAAGTACAATTATCTTTAATAATGAAAAATGCGTTTTTGGACAATCCGTGAGCGCATTTTTTGTGATCCTGTAATTCATCATTTTATATCAAGGCAAATTATTGGGTCATATACAATAATTGGTATTCTACACACCTCCTACGATAAATCCCGAAATGTGTTTTCCCTTTGTAATGGCAGAATGAGAGATAGTCGGCCAATATGTTTCTGTCCCCGGCTTCAAGCCTCCGCAATAGACGACTTTTTTTATATCCCTTTCCTCCGATAACCTTTGCCGAACCGCAATTATAGCTCAGGCAGGCAAGCAGGAGACTGTCAGCTCCGTATGCTCGATACAAGGCGCAGAATTTCCGCAAGTCCTTTCTGAGCAGAGCGTCAGCCTGACTTTCTGTAAGCTGCACGCCTTTACGGTACGGTTCGCCCGGCTGGACGACATGACCATAGCCGATGGTCGGCCAGTGCTCCGGGCGGTGAAGGGTCTCGTAATGCTTGATTATCAATACGGCACGCTCAAACGGAGGCAGTTCCTTGAGCCGCCGCACCATTGGCGAGGCGGCATCAGCACCTATGCAGATACAGACAAGCAGGACGGTGAGAAATGTTCTGATTTTATTTCGCATGGACTCTCCGCTGTATTTCCGCTATCATCGTTTTCACCTCGATTCCCACGCGCAGGAAGTTTTTGTACAGCACTCTTTCCCTTTCTTCTTTAGACGGAAAGGTGTAGAACTTGGGCAGCTCCACATACCCGGCTTCCTCTTTGGCTATCTCCGCCATGTCGAAATCCGTCTTGCAGAAGAACTTGGTGGTCTGGAACTCTTCCGACTCCTGTATGTTCATACTGTCGCCGCGTCCGGTCTTGGTTTTGACGAAATCACGCGCCGTCTGTCCGCATATCCAGCCTGTAGGCATATCGGATATTTTGCTTGCCGGCACAAGGCTGTCCATGTTCTCATTCAGGTTGATGCTCGTCTTGTCGCGGTCTATGGTGACACCTTTCTTGAGCTGTACCACCTTGCCGAAGATGTCGTTGGAGAGCCATTCCAAGGTCTCCTTGCTTCTTGCCGAACCGCTTACCACGTTACCTACGGTCGTGATGATTTTCTGCATGCCCACCTTCCCGTAGTCGGCTTCCAGCTGCGGCAGTTCCTGAAAGCCGAGCGTCACGCTTACCTTATTGCTTCGGGCTGTACCTATCAGTCGGTCTATCTTATGAAAATACAGGGTCGGCAGCTCATCCACGATGATGCTTACAGGAATATTTTTCCCCTGCCCGGTATTCACGCGTGTGACAAGGCGGTTAAGTATAAGGGCATTCAGCGCACCGATGATGCTCTCCATTTCGGGGTCGTTGGCGATAAGCAGATACGACGGGTTCTTTGGGTCGCTGACCTTCAGGTCGAAGTCATCGCCGTCCTTATGGAATATCCAGTAGGATTCTTTGGTGGCAAGGCGCGAAGTATAGACACGGAGCGTACCTATCATGCCCTCCAATTGCTCCATAGCTCGGTTTTGCAGGGCGGTCTGGAACGGGCCGAGCAACGGCGCGACCTCGTTGTCGGTCTGCAGCACATCGAAGATGGTCTGATAGCTTTGGTTCAGGAACGAGAGAATATGCGGCATGTCGCTGTACTTGCCGAGCCAGTAGGCCGGTTCCGTCACCGGGCCGTTCTTGTATTCACGCACGATGCCGGTAGGTTTCCATATCCTCGTCACCGGGTCTTGTACCTTGTCGGCATAGAGCTGTCTGCCGGAGGCATCATACGGCTCTTTCTCATAGTTCACGAAGAAATAGATACAGGCGGCGAGGAAGTTCACAGCCGATGTCTGAAAAAACTGGTCGGAACCGCCGCCTCCTTCTTTCTTGCCTTTCTGTAGGGATTCCAGCAGGGTCTCTGCGGTCTCACTGGCAGCGGCAAGGTTCGGGATGTATTTCGCCTGAATCGGGTTCACACGACGGCTGTACTCCACATCGACGAAGTTGATGATGTTGAACTGGCAGTTCGGCGGTGTCTTACCCAATCGCCTGTTTTTCAGATAGTGATAATATAACTTGGTGGCTAAGGTAGGGAACTTGTAATCATATACAACCATAGCGAAGCCTTTGGCGGAGTGCTGCCGGACGAATGGCTCGATGATGCTGAATGTCTTACCCGAACCGGGAGTACCCACGACCCAGGTGCCTCGGAAAGGATTGGAGACCGACACGCACCCCCGGCGGAATTTCCCCTTATAATAGAAGCGCATGGGGATATTTACCGAATACTTGTTCTCCACCGCTTCGGTGGCCTGCTCGAAGCTCTCGTTCTCGAAGTTGAAGCGGTCTTTGAGAAGACCGTCCTTCAGGAACTTCGAGATATTGTCGAGGGCTACATGGATAAGTACCGCCCCGGCGACGGACAGTATCATGTAGAGCCAGATGTTGACCTTCAGCGTGTAGATGCGCGGCATGATGGAGAAACCGAAGAGCCACACGGACACGGCGACCAGCCCGATGCCGCCGAGCAACGGATAGAGCACCTGTTTCTGCGCGTCCATCTCAAGGTGCTTCTTGTTGCGCGTTCCCACACAGGTGATGCAGATGAGCAAGAAGGTCGTTACCTTGGCATATATCAGGTTTCCGTCATGGTAGATGAACCATGTCTTGATGCGGTCATGGATGTCCACGAGCACCCCGTTCCAATGGTCGAGGGTCTCCGGATCGACGGCGTACTCGAAAAATTCAAGCAGCAGCGACACATAGACCGCCGCACGGAATATCTTGTAAAGTCCCTGTATCTCTTTCGTTTCTTCCATAAGTTATTCTGTTATCTGTTCCTGTATATACTCTGCCGCCTGTTCTTCTGTCTCCTCTGCTCCAAAACTGTACCAGCGGTCGTTGACCTTGACCGCTTCCATGCCGAGATATGCGCCTTTTTCCTGCAGGGCGGCATCTATACGCTCGACGCTTACCGGGCCAATACCGCTGATGCCTTGCAGGTAATCCCTGTCAAGACAGGCCAGCTCTCCGATGCACGTGATGTTATGGTCTTCCAGGATTGACTTGACCGACGGCGGAATATTCAGAACCGACACCGGCTCCGAGAGATTGCTTACCTCTTCCGCCTGTGTCTGGCCCGTGTCGATGTCCAGCCCGGCCTTGATTCTCTTCAGCGAGTCAATCCGGATTTCAAGCTGCGCTATCGTGTCCATTCTCTGACGGATGGTTTTCTTGATTTCGTTTGTCTCGTTGATGAGCTTCTCCTTTTGGGTCAGCATCCTTTTCCGTTTCGTTTTCATCGACCGATTCCCGGATTCAAGACAATCCTGTTCATATTTGAGTCCTTTGACAACTTTGTCCAGCTCTATCGCATGGTTTTTCAGGACGGTGTTTCTCTCGTTGTCGGATGCCATGTCGCCAAGAATGCCGTTAAAGCGGTTGAGCAGGGAATCCATCGTGTCTTTCCGTGATTGCAGGAAATCACAGAGCTGCTGCAGTTCCTGACGGTGGGATTCCGCTTTCACGGAGTTATAGGTCTGTATCAGCACCAGCAATATCAGCACGATGCCGAAAAGGATATGTATAATGTTCATGTCGTTCTTCATTTCAATCGTTCAATGTTACAATGGGTCTCACTTTGTGTGACTGGAGCTTGGGCGTCTCCTGCACGGCACCGCTGCCGAGCGAGTACAGCCACGCTTTCGAGGTCTCCTGACCGGCTACCTCCGTGGATGTCCAGTACCATACCTCGTCCGCATCGTCGGGTAACGGTTCTCCGCCGCATCTTTCAATTATATGGTTAATGTACGGCTTGGCCACATACAGCAGTCGCATCTGTGCAACCGAGGGGATATAGGCACTCTGCCCGTAACGCCACATGGAGAACACGGCATTGGCCGCCGGCGAACCGCAGCCGCTGTTGGCATACATCTCATAGGTGTTGGCGTTGCCGTCATGCGCGTACAAGTCGGCGGATGTCCCCTGTGCCACACCCACGCTGTCGGCGAAGGCTTCATCGGGCAGGTCACGGAGGTACACGGCATATCCGTTCCCTTCCATCTTTTCATTATTGTGGAGATGGAACACCACGGCTATAGGTTCCTTGCCCTGACGGTCACAGTCCTCCAAAGCCATGACACGGCCGTCGGTGCAGAGTACATGCCCGACTTTCATCGAGGTGTCGGGAAACTCGTGATGCCCGTCGCATGACGTGAGAGCCACGGTCAGCACAAGGGCGAACAGACCGAAGTAGTTGCACTTCAGCATTTTCCACGTTCTGTGCCATTTCACCTTCAACCCTTTGCTTTTGGAACGGCTGTCCGTCTGCCTGCGGGCATTGGCGCGGTTGATAATCTTGTTCATACGGTTCAGTATTTTCACATAATTGGTTTTCATGACTTCTTATTTTACAGGTAGTTTCACGCCTAACACGATGCCTGTTCGGAACAGGTCTTTGCCTTTTATCATCAGGTCTGACTTCACCTGCCAGTACACCTGCCAGCCGCCACGCAGACGGTAGTTGTGCTCGTAGCCGGCATGTACGCCTCCCAGCACCTTGTGGGTGTCCGAGCCGAGCGAACCGCCGAAACGGAAGCTACCGTAATGGTTGCGCCCTCTGACTACGCACGGCTTATAGGCGGCACCTATGCTCCACGAACGATAGTTCTTCCAGAACGAATCCGGGCAGACATGGCCGCACGATGCGCATTTGTCCCATTTGAGATAGCCGTTGGCGAAAAACTCCCAGGCGTTGTGGTAGGCGTTCTCACGCTCATAGCTGAGTGTGGCGTCCAGCCCGTTCTCATACAGGAGTCCGACACCGAAAGACACACGCCCGTCACGGTCTCCGGCAAACGCTGTGGCTGACACCGCCAGCACAGCGACAATAATCATCAGTATCTTCTTCATGGCTTATTCCTCCGTCAGTAATGCGCTGCTGAAGCCGTCGGCCGACAGCACGTCCTCATAATCTATGTTCACGGATATGGTGCGCCCGGAAATCTGCTTCTCGGTCAACTCCACTGTCAGCACCTTGTCGTTGGGAAAGGTCAGTTTCTTCACCACGATCACGTTGCGGTAGCCGTGCAGGAACGACCGGGACTGCTCCAGCACCAGCTCCGGCTTCAGCTCCACGACCTGCGAGTTCGTGGCTTTCGACACCTTCTTGTCGGAGAGCTTGAGCCTTACCTCGTCGATGTCGAAGCGGATGTTGGTGCGGTTGTCCACCGAGAAGTCAAGGAAGAAATAGTCCCCTGCGGAATAGATGTTGTTCAGCCGCATGGTCATACGGTGCTTCTTGCTGCTCACGTTGCGGAACCTTGCGGGCGATGTCCATATCTGACGCGCATAGCGGTACATGTCCTCCGTTGACATCGACACGGCGGGATTGTGATAGGCGGTGCGTTCCGACAGCTCCACCTCCTTGCTGGTGACGGCCTCCGTCAGCCGTGTCGTGTACAGCAGGGCGTACTGCGTGCGGTAGCGTTCCGTGACGATGGTGACGATGGCAAGCACCTCGCCGTCCTCGTGCCCGGCCTCCTTCGGTTTCAGGCGGACAGTGTTGTTGATGGGCTGGTCGCCGGCCACCAGGTCTGTGGATATGTCCACAAAGCGTATCGGCTCGGAGGCGGTGATGACGGTCGTCACCTGTTCGTTGACGGTGAGCTGCTCCATTTCCCGGCAGGTGGTCTGCGCCTGGACGGAGTGGAATGCGGCAGTGAGCATGACGGCCGCAAGAATCTGTTTAAGCGTTGTTCTCATTGTTGATATTGTTGTTTTCGATTTCTGTTTCGGTTCCTGTTTTCTTGAATCTCTCTGCCTTTATCCTTTCCCCGGCTATCCGGCAATAACCGGCATCGGTCTCGAAACCGATATAGTGCCGTCCGCTTCGGATGGCGGCTATAGCTGTGGTTCCTGCCCCCATGCAGTTGTCAAGCACCACGTCCCCCTCGTCGGTGTATGTTCTTATCAGGTACTCCACAAGGGCTACAGGCTTCTGCGTGGGATGGTAGAAGGCACCGGTCTTGTGTTCCTTCGCTATCTGTATGACGGAGGTCGGATATTTGTCGTCAGCGATGCGGACGTCGGTCATCCTCATGCTGCCGTAACAGCGGTTGGTGAATGTCTGGCTGGTGCGCCGTCCGTGATTGCGTTGCGATTTGTCGCAGGGTATCATCTGCGGATGGTACACGGGCAGGTGCTCGTAAAACACAAGGATGTCCTCATGCTTCCTTAGCGGCATACGATTGGCGTTCAGGTGGCCGCTGGCCCTGTCCTTGTACCAGACAAGGTTATACCGCCACAATCGGGGCTGGGACATCAGCAGCTTGGCAGTGAACATTCCCTGCCCGAAAAGGATGACGGGGCTGTCCGGCTTGATGATGCGCCGGTACTGTTCCCACAAGGGGGCAAGCGGTATCGGCCTGTCCCAACGGGCTTCCCAGTTCCTGCGGTTCAGTATGCCGTATGGCAGGTCGCACACGATGGCATCGACGCTCCTGTCGGCAATCCGTTTCATCCCTTCCAGGCAGTCCTCGTTGTATATTTCATCAATGCGTATCATCGTCCTACCTGCTTTTGTTGTTTTCCCTGCTGTTTACCAGATAGACGAAGGTGCCGTACTTGAGCTTCACCTTGTTCTTGCGTATGGCTTTCGCTATGGCACCGGTGGTCTGCTGATAGGCGTTCTGTATGGTCTGCATGCCCCACTGCGCCACGTTGTTGCCGTAACTGCCGTTGTTGATGCTCATGTTGCTGCTCATAGCCCCGGACGCGATATCCTTGGTGGTCTCACGAAAAGAGGAATTGGGCACATAAAGCCCCTCCATGCCGTCGGTGTCGTAGAGGGTCAGGCTCACCTTCAGCAGTTCGTCATCCACCATCAGGCTCTTGACGGTGCCCTTCACGCGCTGCTGCCCGAATCCGCTCATGGTGGCGTACATATACGAGCCTTTTGCGAGGACAACGCCGTTTATCTCCACCTCGTCGAGCAGGCGCAGCCTTACGCGCGAGCCGTCAACGGCTTTCACATCCTCGTCGATGATTGCCTTGATAAGGTTCGGCTCCGGCTCGTTCTCGGCAAGGGTGTTGAAATAGGCGGAGTTGGGCTTCTTGGCTTTCACCACGGTCTGTGTGGCGGCATCTTCGGGCGGCTGGGTGACGGCATCCTCGTTCTCCGTGACCGTGCCTGCCGTCCTGAGCGTGTCATTGGCGGCCGGTTGCGGTTGCTGCACATCCTCCATGCCTTTCTGACCGTTCAGGCGGGCTTCGGCGAGTGCCTTGTTCAGCTCATCGAGGGCTTCCTGCTGGCGTTGTGCGCCGCGCCGGAGGCGTTCCTCCTCGCTCATGGGTTCCGTAACGGAGTCATTTGCCATCGCCATGCCACGCTCCCGGCTCAGGTCAAGACGCGACTGCATCTCTTGAAGCCGGCGTTCCGCCTCTTCGTCGAGCAGGGCAAGGTCCTGTTCCGTATATTTGGAATCGTAAGCCTCCGTTCCGGTTCCCTGCTCCCGGTCAATGTTCTCCACGGCCGAGTAGTCCTGTATCTTGCCGTAGGACTTTGCCATGTTTTCATACTTGCCGCCTATCTCGTCGGTGCGGAGCTGCGCCTGCGGCAGTTCCGGGTTCAGGTACTCCGTGGTCTGCATGCCGGACGGCTTCTCCGCCAGCTTCACGTCGAAGACATCGAAGATGAGGTAGCCGGCACCCAGCAGCAGGGGGTAAAGGATGGCCGGGAGCATGTATTTCGGCGCACGCCAGTCAATCCTGCTTGTAAGTTCTTTCAGGGTCATTGCTCTCTGTTTTTATGATTGGTTTATTACGTTTCTGTCTCAGCAACTCTTCCTGGTGCTGCGTGGCCGTGACCGTCTGCTCGGTCTTCGGACGGTTGTATATCTCCACCATGCGGCAGATGTTCAGCGTCAGGCAGCCGATAACGATGCCGAACACCAGCGTGAGGAACATCTTGGGGTGCTGGCAGGCGAAGCACTGCGCATATCCGGCGGCTTTGTCTATTTTCAGCAACCTGGCCCACTTGCGTCCTGCACTGACCTCCTTCTCGTATCTTTCGGCATACCGGGGGTCGTTTTTGTCCGGCATCTTCTCTCCGAGTATAAGTTTCTTCCATCCCATAATCAGTAGCTGTTTTTGGTTCTCTGTTCGATGTCCTTGTTAAGCAGCGTGCGCCAGTTCACGATAAGCAACCCGTGGGGGTTGTTGTCAGTACGGGGCACGCGCTTCAGCTGTCCTGCCGTCACCAGTTCCCTGGTAAGGATGGAGGTGCGGCGTTCGATGCGCTGCCTGCCGTAGTAGGTGAACTCCATCTTCTCCTTGTTGAAGTTGATGCTGTCACAGAATATCGAGAACACCGCAGAGGTGCCCATGATATTGTTGTAAAATCCTTTTTCTTTCAGGGTGTTGTACTGGGCAAGTCCCGTCTCGTCCACCAGATACATGGCTTTGTCAAGCGTGTATTTGATGTATTTGTCATCGGGAGCGAGCGTAAAGAAGTAGTGGTGGAACATTTCTACATGGGACTTCGCTTCCACATCGAGGGTCTCCTCCATAGTGGTGCGTTGCACAAGGATGGGCACATTGCCGTCCAGTACATAGATTTTCTGCTGGGCGTCCACCACCATGGAGCGGGCCGTCCAGATGCTCGACAGGCTGATTACGATGCACCCGGCAAGGAACAGGGCGCAGATTATCATCACGAGCTTGATCTTGTTTTCCAAATTCTTTATGACCATTGTTTTTATCTTATTTTATAGGATTCCTACACCTTATTATATATATTATCGCATCATGGATGAAATCGCGCCGGTCGTTGACATCTTCGCCTGCTGTGCCACACCCTCGCCGAAGTTTCGCGTAGAGAAAGCCGTATCGCCTTCAGGTATCATCCACGCTGCCAAGTCGGGAACGAGGTTCAGACACTTGAGAGCCACGATGCTTGCAGCCATCAGATAGCCGGCCGAGAAGAACGAGTTTTGCAGGTAGGCCGCCATCGTCGCCTCACTCTGCGTGATGGCTGTCAGGTTCTCCACCTGTATGCACAAGACAATATCAAACAGGAGCAGGACATAAAATCCTACGAAGTACAGCATGGCTCCGTAGAAATGCACCGTCAGATAGCGTATCATCCATTTCGCCCAGGCTCCTTCCCATTTAGGCAACAGGGAGAAAGCCCACTGTATCGGGCCGAAAATCGTCAGCATGCCAAGTAGGATTTGCTGGCAATAGATCGTTGCCCACCAACCTATTCTAAAGACAATCAGCGCAATAACCATCACGATTTTGTCTATACAGACGGTCGCGCCGGAGACAAGACTGGTGAACCACAGCTTGCTGGCATCCTTCTCCATATTGGTGACTTCATCGACTCCGGTCTGCTCCATCGTCGATTCTATCAGGACGGGATCCATCGTACCGGCACGGGCTACGTCCGCCTGTGCCTGCAGGCTGGTATAGAGCGTGTCACGGACAAAGATGAGCTGCTGCACTTCCTCAAACTTATCTCCGATCTGGGCGGCTTCCGCCTGATACAGGTCATGGGTGTATGAGCCGATGGCATTGGGGATGTACGAAAGGAAATCGAGCACACACCAGCTGCTGCCGCTGTTGTGCATCCCCGTGTCCGCAGGAGGATACCACCATGTCATCACGATGGCCACCGCCAAAGGACGGAACAGCTTCATCACATCGAGCGGCTCGTTCTTCACCATCATCTTGTACGCCATGCCTGCCGCCATAATGATGGCGAAGAGTGCCGCCAGTGCCATGCACATCTGAAGAATCCACCAAAAAGGGCCTTGTGACCCTGTGAAGGTCGCGTCGCACAGGAACTCATTGGTCTGAAAAATCACATCATCCACCTCTTCTTCAAGCAGGTTGATACCAAAATCGCTAAGAATATTATCCGCCATAGACAGTTTGTTTATTTAATTCTGTTTTAATGTATTTGCTTTCACGTTTATGGTTGGTTGACACTGTTTCCTGTCGCGCTCCAGCACGCATCGCGCCACCGGGCAAGTGCCTCCGCCGCATACACGGCGTTTTTGTTTTCCCTTTCATAGCTCGATGCCAGCAGCGAGGCGGTCGTCTTGCTGTTGGCCAAATAGACGAGATAGCGTACCAGTTCCTCGTTCTTGCGCGACACGTCGGCATAGATGCCCAGGTACTGCTTCTTGCGCTGCGAGTTGGGCATATACGCTTCCTGTGTCGCTTTGATGGCCGACTTGAACACATTGTAGTATTCCTTCCACACCGTCTGCTGGCCGGGGGAACCGCCGAGCTGCAGGATGCGGTCGATGTTCTTCTTGAAGTCTGCCATCTTGGAATTGAGCTTGTCTCCTTCCGCCAGCCATGCCACATCTAATGCGCCGCCTGTGCGGTCGGCCACGTTCAACGCCTCTATCTCGGCGCGTTTGGTCATGGCGGAGTCCAGTTTCTCAGCATCGTCCACCTGCCAGTATCCGGCGATTCCCGCCGTGGTGCGGAACGACAGCTTGTTCTTCGCCGAGGCGGTCTTCCGGTAACTGTTGTGCAGTAGGGTGTAGTACAAGTCCGGCGTAAGGGTGCCGGAGCCGATTTCCGCTACGGTAAACTGGTTCTGCTTGGCGGAATCATGGTTGTAGGTCACGTTCTGTGCCGTGGCCGAAGCCACGCACATCCCTGTCATCAGGTATAGCATCAGTCGTCTCATTTCCTGTTCCTGTATGGGTTAAGCCCGCTCTGCCGCCACCGCCCGAAGGCGTCCTCTATGATGAGCGACCGTGAACGGGGTGTGTAAATACTTTCTTTCCAATAGCCTATCCGAACTTGAATGTATCTCCATGTGTCGAAATAGGCCGCATTGAGCAGTTTCTTGATGTTGTCAAGGCTCATGTTGATGCTCTCCAGCACAAGCATGAGGTCGGATGTCGAGCACGCGGCGGCTCCCGTGGCGTACAGCACAAGGTCGCTGACCGAGCGGTACAGCCCCTTGCCCTCGGCCGATATGCGGTCGATGCACCTCAGGCTTATCCGTATGATGATGGTGTCCTGTAGGGCGAGCCTGTTGCGTTTCAGCACCTTGGAGTTGTAGTCTTCGAGCAACTTCTTGTAGTCGCCGATGCGGTCGCTCACCGTCTGGTAGGTGGAATACACGTTCATGGAGGTGCGGAGCGACTGGTACAGCACGTCTATCACATCGAAAGCCCTGGTGTATTTGTCAAGGTCGAAGTTCAGCACCTTGTAGTCTTCTGCCGCCTTCGCGCTGTACTCGTGCAGCAGGTTGTTGCTCTGTTCCAGCGTGGCACGGGCGAGAAGCAGGCTGCGCTGGTTCTTATGGTCGGCGATATACGCTTCCACGGAGGCCACATCGAAGCCCCATTGTGCCCTGACGACGGCCGGCATCGCCAGCATCATCAGCGTAAGCAGTATGTGGATTTGCATTTTCATTCGGTCGGTTCTTCCATATGTCTGTAGTTGCGACTTCCTGCACCGTTCATCCAACGGGCGAAGCTCTTGTCAAGAATCGTGCGCCTGCGTCCCTGCTCGTCGTTGATGTAGGGGGCGGCATTTTTCAGCACGTCGATGATAGACAGCTTGTAGTGCATCATCTTCTCAAGGCACACGAGGTCGGCATAGATGCGTGTCAGGCGGCTGTCCACCTCACGTGCTATCTCCAGTCGGTCAGACGACCACAGCAGGTGGTAGGTGTCGCCGCTGTGATCCTGCTCCACCGGCTCGTTCCTGATATATTCGGTGCTGACGGTACAGGAGGGATAGTCCCTCGCTATCTCCGAGATGTGGGCGTTCACCGTGGCGGAGTTCTCCCTGTCGCTTTTGTTCGGGTCGAGCTGCAGCACGTCCACGACCTGCGTGTCGCTGTAATCCGCTGTCAGCGTCCATTCTATCTGCATAATGGCCCGGTGTATCTTGATGCCGAGAAAATACTTCGGCTTGCGGGCGATGCTCAGCGTGGCCTTGAACGTAATCACAGCATCCATGCTCCCGGAGGTGGCGGTGCGCACATAGGTGTAGCCTTCCCAGTGTCCCTCTCCCTGCCAGGTGAGGTCGAAGGCGGTCTTGCAGTCGTTCATGATGGCAGGGATGCGGTAGTAGTCATCGGTGGGCACATCCTCGCCGCCGGCGGCTTCCTCACGCGCAGCCCGCAGGTCAGTGAGTTTCTGCCTGAAGTCCTCCTGCTGGCGTGTCAGTTCCTCTATCCGGCTCTTGTTGGCGTTGTACTGCTGGCGCAGTGCCGCCGCTTCCTCCACGGTGGCATTGGCTATCCGACTTATCAGCGACCGGTTCTCGGCATTCAGGATGTCTATCTGCGCCTGAAGCTCCGCAATGCGGTTGTTGTATTCCGTTTCCAGACGGTCAAACTCCGACAGGTCGAGGCTGTTGTCCGTCAGCGTGGTCTGCATGGCGCACTCTTTGGAATGACCGTTGAGCGAACCGCCGCAGCTACGGCATTTGTACTGCGTGTTGCCCTGCGATATGGTGAACCCGTCATGGCAGGTCACGGAGATAATCACGCTCTCCGTACCTTTCATCTTGGCTTCGTCGGTCGCCTGGTAATAGTTCTTGGCATCCGAACCGATGTAATAGACATATCCTTCCTCATTGTCGTTGAACTCCGCCAGTCGTGCCTGCATCTGTCGCTGGAAGGTACCCAAATCCATTGAATAGGAGTCGAAAACATCCTCGTATATCTCTTCCGTCCGGTTCCAGTTTTTAGTGACACGGATGGAATAGGCGTAAGCCTTAGCGTACTGCTTGTTCTTCTTTGAAAGGATATATGCGTAGCGAGAATAGGAGATGGAATAATGGAAACCGTCTCCCGATGCGTTCATTTGCTTGACCTTATTCCTCGACCATCCAGCGTAACTCTCTGAATTGGATAGTATCTGCTCTGTCTGTGCTGACGAGGGATAAAAGTTCACATCGGTGGTGTTGAAGCGTGTCCACGCGCCACTGTTAAGGATGCTGTTGTTGTCTGTGGAAGGTATATAGTTGCAAAGTATCTCACTGCCGCTATCACGGCGGTAGATGTACCAACGTTGCGTATAATACTGACCCATCGTCTCACGGAGATAGTCGGTCATCCACGAGGTCATGTTGTAGCTGTCTATGCTGAACAGCCGGGCCACGTTTTCCGGGCCGCCGACCATCGAGAGCAGGGTGCCGCCGAGGTCATGCTCAAGTGCCTTGTAGAATCCGTAGCTGCTCTCCGCCGCGTTCACGATGGCGGTGACGTTCCCCTTGGCAATGTCGTTGAACGAACTGCCGCCGAGCAGGGCTTCCATCATGTTCTCGGTTCCCGCACCGGCTATGCTGACTCCCATATCGTACAGGGTGTTTACATCGGATTTGAGATTTTCCTTGTTAAAATGGTTGGGAATGCTGCCGAGGTCGTCGAAGAACCTGCGCCAGTCCACGCTGCCTCCGTCGGCAAGGTCGAACAGGGGCTGGAACTGAGGGGCGAGCTGCAGGAACACCACGTCACGAAAAGACAGCGAGCTGTTAGTTACTATGGACTCGAACTGCATGCAGAGCGTCTCCACCTCATGGCAGACCTTGAACAGGTAGCTGCCCCAGTAGAGCGCGGTCTGGGGCGAACGGAGCATCATGCCCGCGACAGTCCATATCTTTGGCATGATCTTCGCACTCACCAATGAATAGATGCGGCGGTAGTAATAGTTTTCCGTGGCACTGCTCCAGATGCCGAGGTCGGTCAACGCCTTGCGGTCAAGATACTTGGACATGAAGATGCCGGCCGTGGCGACTTCCGCCGCGCTGTAACGGTCAAGTATCTTCCGTACCTGTTCGCTGTAATACATTTCCGTGGCCGTCTCCGTGCCGAAAGCGGCGGTCATGGCGGCCACCGTTTTCTTGTCGTAGTTGACGGAATACCACACCGAGGCCGCAGCGTCGGACGCTACGGTCAGCAGTACGGTCAATATGATCAGGAGGCGGTTCATGCTTGCAGTCAGTTTGTCGTTTTATTTCCCTTTCTTCACCGTTCCTGTCTTGAGGAAGCGGTATTTGCCGGAAGTACAGCCGTCGTTGGCGGGGGTGTACTCCACATATCCGCGTGACTGCAGTTCCTCGCTGGCGGCTTTCATCGCCGTGACACTGTAACCGCTGACAAGACTGAGCAATGCGGCCGGGTTGATGCTGACGATTTCCTGACGGTCACGCTTGTAGCGGTAAAGCAGGTAATAGAACAGCACGGTGGCTTCCTTGCTGAAATTGTTGTTGTCGCAGTCGCGCCAAAATTCCTCTATCAGTTTGTTCTCGTTCATGATGGGCTTTTGTTTATGGTTTTACTTTGTTGTATCCTTTCTTGCAGGCAGGTTCAGCACATGGCCGGCTTTCTGCACCCGTCGGGCAAATTCCAGCGGGGCACCGATACCGGAGTTGTCCCAGTCCCTGCAATATCGCTCTATGGCCTCCTGATGGCTGCATCCCAGCTCCGCCTTGTATAGCTTGAGGGCGTCCTTTTCGGCACGCTCCGTGGTGTAGGTCATGTAGCACTCGTGCGATTCCTCCACACCGTACACGCTGCTCGTCGAGCCTCTGCGGATGAACACCTCGCGGAAGAAGGAGCGGCCGTCCTTGTTGTCAAGCCGGTTGATGGTGAAAATCTTCTTGCAGTCCACATCGGTTAGTCCGAGAATGGCCTTGATGTTGTCGAAGCGTTCTCGGAACTTACTCTGGTCGAGAAGCATCACCACGTCGGAATTGTTGATGATGGCCTCCTTCACAATCTCACTGCCGATGATGTCCTGTATCTCCTGCGTCACTACACCGACCGATGCCCAGAATTTACGGGCTGTTTTGTATAAATACTTGATATACTCGGCCATAAGCGGGGTGGCGATGGCTTTCCACGCTTCCTCAATCACAAGGACTTTCCTGTTCTTTTTCAGGCGCATCTTCTGCAGGAACACATCCATGATAATCAGCGTGACTATCGGGAACAGCGTGGCGTCATCCTTGATCGCGTCGATTTCAAACACGATAAAAGTCTCGTCAAACAGCGTGCTGTCCATATTCTCGTTCAGCGTGGTCTCGTGGCTGCCTCCCTTGTAGAAGTCACGCAGCTGGTAATTGAGGTCGGCCGTGTCGATGCCTTTCAGCTCATTCTCACTGATGATTTCCGGGATGCGGGACACGGCGAAGTCGAAGAACGAGTTGAACGACAACGGCGCATCTATTTTACCCGTAAAGTAACTACGGTAGTATTCCTCGATGGTCTGGCCGATGAGCCTGTCCTCGGTCTTCGTCACGACACCCTCCGAGCCTTTCCAAATCTGCAGGACAAGATTTTTCAGGAAGTTGATTTTCTCGATGTTTATCTCTTCCTTGGTAATCTTAAACGGGTTCATGGTGATGGGCTTCTCCTCGGTATAGGAGATGTACTTGCCGCCGAGGTACTCGCAAAGTCCCTCGTAGGAGTTACCGGTATCGACCATTACCACGTCCGTTCCCTGCTCGTGCAACTGGCGCACCACGCTGTTCATGTGGAAGCTCTTGCCGCTGCCCGAAGGCCCCAGGCAGAAGAAATTGGAGTTGTCGGTCATCTTGACCTTTCCCTCTTTGCCGGTGATGTCGATGGCTACCGGCATTCCTTTACGGTCGGTGTAGTATATCTTCAGTGGGGTGTCCTCGCTGTGTTGCACGTGTTCCTTGTACATCAGGCAGGCGGCGGCATCCGACAGAGTGAGAAAACGGTCGTATTCGGGATTCATGCCGTAGCAGTTTCCCGGAAACGAGTTCACGAACAGTTCAAGCTGGTTGTAGGCACGCTTGGAGATGTGGATGCCCATGCGCCCGAACATATTTTCAAGGTGGTTCACGGGCTTCTGCATATCCACGTTGCGGGGGCAGCACACGACGAGGTTGAAGTGCGTATAGACAAGCTGCTTCCCCTCGCGTGCCACCACTTCCTGCACCTGCTTGATGTCCTCCACGGCAATCTGGTTGCTCGGATTGGGGATAGAGGCATGGCGGTTCTTCTTTTTCTCAAGGGACGAAAGCTCCCGTTTCTGGTTGGGGATGAAAATCATCTGGTTGTAGATGACGGTCTCCGCCTCCGGGATGCTGTCGATGGCTGACATGAGGTCAAGGGGCATTCCTGTGTTATTCACCTCCACGTTGGCGAAAGGACGGACAAGGGACGGCAGTCCCGCACAGTCCACATCGACAAGCGAGAACACGCGGCACTTGCGGTCGCCCATGCCGATGCTCTCGTCATCCACCTTAAAGTTGTTCATGGTGACGACCGGACTGTCGAAGTCCATCGCAAAATAGCGGTCAACATAGTTGTCGCATTCCCCGGCAGTCAGGAAGCGCACCTTCAGGCCGCCATCGCGCAGTTGGTCCTTCACCTTGCGGATCTTCACGAGAAAGTCCTTCCATTTCTTCATATCGAAGGAATACAGCTTCCCTTTCTTCGATTCCTGCGTGATGACAAGATAAGTGCGCGTGTCGGTATAGGGACGGCCTTCAAAGTAGGCGAAATAGGAACGTGACAGGAATTCCTTGTCCTTCGCGTCCGCCTGCGAGAAACGCCTGCGGGAGAACACGTCCTGCTTGTGTATGGCATATCCTTCGCCGAGGGTCTGCGCCACTGCCGTGAGCAGATGGCAGAAATCGTAGTAGCGGTCGGCATCGGCCGAATACTTCTGCACGGGGTTCTCCATCTCAAGCACGGCGGAATACTCGCCGGTCTTGGTATATATGACACCGATGCCGTCGTTGTCCTCCACCGAGAAATAGATGTCACGGAAGACGCGCTTCCGTTTGCCTCCCGTGCCGAATACGGCCACCGAGATTGCCATACCTGTCAGGGTAGCCGCAAAAAACAGTATCACATACCAGGTCATGACGGTCAGAATAGATAAAAGAGTCTTGTTTTCATGTCGCTGTGCTCCTTGGAGTTGTAGGCGGTGATGAACCATCCGCTCATGTCGATGGAGTAGAAGGTGTCCGCACCCGATTCGCAGGAGGTGGCATAGGTGCCTTCCGGTATCTTGAAGAATGAGGGCAGGCTGTCCTTGTGCTTTTCAAGATGGTGGGCAAGCCGGGCCATTTCCGCCAATGACGGAATGTAGGCAGACGGCAGCACCCGTTTGTCCTGAAAGTTCTTCAGGGCGTGTCCGGTCGCGTTGCGGAGTATGGCCTGCGTGAGTGCCGCCCCGTCGTCGAATCCCAATGCACAGCTGCCGGGGTATCTGATGCGGGGACTGAACACGATATGGTCCTCTTCCTCCTGCGGCTGACCGAAATATCCCTCACGCAGTTTGCCGTCCGCAGTCTCGAACACATGGCCGGTACGGAAAGACCGCTTCCCGAACCAGTTGCACGTGCTGTTGTCATCCAGAGCGACGGCCTTTCCGTGACGCCCGTCCGTCTTTACGACCCAGGCAAGGCTGTTTTCATCGAGCTTGGGCGAGATGGTGCCGTCCTCCTGCAGGAAATATCCGATTTTGACCGAATCGGTGACTGCGACAGGCGGTTTCTCGAAAGGATGCCGGGTATCGACCCAGCTGCTGCCCAACGACAGCCTGCCGTCGCTGACATGGAGGCGCAACTCGGTGATGCTGCCTCTCCGCAGCGGCGGCAGCGTGGTTGAAACGGAAAGTTTCTTCCCGTTGACCTTGAGGGTGATGTGTATCTCCCCGGAATCCTCCGTAGGAATGAGGTTGAAATCGTGCGGGATGCCGTTGTTCAGCAGGCAGTCCGAAAGTACCGAGCACACACGGTCGGTATCGGAGCGTCTGTCCTCCAGCCTCCCTTTGAGCGGAATCAGGAAGCCTGCAGTTGTCACACAGTCTCCCTGTATTTCCAGAATCTGCATCATGTCGCTGATATTGTCGCTTTTCAGTATCAGGCGCAGCAGGGCGGTAAGTTCTTCTAATTTCATTGTAATCTTTGTTTTTTCGTTTGTCTGTGTCACGGATTGTATCTGTCCGGCAAGTTTCTCGCCGAGCGGATGGCTCACCGCGACGGTGTCGGCCGGATGCAGTGACGGAAGGAACGGATAGCAGACAAGGGGCGAAGCCGTGCTGTCCGCCATGACAGGGACCGAGGGCTTGAACACCTTGCCGTCGAAACGGAATTCCACGGCCTTGCCGTCCTCCATGCCGTCAAGCCATACGGCCAGCGAGCCTATCGCTTCCAGCTCGGCTGTTGTCCGTCCCAATACCTCTATCTCAAGAGGCTTGGACATCTTCGACCAGCCGTCCTTCACCTTTTCCGCCGTATGGTGCGCTGACAGGGCATCCCCGTTGCGGGTGTTCCCGGAACAGCCGGCAAGCAGCAGGGCAAGCAACATTATCAATCCGAAATATCTCATGCTTTCAAATCTTTTTTGAACTGGTGTAAACGAATATCCCTTTGTCGGTCTTCTTGGAGTGAAGCCCCCTGCGCTGTTTCACCATGATGAAACCGGCTCCCGTGCCGACCGCCATAACCAGTATGACAAGTCCGGTGAGGAAGCCCAGCACACAGTAGCCGATGATGAATCCGACTATCGCACCGCCGGCGGTTCCGGCCGCCCAGTAGATGTAGCGGCCCTGGATACCCAGGAATTCAAGAGGCTTCTGAAGCCCCTTGAAAACCGGGTAAGCGGTATAGCCGTTGTCTGCGTTCTCTGCCATAAGGTCAGGAGATACCGAAGAACAGGGGCAGTGCCTGGGCTGCTGCAATCAGGAAGATGCAGGCTCCCACCACCATCATGATCTTCTTCTTGACATCCTGCTCCTCGTTGTTCATGGCGATATAGACGCTGATCGCGCCTACGACGGCCACGACGCCGGCGATGGCGTAGCAGAGCTTGACGACGATGGGCACATACTTGGCGATTTCCTCCGTGACCGTGGTCAGGGCTGCTGTACCCGCCTCATAGTTTCCGGCGGTGTTCTGGGCGAGGCAGGCGACGGTGCCGACAAGCAGCATGAGTGCCAGCGAGCTGAATCGCGGGGATGTGACGAATTTTTTGATGGAGTTCTTGATTTTCTGTAATTTGTTCATCTGTTTCGTTTTGAAATTGTTTAACGGTTCTCTTATTCCTCATTTGCGCATTTGAGTCTGTTTATACACGGTAGCCGAAAAAGGCGGGGAACACGATGGTTGCCCCGATGATGAACAGGATGGCTCCCACCACCATCATTATCTCTTTCTTCCAGCCTTCCTCTCCGGCGTTTATCTTGAAGTAAATCTGCAGGCTTGCGATGACGGACACGATGCCGGCCACGGCATAGCATACATAGACCACGTAGAGCAGCATGGTTATCACGAAGTCGTGGGCTTTCGCCAGTCCGTCCGCGCCCCAGCTGTAATCCACTCCGCCGCATTTGGCGAACGCGGACTGGCAGCAGACGGCAAGCACAGCCGTCAGTGCCGCACGTGCAAGGTCAGTATGTCTCACGGGTATGGCTGACTGTGGATTTACGGAATGCAATGTCTGATTTTTTGGCATACAACATCTGTTCAAGTTCGTCATACGGGACACCTCCCTCGCTTGTCACGTCGGTCTCGTCCATGATTTCTGTCAGGTCATCGAAACGCCCCTTGCCGTTCCCGGCGGGTATTTCCTCTTCCGGTTCCGCTACACTCGGACTGTCGCTTCCCCTGTCTGTCTCTTCTCCGATGGAGAATCCGTCGCCGCTTTCCCTCACGGGTGTGGCGACAACATCATCCTGCATCCCGCTGACATCAAATTCCTCAACCGGGGTGTCTTTCTCGTTTTTCTTGCCGTAAAGGTCTTTGCTGATATGGTAGCCGTAATAGATGATGTAGGCCACTGTTAGCACGATGACAAATATTACATACGGAGTCATTGTCGTTTGTGTTAATTTGGGTTTGAGTTTTATTTTCGTGCAAAATAATATTGATTATTACAAGCCGTGAAATTATATTCCGAAAAATCCCCGTTTCTTAACTACAATTAGTATAAAAGGCTGATTTCAAACTCGCTTTCATACTCTGAACAGTATTTTGTGCAAATAGTGAGTATGAAAATAGCACAGTATGATTATGCAATAATTTATGCAAAATTTGTCCTCATAAAAGGCAACTCATCGTTTTATTTTATTCAGGGCGCATATCTGATGCGCATAAAGTAAAACGAAACAGAAAATACAGTCCTGATTTACCCGCTTTTGTCAAATATTCCGTATTTTTACTCCTTAAATGGGATTCCCTCGGTGAAAAATTTGGTCATAATTTATTTTAGTGCTAATTTTGCAACTAAAATAATTACTAAATGGGGACTAAAATAAACAACTTGCGCCAACAAACTCCCTCCATTGGGATATTACTTACTTCATGGCTGGAAAAATCCGGTTTCAGTAGGAACGAGGTTTCCAATTATTTGAAATCCGGGTGGCTGCAGCGTATAACCACCGGTGTATATCAATTCACCGGAGATACGCCATCGCTTTATGGAGCATTGGCTTCGTATCAGAAACAGGCCGATTTGAAATATCATGTAGGTGCAGCGTCTGCTTTGGAACTGAAAGGTTTCTCTCATTACATCACCATGGGAAAACCGGATGCCGTTGTCTTTTCCCCGGTAAAGCCGCCACTTCCTAAATGGCTGAATGATGCGGAGCTTGACATGAGCCTTGTAGAAGTGTCAACCAAAGTAATAGGGGAGGTAGGAATCGAGCAAATGGATTATCAGGGGCAGACTTTAACTGTCTCATCACCGGAAAGAGCCATAATGGAATGTATCCTGCTTTCACCGTCTCATTATGATTTAATGGATGTGTATTATCTTATGGAAATGCTCACATCCCTTAGAGCCTCTCTTGTTCAGCAACTGCTGGAAAATTGCACCTCCGTGAAAGTGAAGCGCATGTTCCTCTATATGGCTGAAAAGGCACGCCACCGTTGGTTTGCCAAACTTGATCGTTCCCGCATATCTCTCGGCTCCGGCACACGGAGTTATGCGAAGAACGGAGTGAAAATTGGCGCATACGATATTGTAATACCTAAAGAGCTTGCTGATTATGAATAATATATATCGACAAAAAGTTGAACTGCTGTTGAAAATCCTGCCGTTTGTGACGGACGAGGACTGTTTTGCCATACATGGTGGTACTGCAATAAACTTATTTGTGAAGAACTTATACCGCCTCTCCGTTGATATTGATGTGACATATATTCCTATCGAGGACAGGAATACAAGTCTTCGGCGAATAAATGAGGCTCTTATGAGAATTGCCGACAGGGTTAAACGCCGTTTCCGGGATGTGAGAGTCATTACTCGTCTTGACATCTGCAAAATCACTTGTGAAAGTCGTGGATGCCAGGTAAAGATTGAGGTGAACCAGACAAAACGCGGACTTGTCTGCGGTGATGCAACCTTGTGTCCTTTGTGCGAAAAGGCACAGGAGATGTTTGGAGTGGAAGTTGATGCAAGAATTGTATCAATACCACAACTATACGGAGGTAAGATTTCTGCCGCATTGTCACGCCAACATCCCCGTGACCTCTTTGATGTAAAGCAGATGGACATTCCGCTTTCAGATGTAAAAAAGGGACTTATATTCTGCCTTCTCGGAAGCGACCGCCCTATCCATGAGTCGTTTGCTCCTAACCTTATAGACCAGCATGAGGCTATGGAACGCCAGTTTTCAGGCATGAGTGAGGTGCCCTTCAGCTATGAGGATTTTGAAGCTACCAGAGAAAAACTTGTCACTGATGTCAATTCTGTGATGACGGAAGATGACAGACAGTTCCTTACAGGTTTTGAAAATCTTACTGTTGATTGGGAGAGCTCACCATATTCTTCTTTTAAGGAATATCCTTCAGTAAGATGGAAAATACAGAATCTGCAAAAGTTGAAGGCATCGAATCCGAAAAAACTGAAAGCAGAAGCTGACAAACTTAGAAAAATCTTCGGAATGGAATAACCTGTCAACCATCTGGCACGCATAAAATGTTTTTTATGATTGCGGTTCGTATCGCTGCGCCATACTATACGGCTGTCTATATCCCTACGGAGAAAAAGGAAGCGGAAGATGCAATGCGGCATCTTGCGGAGATTGTCGAGGCGGACAAGTATTGAGAACCGACAGAATATGAGCTTTCTCTCGTTAATATGATTAGCCGTCCATCAAATCAATAAATTATCACATAATGAATTTTAGTAGTACCAACATCAAACATTTATATATCATCGGGAATGGTTTTGACATACACCATGGTATTAACAGCAGTTACTTGAATTTCCGTAACTGGCTGGAAAAGGCCGAACCGAATATATACTCACAGCTATGTGATTTATATGAAATTTCGACAGATGAGAACAAGGCCAAGGAATGGTGGAGTGATTTTGAAAATATGCTCTCGGAAGTGGATCTCAATAATTATGTTGAAAATGTTGTCATTGACAACTATCCTGACTTATCAAAAGATGATTTCCGAGACAGGGACTACCACGCGGCCGAATATGCGGCTTCTGACGAACTGGGAGCTTTGATCTATCATGTAAAACGCACGTTTAATGCCTGGATTGCCTCTCTTGACAAAGCGGATGGCTCAAAAAGAATCCATCTTATACGAAAAGACTCTTTGTTCATCACATTTAACTATACCCGGACGTTAGAGGAACTGTATCAGATACCGGATAATCAGGTTCTGCATATACACGGTATGGTTGGAGATGACGAACTTATTTTAGGGCATGGCAAGAATTACGCGAAGTTGAAAGAGGACTGCGAAATGACCCAGCCCCAACCTCCGGATGACCTTAACGAAGAAGAATTGGAAGACTGGTATTCCTCCCATAGCGATTTTGTAACGCAGCAAACACAAGAGGTGGCAATATCGCAAATAGCTTCTCTGCAAAAGGATGTACAACAGATAATTTCGGACAATCGTCCAACTTGGGATAACCTTGTAGAAGTTGAAATAATCCATGTTTTCGGCTTTTCTTTTTCAGATATTGACACGCCTTATCTAAGTACGATTATCAACCATATTAATAGGGATAAAGTAAAATGGGAAATCAGTGCCTTTTCTAATAAAGACAGAGAAAAGGCAGAATCTTTTATGAATGATGCCGGCATTAAAGAGAACCTATGGAAACCATTAGTTGCATTACACGATGTGCAGAAATACAAACAGCTATCCCTTTTCGATGACTTGTAACACGGTTCCCTGTCTTATATTTCCTTTTCACACAGAAAGATAAAACAGGGAACTTTGCATATTGAAGACAAAAGTCAGGGACAAAAACGCTTGCCACGGAGGAAATCGTTAAGGTCTTTGTACCCCTCATAGACACCCGATGCGTCATGTATCCCGTCACGGGCTTCGTTAAGCGCATCCACAGCCCTGCGCCCGGCATCGTCATTGTCGAGGCAGCAGGTGACGGTAGGATAAGGCGCGAGCCATCTCATCGCCTTGCGGAGATTGGAAACGGAGTTCAGCACCACGAAATCCATCGTCTCGGCAAACGGCGTGAAATCCGAACGGCGGCATAAGGTCATGTAGGACAGGAAATCCATGAATCCCTCAAAGACGGTACATAGGTCATTGCCGCCCGCCATCTGTATGAGCGACACATCCTTTTGTCCGACCGTTCCCTTGAAGAACGGATTCCTCACCTCATAGCTGCCCTGGACATTCCCGAAACCGATGCCGTAGTAATGGCGGCATCCGAGCGAGAAGTGTATCTCCCGGCAGAACTCCACTGCAACGGTGCGGTCTATGCCCCTTGAATCAAGGTATGCCAGCAGTTTCTCGTTGGAAAGCTGTCTTACGGTCACATTATGGAATGTGCCGGTACGTTCACCCTGTAGTTTGGACGGCAAATGTTCCCTGATGACAAGCTCCGCCGTGGTGTAGTTCTGGATATGCCTAATAACTTCCATGATGTCATTGGTGTTATACATCACCTTGCCGAGGTCGATAATGTCACCGCTCTCCATCGTGGCAAGGTCGTACCAGCGGTTTTTCTTGCGGCTGACCTTGAACGACGGATGCCTGTCTTCCCGGTATGGGGCATGGTAAAGCGCGTAGGTCTGGTAATTGCGCACCGGACGGAAGCCTATCCTTTCAAGAAAACCGATAATGTCGATTCGCTTGATTTCCCCGAAATTCACTGCCATGTTCAATTTTTCAAATCCGTTAGTTTATCTCCGTCATACCTGTATTCCCTGCCGTCCTTGACAACGATGCCCTTTGCCATGAGATGCTTGAGCCAGATCACGAACGAGGTGCGCCCACGCTTGTAGCCGGTCTCCGCATACTGTTCACGCAGTCTGGCGACAAGCGTGTTGTAGCCCTTGACAGTTCCGCCGGCAAACACTTTGTCAAGAATCTCCTTGTGCTGCGGCACGGTGATATTCTCGAATGTCACCCGTTCCTCCTCATCGCTGCTGAAACCGGGAATATCCTCCGGCATACCTTCCGCATTGATGCGGAAGGCAAAATTCGAGAACTCCTTTTCCCTGGTAATCATAGGGCGGACTTCGCTCACTTCGGGATTCAACTCGCTTTTGATAATTTTCATCACGGTTTCCGCCTTGTTGTTCAGTTCCGTGCCGATGTGGCCTCTCGTGTTGTCATCGCTCTTGTTCAGGTGCAGCACGGTATGGATGTGTATGTTGTACATATTGGTCCACCGCATGAGGTCGTTGATTATCTCTACGGATTCTCCGGGAGAGTTGATGTCGTTGATAAGGTCGCGGATGCCGTCGATGACGACGAAGCCGATTTTATTGTCAACCTCCAGTGCGGAGTCGATGATATTTCGGCGTTGCTGCGGCGTGAACTCCCTGAGCATAAGGAAATCCAGCGACGAAACCTCACAGTCGGACGGCAGCCCCGCCATCTTCAGTATGCGGTGGAGCACCTTGAAACAATGCACGCGGCTCTGCTCGGTGTCTATATACAGCACCTTGGTCTTGCCGTCTGGCAACTTGGCGCGATAATGCAGCACCTCTTTTCCAGACAGCAAAGCGGCCACTATCGCACTCACATTGAATGTCTTTCTTGATTTCGGCTTGCCTACGGACGCGCTGAAATTACCCACTGTCGCCACCGTAATCTCATCGACTGTCAGTATCTCCGGCGGAAATACATAGCGGTCGGTGGCACGGATTTTGACATACTCGAGGAACTTCTTGAATTTCTCTCGGTTGGCCTTTTCCTGCGGCGTAAGCTCCTGCGGTGCCGGAAATATCCTGTCGAACGGGATTTCTTCTATCTTCATTTCTCCGCTCCTTTCCTGGCTTTACGGTTCCCCTTGGGAAGCTCCATCATGGTCTCGGCCGCCGCCCTGCGGCTCATCTCATACTTGGAGTAGATGACATTGCGGCGTAGCACGTCATCAAGTTCCTTTCGTTCTATGTATATGAATTTTCCACGAGGTTTGAAATGGGTAATCTCCCTGTTGGAAGTCATAAGGTATATCTGGCTTTTCGATACCCCTATATATTCCGCCGCCTCTTCGACGGTCAGCATCTCACGGCACATGAAGAGCTTGGACTCCAGTTCCTTGAAATGCTCGAATATCTCGCCAAGGTCGCCGTATCGCTCCATGAAGGCACAGATGGACTCGATGCGCTGCACAGCCTCGTCAACCGTGCTTTCTCCCATTTTGGAGAGCAGGTGGCTCACGTTCTCCACCCGCTGGAGGGTGGCTATAAATTCTGATGTCATAATCTGTCCTTTTTGTTAATAATAGCACTCATGCGGTTGCTCCGACCCATTGGGCATACCTGTTTCCGGCTCGATGACCATACGTGACCTTATCCATTTGTCAAGTTCCTCCTTATTAAAGAAGATACGCCCGTTGGTAGGACGGCTGTGAGGGATGTCATACTTGCGCACCAGCTTGTACAGGTGGCTTGTGGTAATGCCGAGATACAGGGCTGCATCCTCGACCGTGAACGTGCCTTTCAGATGGAAAAGCATGCCGATGAGCTGGTCAACGCGCGACAGCAACTTGTCGAGCTTGACGGAACACCGTTCTCCCCATTGGGTATCTGTAATAATCTGTTGTTCATTCATTGTTACTTTGTTCTTTTTGATTCAACTTTCAGAGCCGTCGCCCCGTGTCTTGAAAGCTTTCGGCTGCAAAGTAACAATGAGACAGGGCATTGAAAGCAATATTTTGAGTGACACTTGCAAAGTATCACTCAAAATAGCACTGTCACTCAGGATTTTGGCCGTCTATCGGACATATTTCTCGCGTATATGCTTCATCAGAATGTCTATGTCATTCTTGTTGCTGAAGATGCCGTTGCTCCTTGCACGGTTGAGCGCGGACGAGAAATTGGAACGTGTCTGCGGCTTATTCTTCCCTTGCAACAGGATGGAACCGCTACGCTCAAGGACAGTCTGCCAGCAGCGGCTGACAAGGTTCATGGCACTCAGACAGTCAAAAAAATAGGCGATGCCCATAAGATTTAGTGCCACCAATGGAGTAGTGAGTGTTCCGTACATCAGACCGTTCATTTCCTGGACTGTGACTTTCTTTTGGAAGAAGCTGGAGTCATTAGCGCAGTCAGCAAGCAGTGGCATGTCCTCGGCTCGGATTGCACACGAGAGTCTTTGTTCCTGCACCCGATTCGCAGAGGCGGTTCCGGATGTTCCCGGATTTTGCTTTCCGTCATCACGACGTTCCGTATAGACAAGGAATATCACCTTATCTATATCTGGGGCTTCCAGTGAAGACCGGGTGAAGAATTGTTTGACAAGGTCGGTTCTTTCCAACAGGAGGATGCCGATTGCACCCAACGCCTTGCGGTGGATGTTCTTGTCTGCAGCGTTGTCATTTTCGGCATAATGATGACCGTCGAGGAACTGCAAGGCAAACACCCGCAGCGTCATTACGCCTGTGGCTACATAGTCCTGATACTCTCTGTGCGCTTCCAGCAACAGTTGGCGCAGGTGGTTCAGTCCTGCATCACCATTTACGGGCCGGGTAGAAAACTTCCCTGTAAAAAAAAGGAATAAGTTTTCGGATGAATGGATTTATCTCCATACTTCGGATGTTGTTAATGAATAATTTATATGAAAATAGCGCAATGCTCCCTGTAAAAGGAAGTCATCACGCCATAGATATTCTCAAAAAGCACACTTATGTACAAATAACTATATCACTATAATCTAATGAGAGATATTTGATAATTTCTCAAATGTTACAGGTATGCACTATGTTTGAGGGCTATATCAATATTTATAAAATCCATTTACACTTTAGGTCTTAACTCCTACCGCCTCCCAATGCATGATAAAGTTTGATAATGCTCTGTATGCGCTCAAAAGAGGTTTGCAGTTGCAATTGTTCTGCTTCAAGAAGTGACTGTTGGGCAGTTAATATCTCCAAATAGGTGGTACCGGAATGGCTCATCAGCAGTTCCGTCTTGCGCACCGCTTCACGCAAGGTCTCAACCTGCCGAGTGTTTATTTCATATTGCGACTTAGCCGTTTGCCATGCGGTTAAGGCATCGTTCACCTCTTTCCCCGCGTTCAGCAATGATTGTTGGAATAATAATTTGGCTTCTTCCTGTTTGGTTTGGGCAATCTTCAAGTTGGCGATATTCGCGCCCCGGTTAAACAATGGCTGCGTCAGGGAACCGATGGCATTGAGTAGCCATTGCCCGGGATTGGTAATCGCCCCACCTCCATTGTTAGTCCAACCCAATGTGCCCGAAAGGGTGATATTGGGGTAGAAGGCTGTGCGGGCTACGTGGGTGGCGTAAAACGCCTGAGCCACTTCCATTTCGGCCTGACGCACATCGGGGCGGTTGGAAAGCAACTGCATGGGAACTCCGACAGATATGGTATCAGGGAAAGAGGCTTTGGTCAAGTCGCTCCGCTCAATCGCGTGTGACGGCATGGCAAGTATGGCAGACAAGGCGTTCTCCGTTTCGGCGATACTCTTGCATATAGCCAGTTGCGATGATTCGAGTTGCATCACGTTTGCCTTTGCCTGCAACACACCGGCTTCATTTGCCTTGCCCACCTTTTTCAACGCCTCGAGCGTGCGCACGGTAGCCCGCCAGTTTTCCAAAGTCCGGTTGTTTATCGCTATCTGCGCGTCAAGATGAGCAAGTGTGTAATAGCTGTCTGCTATCGTGGCGACAAGCTGTGTCTGCACGGCCTGCTGATAGTCACGGCTTCCTTGCAGTGCGGCAACCGCGCCACGCTTCGCAGCCGTAAGCTTGCCGAATATGTCAAGCTCCCAACTTGCACTCGCTCCGACATTGTATGTCTTTGCGGTAGCCCCGTCGTAGCGGCTGATGCCACCTTCGGCATTGATTCCCAAAGACGGAAGATAGGACAGTTTGGCCGTCATCAAAGCCGCCTCTGCCGCTTCAACGCGCAAACGCGCCACGTTGAGGTCGGTGTTCCGTTCAAGCCCGATCTCAATCAAAGACTGGAGTTCCCGATCTGTAAACATCTCCCGCCATGAAATGGATGCGAGGGTTGTTGTATCAACATTTTCCGGGATGTCCCCGTACAGACCCTCTGTCGGGAGGTCAGCCCGATGATACCGGCTGTATGTGCCGCAGCCGGTAAGCATCAGAGTTGATAATATAGATAGGATTATCTTATTCATTTTATTTACGTTTAACCTGTTCTTGAATATATTGGAATGTGATGAACAGCGACGGCACGAGGAACAGCAACGCCAATGTGCCCACTATCATGCCGCCTATTACGCCTGTGGCGAGCGAGCGGCTGCCGTTGGCACCCACGCCATGAGCCATCATCAGCGGAATAAGGCCGAACACCATCGACAAGACGGTCATCAGGATGGGACGCAGACGAACCTTTGCCGCGCTGTATGCCGCCTGTGACAGAGTCATGCCTTCCGACCGCCGCTTGCCGGCATATTCGGTCAGCAGGATGGCGGTCTTGGCAAGCAGTCCGATAATCATAATCAGTCCGGTCTGCATATAGATGTTGTTCTCCAGCCCGAACAGCCACGCGAACAGGAAGCTGCCCATCAGTCCGCAAGGCACGGACAGTAGCACGGCAAAGGGGATGAACACGCTTTCGTAGAGGGCGCAAAGTATCAGGTATATCAGCACCATGCAGAGGATGAATATCAATGCGGCATTGTTGGTGGTCTTGCTCTCCTCGCGCGACAAGCCTCCGAACTCATAGCTGCAAGTGGCGGGAAGCACCTCACGTGCCGTCTCGCCAATCGCCTTGATGACCTGGCCGGAACTGTAGCCCGATGCCGGAGAGCCGTTGATGGCGATGGCATTGAAAAGGTTGAAGCGCGTAAGGTCGGAAGGTCCGTTGGTCTTGGTCAGGCGCACAAACTGGCTCAACGGTGCCATGCTGCCATCGGAAGTACGCACGTACATCCGGTTAAGCGACTCCGTATTTATGCGGTACTCCGCCGGTGCCTGCATGGTGACGTGATAGAGTTTGGAGAAACGGTTGAAGTCCGACACATACGACCCGGTATAATACCCGGAGAGCGTGGACAGCACATCGGCGGGAGATATGCCCGACTGCTCGCATTTCGCCGCATCGATGTCCACCCAATACTGGGGATAGTCAGCGGCAAAAGACGAATAGACCTCTCCGATTTCGGGACGGCGGGACAATGCCTCCACGAATCGGTCCGCCTCCTTCTTGAATGCAGTGACATCGCCACCGGTCTTGTCCTGCAAGTAAAGCTCGAAACCGTTGCCCATGCCGTAGCCGGCAATCATCGGCGGCGACATGGCAAACACCGTGGCATCGGGAACATCAGCGGTGGCGGCATAAATCTTGCCTATCACGTCGTCCACCGATTGCCCTTCGTCCTTGCGCCGGTCCCAATCTGTAAGTGTCATGAAATACATGGCCTGTGAAGGGCCGGAACCGCTGAATGAGAATCCTCCAACCGCTCCGCTGTACTCAATCTCAGGGATGCTGTCAAGACGGCTGTTGATACGCGCCATCACCTTGTTGGTCTGCGCCATGGAGGAACCGGGCTTTGTGTTCATGCTTACCATCACCGTGCCGGTGTCTTCCTGCGGAATAAGTCCTGTCTTCGTGATATTGACCAGCAAGACCAGCAACCCGAACGAGGCGGCAATCGTTCCCCACAACAGCCACCGGCGATGGATGATATACAGTACACCACGTACATAGCGGCGGCTCAAACGGTCGAAAACGGCATTGAAAGCCTTGCGGAAGCGTGCCGCAAAATTGTTCTTCATGTTTCCGTGCTCGTCAATATAAGGTTTCAGGAACAAAGCGCATAACGCAGGTGAAAGGGTAAAGGCATTAATAGCCGATATGCCCACGGCAACCGCCATCGTGATACCGAACTGGGCATAGAATGCCCCGGAAGTACCGCCCATCATTGCCACAGGGATAAACACCGCCATAAAGATAATGGTAGAGGTAAGAATGGCGGACGAAACGCCCTTCATGGCATCATCGGCGGCAAGCACCGGCGACTGATAGCCCTCGTCGAACTTCGCCTGCACCGCCTCTACCACAACAATGGCATCGTCCACCACCGTACCGATGGCAAGCACAAGGGCGAAAAGCGTAAGCAGGTTGATGGAAAAGCCTATCAGCGACATCACGGCAAACGTGCCGATGATGGAGACGAAGATGGAAACCGTGGGAATGAGCGTGGACTTGATGTCCTGCAAGAACACATACACCACCACGATAACCAGAAGTATCGCCTCGATAAGCGTCCGTATGACAGAATTGATGGAGGCATACAGGAACTTGTTGGTATCGGTAAGCACCACGAACTCCGCCCCTTCCGGCAGGTCGCGTTCAATTTCATCGAGCACCTCGTGAATCTCATTGATGGTGCTCAAAGCGTTGGAACCCGCTTTCTGGTTGATGAGCATCATGGCAGCCGGATGTCCGTTCACCTCGGTGGAATAGTTGTAGAATTCATCGCCCAACTCCACGTCGGCGACATCTTTCAGCCGAAGCACGTCACCACCGGGCAGGGACTTGATGACCAGTTCGCCGAACTCTTCCGCCGTGGAGAGGCGGCCGCGATACTTCATCGTGTATTCATTTGCCGTGGGGTGATTGGCTCCGAACGAACCGGTTGCCGCCTCGATGTTCTGCTTCGCCAGCACGGAGGAGATGTCATCGGGAATCAGTCCGTACTGTGCCATCTTGTCGGGGCGCAACCAGAGGCGCATACTGTAGTTGGAACCGAACAGTTGTGCCTTTCCCACACCGCCGATACGTTTCAATCGCGGCTCTACGTTAATTTTCACGTAATTGTTGAGAAAGGTCTGGTCGAAACGGTTGTCGGGGCTGTAGAGGGCGAATGTCAGCAACTCGGCATTCTGCTGCTTCTCGGTGGTGACGCCGGTCTTGGTCGCTTCTGCCGGAAGCTGGCTCAACACGCCGTTCACCCGGTTCTGCACATTGACCGCCGCCATGTCGGCGTTGGCACCCTGCTTGAAATAGATGTTGATGGAAGCATCGCCTGTATTGGATGCCGTGGAGGTCATGTAGGTCATGTCCTCCACGCCGTTGATGGCCTCTTCCAAAGGGACTATCACGGCTTTCTGCACTGTCTCTGCATTGGCACCGGGATAGGTGGCGAACACGTTGATAGTCGGAGGCGCAATGTCGGGATATTGCTCCACGGGGAGGGTTTTCATGGCGATAACTCCCATCAGGACAATCACCACGGAGATAACGCCCGAAAACACCGGGCGGTCTATGAAGAAGCGCAGGTTCATGGGGCTACGGTTTTAGGTGTGACGTTCATTCCTTCCTTTACCTGCCCCACGCCTTCGGCTATGATGGTGTCGCCGATGGACAATCCTTGCTTTACAACGAAGTGGTTGCCGTCGTTCAGGCGGTCCACGGTCAAGTAGGCAGCTTCGGCCTTTCCGTTTTTAAGGCGGTAAGCGATAATCTTGTCCTGTAGCTCCACGGTGGCGGTCATGGGAATCAGAATGGCATCCTCATTCAGTCCTTGCAGGATGACGTTGCCGATGGTCCCGCTCAGCAGATGCCTGTTGATGTTGGGAAACAGGGCCTTTATCTGTACGGCAC
>OOCK01000196.1_pt1 | contig 48946 bp, 47 predicted proteins | sample 1670951 | NCBI WGS metagenome assembly OOCK01 (sample SAMN06348107, study PRJEB24527) | human gut metagenome | biome: human gut; feature: ankylosing spondylitis patient; material: feces | host: Homo sapiens | place: China | collected 2015-10
TTAATGAGTCGTATAAAAGCGGAACGAGGATGGAAATAGAATGGTCACTGCTTGCTTCAAGACAATTGAACGATGTTTTAGATTTTGTAGCAACAGAATATGGTTCTATAACAGCAAGAAAAGTGTTTGATAAGTTCGATGCTAATGTTAATAGTTTACTGAGAAATCCAAATCGTGGCATATTAGATTCTGATTTGTCAGATTCTCAATTTACAGTTAGACATTTGCAGCTATTCCCTAATGTGCTCTATTATGTAGTGAAAGGTGATTCCATAATAATTTCAGCCGTAATGCATTATAAGCAGTCTCCTCAAACTGTGTATAAAACAGTTATGCAATCATTAGAAAGGTATAGATAGAGCTGAGGGTGTATTCTTATTAGAGAAAGCTCATGTAAAATCAACTATATGTGGCTGAGCCACAGAAAGGAGAATAATAATGGATAAAGAAAAACAAGGCAAGGCTGTATTTGTGTCATTCTGCATAGAACAATATGCTAAGGCAAAGAATATGTCTACAGAAGATGTAGTGAATTTGTTTGAACAGTATGGCATAGCTGAGCATTTCTGTGAATTCTATGAAGTGCTTCATACACAAGGTGGTCAGTGGCTGATAGAAGAAATAGACAAAATGATAAACGAAAGAAGAAAATGAGCAAAATATATCATGGAAGTATTGAGGAAGTTAGAAATCCGGAAATACGTCAACCTAACCGTTCTCTTGACTATGGGTTCGGTTTCTATACAACTACTTCTTACGAACAGGCAAAGAAATGGGTAGAGAGAAGAATGAAAGATAAGGGAGTAGCTGTCGGATACATAAATATCTACGAGTTGGATGATAACGCTCTAAAGAATATGAAATCACTCTTCTTCGAAAAACCAACAGAAGAATGGGTGAATTTTGTTATGAGGAATCGTACAGATAGACAATTTATCCACGATTATGATGTTGTGTTTGGGCCTGTAGCAAACGATAGCGTTTACACCCAATTCGCACTCTATGAAGGCGGCATCATCAGTTTGCCTACTCTCATTAAAGAGTTGAAAACTTATAAATTAGTTGACCAGTATCTTTTCCATACAGAGAAGTCACTGCTTGCCATTAAATTTGTTGAATCAGAAATCATACAGTTATGAGTGCAAAAATAACACAAGACAATCTTTATATGTTGTTGCCATTGAAGATTGGATGGCTTGCTCCTTGGCTCTCGGAAGACAAGGGTATAAGTCTTACAGATGCCATCAATCGTATATATCATTCACAACTATATAAAAAGCTGTCTACAGAAAGTACCAAATATTGGCATTTAGGTCCTGTGGACTTGTATAATGAACTGAAGAAAGAACTATAAGAAGATAGGTCTAGCGACCCCGCTTAGCGCGGTGTTGCTAGACCTATTTTTATATTATTTCTCGGCAAAATCTTCTTTTGCATAAATCTTGTTACAATCGATGTTGGAGATATCCCACTGGAGAGACAATACCTGATTGTACTTCTTGTATTTATAGGTTTTGCCATTTATTGTAGTAAACTTAACCTCGTAATTATCTGCTATTCTCAATGGTGGAGTTGTAATGCTGGAACCATTCTGCAGGGTAGATTTATAGCTCCAGATAGCTTTCTGTTCTCCCTTCTTGTAAATCTCAATGTTTGAGATGGCAACTTTGTCGTTCAGATTGTTTGTGAACTGAAGCGGTGCATAGCGATCTCGTGTGAAAGGTTGCAGGTCGATGACGTAATTAACATTACCTATGTCTGTATAGGTGAATGTATGAAGATCTTTTTTGGATGAGACAAAACTCATGGCACCATAGGTTGGCCTAGCGATAAACCTGATGGCTATAGGCGATTCATCCGAATTGTCTTTCATTTTTGGCATATACCATGCCCATGCAGCATTCACTTCGGCAGTAGCTCTATATATGTTGGAATTTCCTTCCTCAAATCCACGGTAACTTTGCCATCTGAAATATGGCAGGTTCTTGAATACCAGCTCATAGGCTGCAATGTTCTTCCTCTGCGTATTCTTGATGTCCATGTCGTTAATGGTATAGGTCTTGGAGTGAGTCCATGACCATGCTGCCTTCAGGTTGTATTTTTTTTCAGCATATGGCATGTCTCCCTTTACTCCTGCTGCTACGGATACCCCAGCTTCTACACCACGAGTATGTGAAGAGGTATAGGTAACCTGGTTAATTGTTGTTTGTGGACTAGGTGTTCCGCTCGCTGTAAAAAATATATCGTCTGTACCCAATTCCGTATATACCTTTTTGCCATTCTTTGTCTCACATTTCAACGGGATACATTCCATGGCGAATGCTTTGCCGTAGAAACCGCAAATACGTACATACGAACCTCCGTGTCTGTTCCACCATCTACCCTTGTACATGTCATTATTGCTTACGCTTGACGACATGTTCACTATATAGTAATCGCCCGAACCTGCCTGGCCATCATAGCAATGAACCTGATAGATGTCAAACGAAACATTGATGGCTCCGCTGCCTTCGATATAATCCCGTTTCGACAATGCCAGATGGCGAACTTCCTTTTTGTCATTATAAGTAAAAGTCTTACCATAATGGTACTGGGTAAAATCCTTGCTGAGGTCATCATCACCATTTGAATTTTCTACTTTCTTTTCTTCGTATTTGTTCATATCTGCTACCCATCCGTTCAGATAGGTATAGATGTCGTTGTCCCCAAGTTCCGGATCTACAGCATCCAAGTCGGCCATCTCATCACCGGAGCCGTCATTATTCAGGTCTTCTTCCTGTAGTTCTGGCTGATTCCATTCCACGTCATCAAACAGATTGGTATATGATTGGGTTTCAGCCGCTTCCTGGCTGTTGTCAACGAATACCTCGTCCTGGTTAGGTTCATATACCTTGTAGCTATACCCCTGACCGTCCGTAGCCGATAGCAGAATATCATCAGAAGGCTGGTAGGTCGCTACAATTCCGCCCTGCTCCATAACTTGCTCAGCTTCCTTCTGGTATTTATCCCCGGCAGGGATAATCAGCAGGTCGGTTGATTCCGAAACCGTGGCTTGTCTGTTAGGAAAGAGGAGTTCACAGGCTTTCCTCATTTCAGCCTTTTCGCTCAATCCCAGCATTACAGTATTGCCCTTATATTGAACACCAGTTATAGCGCTGTTGAAATGGGTTTCTTCATCTGATGGTGGAAAGTTTTCCGCCGAAGACGTTTTGTCATCATCCGAACAGCCTGTAAACATAGTCAGCGAAGCTATGAGAAGCATCACCAAGTAAGTAGCCTTGTTTAAAAATAATGTTACTTTTTTCATAATCTTGTCCATTTATCAGTTAATGTGTTATTTTGCATAGAACGTAAACTTGTTCTTGTAATCTCTGTTCACGCAGACGGTTGCCTTGCGCTGGGAGAGATTGTATACCACCGACCACTGGGTATGGCTCGTTGGATTGCCTGGAGTTTCTGCCTGACTCACACCATTGAGCAGATTCATGGCTCCTTCCTCTGACAACTGGTTACTGTTCTGCTTGATGACGAATTCCATCATGTCGTATCGGGTCTTGCCGTGGTTCGAGAGTTTCGGACCTTTATCTGAACATGCCATGGTTTCAGATACATAGAAGTTGCTGGCATAGCGCTTTTCTATCACCTCGCGGGTGTTTGGCAATACGCCAGGATATTTGAAATGAGTCTTTCCGTCTTCACCCGTATATTCATCGTCGATGTAAATCTTGCTTTGGTGATCCTTGTCATATACGAATTCTACGATGGCATAACGGCCCGTGGCATCTGCCATGTAGAAATGATAGTTGCCGTCATTATCCGGTATCCAGAGGTCATATCCGTCCAGAATCTTGAGAGCTTCATCTACCGTTCTTGCATGATCCAGCATCATGCGTAAGGCCAGGGTTGTAGTCAGTTTCTTGCCCGTGCTTGCCTGCTGGGTTGGCTTGCCGTCGAGATGGAGTACGGATACGGCAAAGCCTGCCTCGTTCATGCCGTCCATCAGAAGATATGGGAATGCCATGATATAGGAAAGGTCTTGTGTCTTATGTTTCTCAAACTGTTCCTTGTTATATAGGATGTAATGCCAGAGATCCTGCCGGTAACCTATCCAGTAGGCATCCACCATGCTAATGGATTTCAGTCCACCTTCTGGAGCCGTGCGAACCAGGGCTGCTGCAATCGGTTCATTATCGTGAGAGTAGTCAAAGTTGCGCCCCATCAGATAATCACCAGTATCTGGTGTCGTAACAGCAAAGGCACTGCAGCCGGCATCCAGCTTGACTCTTGCCTTGAGCCAGGATGGTGTTTTGTCGCAGAGGGTTTTCAATACGGCACCAATCAGTTGGGTGTTGTCGGTAAGATTATAGCCTGATATGGTAGAGAGTTTGTAATCCTCCGTATAGTCAAGATAGAAGAATCTTCCGTCTTTCAAGTCCTGGATGGACCGGACCATCTCCAGTTTCTTGGCATCGGTCAGCAGACTGGCTGGTACGTCCTGATAGTGTGCCTGATTGTTTACTTCTTCATGGTCATCATCGCTGCATGAAGATAGCAGAAACATACAGAATGTGATGCTGAAACTTAAGCATAAAAACAGAAACCATTGTATGTGCTTACTGTTGAAAGTGATATTCTTTTTCATACGTAATTAGTATTAAATGATTGATAAATGATTTGAATTTTCAAATGCAAAAGTAATGGAAAACCATTCTTGGTAGGGAGAAAAGTACACTGAAAAATGCTGATTTTTCTGGAATTATAAAAAAATATCCCTCAAAATACATCAAAACCAATCTTTTTTATTATTTTTGCAAGAAGAAAAAGCGATTCGTCTGTCTGTGCAAAATGATTCGTCAGTCAGGGCAAACCTGCCTCATCTGTCAATACGAAATAATTTATCTATCCATTATGAATATGAAAGAAAAGAACGCAAAGAAATCTAAGATACATCAGTTAGGGTTCTCTTTCCTGAAGAGAGAATCTAATTACTTGGACCGCCAACGTCAAGCTATCCTTGTGTGTTTCTCCGTGATGCTCTCTTTGGGCATCCTGTCAAATATCCTAGGCTTTTCTGGAGCCTTTGATCCGTTTTTTACCGTGTCTAACATCGTTTTTCTTATTATCGTGTTATCCTCCTTCATGGCTTATCTCTTCGGGAAAATTCCAATGGTGATGGCAATCGTTTGTATCGCTATCGCCACCCAGTGCTTTATCGGAGCCGATATCCTCTACAGTGCCTTTATGCCTACGCTGAAAGATAACAGAATGGTGATTCTCATCAATATGCTTATCCTTTCAGGCAACATGTTTTTCTCGCTGGCGGCTTATCAGGCGCGTCTCACACGCTGGCTGGTGGGAATAGCTTTTGGGGTTTATATATTGAGTGTGATTGTAACGGGGGATGAATCGCTCATGGATTATTTCTTCATGATGATGCTCATATTGCTTTTTATCAGCGTGCTGAGTCTGGCTGTTGCCAGAAACGGTGAGTATCTTGTCAATGCGAACAGAACGTTGCAGCGTGATGAGGAAGAACTGCTCCAGGTGCTGAAGATAAACAAAAAGCAGATTAAGGCATACGTGGCTCTGGCGAAGGAAAGGCATGATGTTAAACTTACCGCGCATTTGCTGGATCTTCTGGGTGAGGCTTCGCAGAAGAATGTCATAGACAATGTGATGCAATATCTCCAAACCCGCGAATTGAGCAAACAGAACATAGAACGCGTCTTTCCCGAGTTGAGTGCCTCTGAACAGGAAATCTGTTACCTTATCCTGCAGAACAGAAAGTTGAGTGAGATTTGCACGCTGCTCAACAAGTCGGAATCGAACATCACTACCCAGCGGGCCAACATCAGAAAGAAGTTGGGAATGGGCTCTGCTGATAACCTGAAGAAGGTTCTGGAGAAGCGCATAGCTGAAAGCCAGTAGGCCGATGAGGCTGATACTGAACCATATCCTGTTATTTTCGGAAATTTTGAACATATTGTGATAAGATGTGAATAGTCATTTATCACCGAAAAGCCGTACCTTTGCACCCAGATAATAAATGAAACGTAAATCAATAGAAATCATTAAGAAGAAATGAAGAAAATAATCATCTTATGTTTCGCGCTCGGAGCTTTCCATACACTTGGCGCACAGGAGACGCTTACGCTCAGCCAGTGCCTGCAGATGGCAGTGGATAATAACCTGTCGCTCCAGAGCAGCCGAAACGAAATAGCTAAGGGAAAGTACGCTATCAGCGAAAATCAGGCTAAACTCTATCCGCAAATCAATGCGGTGGCACAGCTCAACGACAACTTTACGCCGCCTGTTTCGGTTACCGACGGCTCGGCTTACGGCAAGCCTTATAATGTAACCAAGACGTTGCAGTATAATGCATCGGCGGGTGTACAATTGCAGATGCCGCTGTATAACCAGATGATTCTTACCGCCATCGATATCACCAAGATTGCCGATAAACTCAACCAACTCTCTTATGAGAAGGCGCGTGAAGACCTCATCGTGCAGACTGCCAAGATGTATTACATGGCGCAGAACACATCTGAGCAGATTCGTCTGACGGATGACAACATCAAGCGACTGGTAGAACTCAGAAACATCACCCAGGCTTTCTATGATAACCAGATGAGTCTGGAGGTCGATCTGAAGCGAGTGAATCTCAATATCGAGAACCTCACCGTGCAGCGCGATAACGCCATCGCCATGCTCGAACAGCAGTATACCATGCTCAAGTATGTGATAGATTATCCTGCCGAGAAGGAGATGAAGGTGACAGCCGTAGATCCGGGAAAGATTGAGATGGTGAAGGCTGACGGACTGGATACGGGACTCTACGAACTCCAGTTGCTGGAACAGAAGAAACAACTCACGAAGAAGCAGACCAAACTAGCCAAGGACGGTTATCTGCCATCGCTCTCGCTGACCGGAACCCTGATGTATTCTGCCTTTACCGATAGGATAGATCACTGGATTCATTCGGGCGAGTCGAACCACTGGTATGGTTCCAATGGTCTGGGCATTCAACTGAGAGTGCCTGTATTCGATGGTTTTGAAAAGCGTTCTAAAATCAGAAAGGCGAAGATAGAGGAGGAGAATGCACGCATAGGTTACGAGGACGCCCTGAAGGGACTGCAAGCAAACTATATGAATGCGGTGAGCGAGGTGAACAACAGTCAGCGCAACTACAAGAAGCAGTTTGATAATTATACCATGGCTCAGGATGTTTACAACGTAACAGCCGACCAGTATAAGGAGGGTGTGGCTTCGATGACAGCGGTGCTGCAGGACGAGATGCGCATGAGTGAGGCGATGAACAATTATCTCACAGCCTACTATCGCTACAAGGTTGCCAATCTCTCGCTGCTCAAGTTGACTGGACAGCTCAACCAGATTTCGGTTGCTAAATAACAGAGAAGAATAAATCATTAAAAAATAAAATATAAACAGGAAAACGGGATGTAAAAAAGTTTACTTCATATTCCCTGATTCCAAATTACAATATAACTATGGAACAGAACGAAAATAAAAATGTAGAAACATCAGAGGCTACACAGGTATCTCACGAAGAAACCAGGAAGAAACTCAAGAAACAGCGCGTAAGACAGATTATCGCCAGTCTGATAGGTGTTGCTATTCTGGCTTTCGGACTCTGGAAGATCGTATGCCTCTTCCTTGATTATAACTCTAACGAAACGAGCAATGATGCTCAGATAGAGCAATATATCTCACCGGTTAATCTCCGTGCATCCGGCTATATCGCCAAGGTATGCTTCAGAGAACATCAGGAAGTACACAAGGGAGATACCCTCCTTGTGCTCGACGACCGTGAGTATCGTATCCGTCTGATGGAGGCTGAAGCAGCCCTCAAGGATGCCAAGGCTGGAGCCAATGTCATCAACGCTACAGAGCAGACCACCGAGACATCAGCTTCTATCTATCAGGCATCTATCGATGAAATAAATGTACGACTTGCCAAACTTGCCAAGGACTGCGAACGCTATCGCAACCTGGTAGAAAAGAAGGCGGCTACTCCTATCCAGCTCGAACAGCTGGAGGTGGAATATGCAGCCACCAGGAAGAAACTCGAAGGGGTAAAGAAGCAGCAGGCTGCTGCCTATAAGGGAGTAAACGAGGTAACTACCCGCAAGCAGAATGTGGCTGCCTCCATCGAGCGTGCCGAGGCTGCCGTAGAGATGGCAAAGCTGAATCTCTCTTACTGTGTGGTTGTGGCCCCTTGTGATGGTAAACTGGGTCGCCGCTCTATCGAGGAGGGACAGATGGTGAATGCAGGAACCACCATTACCTACATCATTCCAACCAACAACAAATGGGTGATTGCCAACTATAAGGAAACCCAGATGGAGAATCTCTATGTAGGACAGAAGGTGCGTATGACCGTAGATGCCATCAGTAACAAGGAGTTTGAGGGTACGGTGACCGCCATTTCTGGTGCTACCGGTTCGAAATATTCGCTGGTACCAACAGACAATTCTGCTGGCAACTTTGTCAAGATTCAGCAGCGTGTGCCTGTAAGAATCGATTTCAACAACCTCAGCAAAGAGGATAATGAGCATCTTGCTGCCGGCATGATGGTGGTTGTCAAGGCTGAGAGAAAGTAAAAAACAGCTAGATGGAAATGAAGTAATATATGGAAGAAGAATATAAAAATTATCCGTTTTATGATTGGGTGCCCAAACCGCTCGGCATCATCTTCATGATCATCCTCTTCGTGCCGATGATTACGATGAGTGGTGTCTATTCTGCCAACAGCGGCGAGATGATGAGCGGGCTCGGCATCCAGTCGGAATACATCGCCTTTGCCGGGTTCTGCACCTCTATAGGAATGGCGGCTTTCTCGCCGTTCTTCTATGAACTGGTGTGCATCCGGAGAGAGAAGATGATGTGTATCGTGGGCTTCTCCATTCTCTTTATCCTCAGTTTCGTGTGTGCCCAGACCGACTCGCTGTTCATACTCGGACTGTGCAGTCTGCTGATGGGTTTTGTCCGTCAGACGCTGTTGATGGCGCATCTCTTCGTGCTCATCAGATATGGTTTCGGAATAGAGGCTACGAGGAATATCACGCCGGGATGCGAGCCTACTACCGAGGAAGCTTGGGATGCGGTAGATTCGGAGAAGATGGTTTCGCAGCCGATCATCTATCTCTTCTTTATGATTATCGGACAGTTGGGAACCTGGCTTACGGCATGGCTTGCCTATGCCTATGAGTGGCAGTATGTTTATCATTTCATGATGGCATTCATGCTGGCGGGCATTATCATCGTGTTTTTCACCATGCCTTATCATAAGTATCCGATGCCTAAGTTCCCGATAACGATGTCGAAGTTTGGCAATGTTACGGTGTTCAGTATCATGCTCTGTTCGTTTGCTTATGTCATGGTATTCGGCAAGACACTCGACTGGTTTGATGATCCTACCATCCGTTTCTCTTCGGTGGTCTGTCTTATCTTTACCGCTCTGTTCATCTATCTGGAGAAGACGCGGCGTTCACCTTATTTCATCATGGAGGTGTTCCAGCTCAGAGTCATCAACTACGGCATCCTGCTCTTCTTCCTGCTGATGGTCTGCAATTCGAGTGCCATGTTTGTCAACGTGTTCACCAATGTGAGCATGAAGATAGACAACTGGCAGAACGCCACCTTGGGCAACTGGGTGATGGTGGGTTACACTGTGGGTCTGATATTCGCCGTCATCGCCCGAGCCAAGAATATTCACCTGAAGTGGATGTACTGTCTGGGTTTCCTCTTTATCGGAGCCTATGCGCTGTACATGTATTTCGAGGTACAGAACGACGGTATGTATGAGCGTATGAAATGGCCTATCATCATCCGTTCTACGGGAATGATGCTGCTCTATTCGCTCATCTCCACGATAGCCAACCAGCGCATGCCTTACCGCTTCATGTCAACCTGGGTTTGCATCATGCTTACCGTTCGTATGGTCATTGCCCCTTGCATCGGCTCTGCGCTCTATACCAATGTGCTGCAGCACAGGCAGCAGTATTATGTAACCCGCTTTGCCCAGGATTACGATCGCACGAGCATCGAGACGGCGAAGACTTACGACCAGACGGTGAGAGGCATGCAATATCAGGGCAAGAGTGTAACCGAGGCACAGAACATGGCTGCCATGAGTACGAAGGGAAAGGTACAGGTACAGGCCACGCTGGTGAGCATCAAGGAGATGGCAGGCTGGACCTTCTACGGCTGTCTGCTGTGTGCCGGACTGATGCTCGTTCTCCCTTGGCGCAAGCGCAATATCGGGGAACTGACGCGTGAGTATCTGCTGAAGAATGTAGATGTGAAATCCCTGGGAAGAAGGTAGGGGAGTGCTAAAATATCATAAAAGATACAGGCTGCTCATCTGATGAATGGATATTTTTGTTATCTTCGCAGTTAAATCTGAAGATAACAGACCCATATTCATCATGAAAATAACAGATAATATCATCATATATGAGGCTCATGAGTTTCCTCAGCTGTTGATGCAGCCTTTCTACTCCGACTATGTCGGAATCGTAATCTGTCATCAGGGGATGTTCCGTTTCTGCGTAGACGGAACATCCTTTGTTGCATCTGAGGGTGAAACCGTTTTCCTCTCCAAAGGAGTGATGTTTCATGTGCAGGAAACAGGCAAGAACCTTAAATATACCCTTCTTTTTTACCGTGCTGAACAGATTCGTCATATGTTGGGCAATACCGTGGTTACCATGCGTCTTTATGCTACGATTTATCCCAAACCCTGCCATGTAAGGAACACGGGTTATGAGGATATGCTTGCTTCGTATGCCCTGATGCTGAGGAAACTGGAGCAGGAAAAAGAGAAGAGTGGTGAACTGGATGCCTATTGTGTGCATGAGCAGAAACTGTTGCTGATGGCTGTTACGTACCGTTTGTGCAGCATCTTCTCGGCATCGTTCAAGGCTGCCGGCAAGGAGATGGAGCGGAAGATAGCCATCTTTGAGTCGCTGGTACTGCTGATAGAGAAGAATTATATGCGTGAGCGTAGTGTGGCTTTCTATGCAGATGAACTCTGTCTTACACCGAAATATCTGTCGGTACTGGTCAAGTCGGTTTGCGGTCAGACGGTCCAGCAATTGCTTTTCAAGGCGATGATCCGTCGCAGTATCTATTTGATGAAGAATACCACGAAGACGATACAGCAGATAGCCAATGAACTCAGTTTTCCCAATGCTTCAGCCTTCGGAACCTTCTTCAAGAAACATACTGGTCTGTCGCCTAAGCATTACCGTAATTGGGAAGAGGGGAATGAACCGCCTTCTTTCAAATAAAGATTTCATCCTATACCTATAAAATAATAAAGGGACAGAGGAATTGTGCTGTCCCCTGTCCCGAAACTGTGATATAACTAAAACAACTGAGCGAAAGCCTCGGCTGTCTTTCCTGTATAGGTCTTCATCTCTGTAACCGGCTTGTAACCGAAATCCTTGAAAGCAAGGAGCTGTGTGGCAACAAACTGGTGGTCGTCAGAGATGCAAGCCTGTAACTTCATATTACCCATGTTGATGGCAGAAACAGGGAATTTGCTGATCGCTGTTTCTACATCCTGAGGGGCTGCGCTGAGGATGTTCTCAAGCTTTCTTCCATCCTCTGCAGAATATTCCTTCTCTTTTATCTTAATCACGCTGTTGGTAGGTTGATAGATGAGCTTGACAGTCAAACCCATGAAACCTTTCTTTACCTGTACATCCTGGAGTGCCAAAACATCGGCACCCATCTCTAAATGATTAATCTTTGCCATAATTTTATACTGTTATTTGCTTATTCTTAATTCTTGAAAAATAATATATATTGAACTGTTTTTTTGTTTTGAATAGGGGTGTAACCAGTCTTATCACATATCTTAGGAAAGATGCGATAAACCTATATGAAATTTTAAAAAGAGAAAAGAATAAGCACTAACAGAGCAGATGTCGCAGGCAAATGACATAATACTTGCTGGCGACATCAAAGTGGATTGGGGCAGTTTCCTGTCGGAAAGGCTCCATGCCACCTTCTATAGCTGATAAAAGGGATGATAAATAACGGATTCTATTTGTAAGCAATCTACTGGCAGTCTGACTGTTGTGCATGTTGCCACTTGGCAATAAGCGCTGCGGACGGCTGCTACAGATGCGGTAAGCAAGCTGTGAGGCGTTTTCAAGCTGTGCCTCAGGCTGGCTCTTGTCATACTCAACCTTCGCCAAACCATCTTTCTTATGGCTTGCATCTTCGGTATAAGAATCCTCGGGAGTAAAAGAAATAGAGGCAGCAGATACCTCTCCATAGCCTGAGAAGACCATGGACACCAGAAAAAGGATGTATAGTATCAACTGCCTCATATTAAATATATTATGGTATCAGGAGAATTTCCTGACACCGGGGATGATTAATAACTTCTAGCGATGATGACACGGGCTACGGCTGGCTTGCCGCTTACCATATCGACACCTGGAGTCTGCTCGTAAGCGAAAGGCACGCAGCGGATGGTAGCCTGAGTCTCTTCCTTAATCTTAGCCTCGGTCTCGGCTGTACCGTCCCAATGGCAGAGGAAGAAACCACCGTCCTTCACACGCTCCTTGAACTCCTCGTAGTTGTCGCACTCGTAAACGTGAGCATCACGGTAAGCACGAGCCTTCTCGAAGATATTCTTCTGGATGTCTTCCAACATATCCTTTACGCGCTCAACGATACCGTCGAAGCTTACGTTCTCCTTCTCCAAGGTATCACGACGCATAATCTCGATGGTGTTGTTCTCCAAGTCACGACCACCCATAGCGAGACGTACAGGAACACCCTTCAACTCATAGTCAGCGAACTTGAAGCCAGGACGCTTTGCAGGGTTATCATCATACTTTACGGTGATGCCCAACTCGCGGAGCTGGTCGATGACAGGCTGCAACTTAGCAGTAATCTGAGCCAACTGCTCGTCACCCTTGTTGATAGGAACGATAACCACCTGGATAGGAGCCAGCTTTGGAGGTAATACGAGACCGTTGTCATCGCTATGAACCATGATGAGGGCACCCATCAGTCGGGTAGAAACACCCCATGAAGTAGCCCATACATACTCAGGCTTGTTCTCCTTGTTCAAGTAGGTAACATCGAAACTCTTTGCGAAGTTCTGACCCAGGAAGTGAGAAGTACCGCTCTGCAGCGCCTTGCCATCCTGCATCATTGCCTCGATGGTATAAGTGTTCAGGGCACCGGCGAAACGCTCAGTCTCACTCTTCACACCCTGCAATACAGGAACACCCATGTAGTTTTCAGCAAAATCAGCGTAAACCTTGAGCATCTCCTGAGCCTTTGCCTCAGCCTCTTCCTTAGTGGCATGAGCGGTATGGCCCTCCTGCCAGAGGAACTCAGAAGTACGGAGGAACGGACGGGTACGCATCTCCCAACGCATTACGTTACACCACTGGTTGCAGAGGATAGGGAGATCACGCCATGAATGGATCCAGTTCTTATAGGTGTTCCAGATGATAGTCTCAGAAGTAGGACGGATGATGAGCTCCTCATCGAGCTTTGCGTTAGGATCAACCTCAACCTCTTTGCCATCCTCTGTAGAACGGAGGCGGTAGTGGGTAACTACGGCACACTCCTTGGCGAAACCTGCTACGTGCTCAGCCTCACGAGAGAAGAAACTCTTCGGGATGAGGAGAGGGAAGTATGCGTTCTGTACACCTGTCTGCTTAAACATCTTGTCGAGCTGCTGCTGCATCTTCTCCCAGATAGCGTAACCGTATGGTTTGATAATCATACAACCACGAACTGGTGACAACTCAGCGAGATCAGCCTTTACTACCAAATCATTGTACCACTGACTGTAGTTGTCAGCGCGCTTGGTTAAATTCTTGAGTTCTTTAGCCATATTGCTTTATTCTATTTATTTTGTTTTTTATTTCTTCTGTTATTTATATATTAAGGTATAAGCAAGAGCCTTCATCATCTGCTGACGGCAGTTCATCTGTCTGCAGGTGTCTGAAATCCTACTTTTAGGGATTTTCCACCCCCAAATAGGTGATTTCCTAGCTCTATTTCGACAAATACCCTTAAATTTGCATGCAAAAATACAAAAAAATATTAGAAAACTCTCCATTATGGAGAAAAAAGAGTTATCTTTGCAATTAAATAACATAAATATAGGAGATTTTAAAATGAAAAAGACTAATTTTGCAGTTGCAGGCCTCTCTTTGTGCTTGCTTTTTTCAAGTTGTGGAACCAATCAGAAGACTGGTACAGCAGTAGGTGCCGGTTCTGGTGCAGCTCTGGGTGCTCTCGTTGGTGGATTGCTCAATAACAGCCATCGTGGTACCGGTGCTCTTGTAGGTGCTGCTATCGGTGCAGCTGTTGGTGGCGGTGCTGGTAACCTCATCGGAAAGCACATGGATAAGGTGAAGGCTGAGGCTGAACAGGTGAAGAATGCACAGGTTGAGACTGTAACAGATGCCAATGGCTTGTCTGCCGTTAAGGTAACATTTGCTTCTGGTATCCTCTTCCCAACTAACGGTTCTACTCTCAGCAGTAGCGCAAAGACTGATTTGGCTCAGTTTGCCGGTGTATTGAAGAACAATACCGACTGCGAGGTTTCTATCCAGGGTTATACTGATGCTACAGGTAATGATGGTATCAACTTGCCTTTGAGCCAGAAGCGTGCTGAGGCAGTTTACAACTATCTTGCTTCTTGCGGTGTTACCAGCCGTCAGGTAAAGAATGTTCAGGGTTTTGGTTCTGCTAACCCTGTAGTGAATACTACTGCTGCTTGTGCCCAGAACCGTCGTGTAGAGGTTTACATGTATGCTAGCCAGGCTATGGTTAACGCAGCCAACAACGGTACATTGAAGTAATAACTTTCATGCTCCCGGAAGGGAAAAAATAAATAGATGATTTTGAATAAAATCAAGAATATAGTAAAATGGGTGGTGGTGCTGTTTTTCAGTACCACCATTCTTGCTGTAGTGGCATATAGGTTCATTCCTGTATATGTCACTCCTCTGATGTTTATCCGATGCTTCCAGCAAGTAGCTGATGGAGAGAGTATTACCCTGCATCATCATTGGGTTTCGATGGATAAGATTTCGCCTCACATGCCTGTGGCGGTGATGGCGAGCGAAGATGCGAGATTCCTGAAGCATCACGGTTTCGACTTCAATGCCATCGAGAGTGCGGCGAAGAATAATGCACGTGGTGGAAAGGTGCATGGAGCCAGTACCATCAGTCAGCAGACCGCTAAGAATGTCTTCCTGTGGCCTGGCCGTTCATGGACCCGCAAGGGATTTGAGGTCTACTTTACCTTCCTCATCGAAATGATGTGGAGCAAGCAGCGCATCATGGAGGTTTATCTCAACAGCATTGAGATGGGACCGGGTATCTATGGTGTGGATGCGGTTGCAGAATATCATTTCGACAAGAAAGCGAAAGATCTGTTTCGTGGCGAGTGTGCGCTGATAGCAGCTACACTTCCTAATCCGCGCAAATTCAGTTCGCTGCATCCTAGCGCTTATATGAAGAAGCGCCAGCGACAGATAGAACATCAGATGAGATTTATCCCTACCTTCCCTCGTGAGGGCGAAGATTTCGACCCGGGCACGGCTGTGGGAGGATATAGGGGGAAGTGAAGAGTGAAGAATGAAGAGTGAAAAATCTGGTAAATATTGATTCATGGATTTACTGAAAGACTTGAACGAAGCGCAGCGTGCTGCGGTAGAATATATTGACGGACCTTCGCTGGTGATAGCCGGTGCAGGTTCGGGTAAAACGCGTGTGCTTACTTATAAGATAGCTTATCTCCTGAGACAGGGTAAAGATCTTTATTCCTTATTAGTGCTTACTTTTACTAATAAGGCAGCAAGAGAAATGGTTGAACGTATTCGTAAAATGTTTGGTGAAACATTTTATATCAGACAGAAATATATGGGTACTTTTCATAGTGTCTTTGCTAGAATATTGCGTGTTGAGTCTGATAAGATAGGCTTTACTTCAGATTTTACAATTTATGATGAAGCAGACTCTCGTTCTTTATTGAAATCTATTGTTAAGGAGATGGGCTTGAGTGAAAAAACTTACAAGCCTGCAGTTGTTCATGCAAGGATTTCTATGGCAAAAAATCAACTGATTGGAGTTGATTCATATGAAAGCGATTCTGATATCTTTAGCCAAAATAAACGAGCTGGTATGCCCGAAATTGCTAAGATATATCGAGAATATGTACAACGCTGTAAGTTGGCGAATGCAATGGATTTTGATGATTTGTTAGTTTATACTTATCGGCTTTTTGTAGAAAGAAATGATGTATTGAAAAAGTATGGTAAAATTTTTAAGTACATAATGGTAGATGAGTATCAAGATACAAATTATGTTCAGAAAAAAATACTTACTTTGCTCTATAATGTAATGGAAGAGAAAGCCATATGTGCTGTAGGAGATGATTCTCAAAGTATTTATAGTTTTAGAGGAGCTAATATCGATAATATATTGTCTTTCACTAGAGATTTTCCTGCAGAAAATGGTAACTATGCGCGTCTCTTCAAATTGGAACAGAACTACCGCTCTACCCAGACCATCGTTGAGGCGGCTAACAGTCTGATCAAGCATAACCGCAACCAGATTCCTAAGGATGTGTTTAGCGAGAATGCGAAGGGTGAGAAGATTCAGTATAAGCCTGCTTACAGCGACAAGGAAGAGGCGGCGATTGTAGCGAAGGACGTGAAGCGTATCCGGCGCGAGGATGGCTGCCAGTATAGTGATTTTGCCATTCTCTACCGCACCAATGCCCAGAGCCGCAGCTTCGAGGAGGAGTTCAGAAAGCAGGGTATTCCTTATCGCATTTATGGCGGACTGAGTTTCTACCAGCGTAAGGAAATTAAGGATATTATTGCATATTTCCGTCTGGTGGCGAATCCGGATGATGAAGAGGCTATCAAGCGTATCATCAACTATCCTGCACGTGGAATAGGTGCTACTACGGTGCTGAAGATTGCTGACTGTGCCCATCAGAACCAGGTGAGTTTCTGGGAGGTAATCGGTGCCCCTGAGCGGTATGGACTGGCGGTTAACAAGGGTACGATGAACAAGCTGGAAACCTTCAGATTGCTCATTTCTTCGTTTATCGAACGGGCTCAAACTACGGATGTCTATGAATTGGGTGATGCCATTATCAAGGAGAGTGGTATCAGTCAGGATATCATGTCGGGCAAGGATGCCGATGATCTGGCACGTCAGGAGAACCTGGAGGAATTCTTGAGCGGTATGTCGGCTTTTGTGGAGGAACGCCGTGAAGAGGGTAGGTTCGATGAACTCTTCCTGCAGGATTATCTGCAGGATGTGGCGCTGCTTACCGATGCTGACAGCGATGGTGATAAGGATGAACCTCGTGTATCTCTGATGACGGTTCATGCAGCCAAGGGTCTGGAGTTTCCTACGGTATTCGTGGTTGGTTTGGAAGAGAATATCTTCCCGAGTCCGCTTTCTGCAGCTTCGCTCAGAGAACTGGAGGAGGAACGGAGATTGCTTTACGTAGCCATTACGCGAGCTGAGAAACATTGTATCCTGACGAACGCCAAGAACCGCTGGCGATATGGCAAGATGGAGTTTGATAATCCGAGTCGGTTTATCGATGAGATTGACGGCAAGTTGATTGATTGCCAGGATGAGGCAGGTGGAAGCTTGTTTGGCTCTATGTCTGAATCAAGGCTTGGTTCAAGGTCTGGTTCGATGTTTGGCTCCAGAGCTGATTCGATGTCTGACCAGCCGGAGTGGGCGAGAGCACAACGTCCTCGCAGACCGTGGGAGGATGCTGAGCAGCCTAGATACAGTAGCAGGTATCAGAATTCCAAACCGGTAGCATCGCAGTTTGTAGCAGATCCTAAGCCTTCTCTCTTTGATGATGAACCGGAGACTTCACGTACTTCCGGACGCTCATCTCTCTCTGAAGGCAATTTCAAGTCTGTTAGAGCGCTGAATGCAGCTAAACGTTACATGGAGACGCATTCTTCTCATCCTGCTTCTAGCGGTACTGGATCTTCTGCAGTATCAGTTTCTTCTTCTGCAGCATCATCTGCTGGCAGTTCTTCTTGTGGTTTGCAGGAGGGAATGAAGATTGAACATCAGCGTTTTGGACGGGGAACAGTATTGAAGATTGAAGGTACTGGTGAGAATACGAAGGCTACGGTTGAGTTCGTTCATTCTGGCACCAAACAGCTTCTGCTGAAATATGCCAAGTTTACGGTAGTAGATTAAGTTCAGTAGTCTGATGTTTATATTTATAGGTTTATCCTGTTTTGAAGTTCTCTCTTACAGGTAGAATCTTATAATATAGATAAAGAGTTATAAAAATAGATTGGGCAAGACCATCTCTGGTCTTGCCCTTTTTGTTTCTATATACTATAAATTGAAAAAGCGTCCCCGCAGTAGCCTCACGGTCACTACGGGGACTTATATTACTAACATCTAACTTTAGCATTTTTGTTTAAACTTAAAAACAAATACTTTAAGAGATTAAATTCTCCGTTATCTATAAACATAAACCAAGTATCTCATATATTGCAAGTAACTTGTATCCTGCAAATATCTTGTATCCTTAAATGCAAGTTCTTAGAAAAGTTAAACCCATAGACCAGTATCTCTACTAATATCTTGATTATTTTTATTTTATTGCTTTTTGTCTATTTAATATTTAATACTTTTAAGTTCACAATGCAAAGATATAAAAAAAATGGGTAAACTCCAAATTAATTTTGCTTTATTTTGTATTAAATGGCTTTTATTGTACTTATGCGGCGGTTTTTAAGGATTAACCGGCAAAGTTAAGAGGGTGTATCATAAACATTCAAATGCTTTATGATACACCCTCTTTCTCAGGATTCTGAATATTTTCGTGTTTATAACGCTTCGTCTTCAGGACGTGGCATCTGTGTCTGGGGCTTCTGTTTCTTGCCTGACTTCATGAATAGTTTCTTCTTCTTGAGCCATGCAGCCTTGCGTATCTCGTATTCTTCGCGATGACGCTCCAAAAAATTATCTGCCATGTTTCGTTTCCTTTTTTACTTTGCGTTATGAATGCTTATTCTTCTTTAAACTTACTGTAAATCACCTTGATTCGGATCGGACCAGATGCCACCTTCTTACCAGTCTTCTTGTCTGTGGTATAATCCTTGTCAGGATCATCCGTACCTACGATGAGTCGGGTAGAAGCGAGTGACATATCGTGATTAATCTTGGAGATGACGGTAGAATAGCCCTGTGTGGTTGTGATGACGTTTACAGGAACCAGCACTACTTTATTCCAGTTTTCCCCCTTGCCCTTGTTCTTATACATGGCAGAAACCAGGTTGGCGATGTTCTGGAATGTATAGGCATTCTTGTAGGTGCCGGTACTGCTGTAGCTTGCCGTATAAGAAGTACGGTTGTCAGCCAACTTGCTCTTTTCGAAGAACGACTGCAAACTGTCTTTCTGCACCATCAGGATGGTGCTTGGTGTAGCAAAGTTGTATGGGTTGTCTTCGTTTTCATTGTTGAGTCGTGGGAAGGAGATGGATGCAGTATTGAGCGTATCCTTCTCATGTCCCTTCATGATATCTTCGATAGGGAGGGTAACCTCGGTGAAGATACCTGCCGGCGACTTGAGGTAAGTCCAGTTCTGCTGATTTTGATTTGCCAACTCATCCAAGTTCTTGGTATCGTTCTCAATCTTGTTGAGCTGCAATACCTCTTCTGTACCATCGAAACGGTTGTATCCGATGCTTACAGCTGTACTGTCTGTAACGCCGTCCTTTGCCTTGATGGTCTTGTGGCGGGTCCAGTAGAAGATAAGCTCTGTATTCCAGATCTTAGCCATGTTACCCGTACCGCCTACGTTCTTGATATAGAAGCCAGGGCAGACGTTGTGCAGGAACTTGTAGTTGGTCTTGAAGTACTCAGGATGTTCAGCGTATGTTTGCATGATGTAAGAGCCATAGTTCTTGTATCTCTTACCATCTTTCTTATACTCCTTATTCAAGTAAATCTTGAAGTTCTTGACATCTGATGTATTGCTCAAGTTGTAATTACTGCTCCAATGCTGGTTGTTTTCGTTTACCCAGCCTTTCTCGAAGGCATCATAATCAGAGTAATACTCCTTATCTTCTGCCATCGGCTTTGTCATCTCATAGGCTGTCACCTTCATTGGGGCGATGGTATCGCCATAGCTGGCGTTGTATGAAACCAGGAGGTAGCATGAGTCTGCTTCGATAGAACCTTTGTTTGCCTGCTTGATGTAATCGAGTGTATCTACATCGAAAGTAGGCAATACGCTCAACTGGGTCATGTAGTCGCCCTTTACATAGTTGCCGGTTTCCGGGTCTTTCATCTTTCCGATGAGTCCCGTGTTGTTGCGGCTCAATACGGCACCTGCTACTATAGACTTTGTGGTAACATTGAACGCTGAGTCAGAAATGTTAATGTTGTCTATCTTATTAGTGATGCTACCACCGATTCCCTCGGTGGTATCATCACATGCAGCGAAAGTAAGCGCTGCTATTACTAATACTGTTAAGAGTCTTAAAATTTTCATTATCCTTGTATGTATGTGTCTCTGTTGTCGGAATTTTATTCTGCGTCAGGACAAACCTTGTTGATGAAGTCTGCGTATGGCTCCTGGATATCTTCTCCCGGATAAGTCAGTACAGGCTTGTTCTTCTCCTTCGCATAATCAAAGAGAATCTGGGTAGCTTCTTCTTCACCTTCTACCACACCGTCGCTATAGTCGATGGCGAGTTTGCCGAGTTCAATGAAGTCGAAGTCGTCCTGATAGCCGTCGAGCAGTTCAGGCTTGGCATCGCGGAAGGCAACGCAACGCTTGAAGTTGGTACCCAGTTCACCCTTGAGTTCGTTGGTATAGAGAGCGGTAATTACCTTTGATTCTGCAAATGAAGGCTCTTCGCTGTAGGCTGTCTTTACATAGAATGGCACTACTGCGCTAGCCCAACCCTGGCAGACGATTACGTCAGGCTGCCAGCGGAGTTTCTTGACGGTTTCCAATACACCACGTGCAAAGAAGATAGCTCTTTCGCCGTTGTCGGCATATTCCTTTCCGTTTTCATCGGTGCCCATCTGGCGGCTCTTGAAATAGTCGTCATTATCGATGAAATAAATCTGCTGTCGTGTTGTTGGTATAGATGCAACCTTGATGATCAGCGGATGGTCTGTATCATCGATGATAAGGTTCATACCAGACAGGCGAATGACCTCGTGCAATTGTCCGCGACGCTCGTTGATGGTGCCCCACTTAGGCATGAAGGTGCGGATCTCAAAACCTGCTTCCTGCATCTTCTGAGGCAGTTCGCGTCCCATGATTGACATGTGAGACTCGGCTACGTATGGGTCGATCTCCTGATTGATAAATAATACTTTTTTTGCCATAAAATTTAAATTTTATTCTTACGAATTACGTGCAAAGGTACAAAAAAAACTTCAAATAGGGGCATTTTTTCTCCGAAATTCATTATTTTCGGCAATAATTCGCATATTTTTAGGTTTTTTCTTTCTCATTTGAGAAAAAAGTTGTTATTTTGCACCCGAAAACAGATTATGACGATGAAAGTATTCAATAAGATTGTTGACCTCCAGAACGAACTCTTCATGTGTCGTAAGGAGGGAAAGGAAATCGGCCTTGTGCCAACTATGGGTGCGCTGCATGAGGGTCACGCCTCTCTTGTTAAGCGCAGTGTGAAGGAAAATGGCGTGACTGTGGTTTCTGTGTTCCTGAATCCTACACAGTTTAATGATCAGGGTGACTTGGATCGCTATCCTCGTACCCTCGATGCTGACTGCAAGCTCTTGGAGGCTTGTGGTGCAGACTATGTGTTTGCACCATCGGTGAAGGAGATGTATCCTACACCAGATACACGCCACTTTGAGTTTCCACCTGTTTCTACCGTGATGGAGGGTGCCAAGCGCCCGGGTCATTTCAATGGTGTATGTCAGGTAGTGAGCCGTCTTTTCTATATCGTTCGACCAACCCGTGCTTATTTCGGTGAGAAGGATTGGCAGCAGATTGCTGTCATCAAGCAGCTCGTGAAGTACATCAACAGCGATGTTCAGATTGTAGAGTGTCCTATCATCCGTGATGAGGATGGTTTGGCTAAGAGCAGCCGTAATACTTTGCTGGCTCCAGATGAGCGTGCCATTGCGCCAAACATCTATAAGGCCCTGAAGGAGAGTGTGGAGTATGCCAAGACTCATACCGTACAGGAAACTCACGATAAGGTGGTTGCCGACATCAATGCTGTAGAGGGTCTGGAGGTAGAGTATTTCCAGATTGTGGATGGCGACAGCCTGCAGGATGTGTCTTCATGGGAGGATAGTGCATACGTGGTAGGTTGCATCACCGTTTATTGCGGTAAGACTCCTATCCGTCTCATCGACCATATCAAGTATAAGGGATAATTCCTCTATAGATATTCTTTATAAAGTTTAATCCGTAACAGATCAAGTAATAACAGAACAATGCAGATAGAAGTATTGAAGAGTAAGCTCCATTGTGTGACCGTAACTGAGGCTAACCTGAATTATATGGGTAGCATCACCATCGATGAGGACTTGATGGACGCTGCTAATCTGATTGCAGGCGAGAAGGTTCAGATCGTAGATAACAACAATGGTGAGCGCTTGGAGACCTATATTATCAAGGGTGAGCGTGGCAGCGGTTGTATCTGCCTGAATGGTGCTGCAGCCCGCAAGGTGCAGGTGGGCGATACCGTCATCATCATCGCCTATGCCCTGATGGACTTTGAGGAGGCTAAGACCTTCAAGCCAACCGTGGTTTTCCCAAAAGAGGGAAATAAGGTTTAAATATCGTATGATGATATAGAATTGTATAAAGAATGATAATCTCGTATGATAATCATAAAGAATATGCGTTCCTGTGGATAGATGAATCCGTAGGAACGCATATTTGTTTTGTGACGATAAACTTGCGTTTCGGTGTGGCGAAATAGCGGTAAGCCACATAGATGGTGATGCCCTGTTCACGGATGGATAATGTATGTGTACCCTATATATAATGGTGTAATTACTATTTTATGAAGGTATAATTACGATGGGTTACGGATAGATCTCGATATGGCTGCTGCCGGAGTTGCCGTTCTTGATAATTCTTATCTGGGTGGTGATGCGCTCGCTCATCGTGTCGGTATGACTGATGACGCCCACCTTCTTGCCTTGCGAACTTTGCAGCATGGCGAGGGAGTCGATGACGGTGGCTAGGGTATCGGGGTCGAGGGTTCCGAAGCCTTCATCGATGAACAGGTTCTCGAAGGAGATGTTGCGGGAGGATAATGCTGACAGACCCAAGGCTAAGCCCAGACTCACGATGAAGGTTTCGCCACCTGATAGGGAGGTGGTGTCTCGGATATCGTCGGCACGGTCGTGGTCGATGACTCGGATGCCTAAGGAATGCTTCACCTGCTGCAGTTCGTAACGGGTGTTGAACTTTCTGATTTCCTGGTTGGCGTGAGCTATCAGGAAACTGAGCGTATAGCATTGGGCTATCTTGCGCAGCGTCTTGCCGTCAGCTCCGATAGCATCTGTGATGGCTGTCCAGTCGTCCTTTTCCTGTGTCACGAGATTCAGAGCCTCAGCCTTGTCACCCAACTGCTTCACGGCTTCCTGATGGTTCTGCATTCTGGCGTTGGCAGCAATCAGTTCGTTGCGCTGGCTTCTCTCCTGATACTCCTGCTGAATGGCTAAGAGAGCATTACGGGTTTGGGCAGGCTGATGTTCCATGTGCTGCTGATGCGCCTTTTTTGCGCTCTGGTAAAGGGCGGTAGTTGAAGCCACGGCTTTCTCCTTTTCGTCCTTTTCCCGTCGGATAGCGTTCCAGTCTTCGGCAGAGTGAAGCATCTCTCGGATGGTATTTCGGTCGATGAATGGTGGTTCGATGCTCTTTTCTTCAAGCTGCTTGTTATATTCCTCAATCCAAAGGTCGAGTTCCTTTTCCTTCGTTTGCAGATTCTCTTTCATCGTCTTGTTCTGAGACAGCATGGTTTGATGCGAACCTTTACTGTTGGCGAGTTCCGCCTTCAGTTTGTTGATATTCTCGTTCTGAGTATCAGCTGCTTTCGTTGCCTCATCCTTTGCTGCTGTCAGTCTTTGTTCAGCCGCGTCTGGTTCTTCTCCATTCAGAATCTGCTTGTATTTCTCCTGCCATTCCTCCATTTCCTTCTTGGCGCTATTCCATGTCTGAAGGGCTTTCCCGTAAGCCTCCTCCTTACTCTTCTGCTGCGAGATAAGATTGATGGTAAGTGCTTTTTGCTCAGCCAGTTTTGTGGCGCAGGTTGATGCGCTTTCCTGGGCTTTGTTCAGTATCGTTGAAGCCTTGCTTTCATACGCAGCTTCATCCTTTACAGCCTTATCCTTGAGTTGGGTTAGCCGTTCTATCTCTTTCTGAATCTTGTTAAAGAGGCTCAGTTTGCTGCTCGCATCTTTCGCCTTGTTTTCATAGATAGGCAAGAGTGATTTCAGTTCTGCCTCTGCCTTTGGAATCTTTGGATACTGGGCGATGAGCGCCTTCCAATCCTCTTCGTAAGTTGCTATTTCTCCCGAGAGCTTTTCCTGTTGTTTCTGGAGCGTCTGTACTTCGCCGTCGTTCTGTTTTCTCTCGCCGGAAAGATCCTTCTCCTCTTTCTGCTGCAGTTTCAGCAGATTCTCCTTGGCTTTCAGAAGTTGCGAGAGTTCCGTAGTGGCTTCCTCAAACTGTCTGTTGTCGGTATGATAAGGATGGGTCGTGCTGCCGCAGAGCGGACAAGGTTTGCCTTCGGTCAGGTTGGCACGATGAATCTCCCATTTCTCACTCACCATGAGGGTATAGGCATTTCTCAGCGTCAGGGTCTCTTTCTCCAAAGCCTCGATGGACAATTTGCCCAGCGCCTCATCTATCTTGGCATTTCTCTCGCCCAAGACCAGGATGCGCTCCTCATTCTTCTGCTTTTCTGTTGTGGCAGTATCAAGATGAGCCACAACCTTGATGGCTTGCTGGACATCCTGCAGTTTCTTTTCGGCTGCCGATTTATGGCTCTGCAGTTCCTCTATGTTCTGTCCTGCAGTCTTATTTCTTTCCGTCTCCCAAGCCTGTTCAGCGGCTTGCGTTGCTTCGTGCAGAACCAGTTTCTGCTTGGCAATCTCTTCCTGTGTCGTTTTGAGAGCAAGGTTCGCTTTCTCCGTTTCGGCTTCCCATTTTTGGATGTTTCGGGCGTTTTCCTCCACGTCTTTCTGGGCAGATTGATTCTCTTTCTGAGTCAACTCCAATGCCTCTTTCTTTTCTTTCAGATTCGGCATTGCCGCTTCCATTTTTGTTTTCAGCGCTCTTGCTTCAGCGATGACCGGCAGCGCCTTTTCCAGCTGTTCCTGTGCCTTGCTTACTGCTTCCTTCAGACTGGCGAGAGTTTTCTCGCTTTCGTCGATGGCAGACTCTTGACTTTTGATGTTTCCTTCCGCTTTCAGGATGTTTTCTTCCTGTTCGTGGATGCTTTGCGTCTGTCGCTCTATTTCCTGCAGCAGGTTGACGGCAGGCTGTACTTCATCGTGCAACTGCAGACGGAGAATCTGGGCTTGCATCTCTTTGATGGCATCAGATGCTTGCTCCAAATCAGTCTGGCAGATAGCGATTTGCTTGATTTGTTTATCATTTTCCTCAAACCATTGCAGATCTTTCGAAATGGCTTTCAACTGGCTGTCGAGTTCCTTCTCAGCCTTTTCCAGACGGGCAATTTCTTCTTGCAGCTGGATGAGTTCTTCGTCGTTCAGCAGGTTCTGTTTTACGGCTTCCACCGATGCTGCCATCTGGTTGTAGGCATCCGTTGCCTGGTCTTTCGCCTTCTTGATTTCAGTAGCGATGTTCGTATAAGTTTCCTCGCATCCGATGAGTTTTTCCAGGAGTTCGTACCGCTCGTTTTCCTTCGCCGTCAGGAAGTTGGCAAACGAGCCTTGGGCGATGAGTACGGTACGGAGAAACTGGTCGTAGTCGAGTCCGATGATGTTCGGCAGTTCGTTCCAGTCGGCAGTTTCCTCACTTATCTCTTCTCCGTTTCTCGTGATTTTATAAAGCGCAGTCTTGGCGTTCTCGTAGCGTACCCTCTGGAATCTGACGTGCCATTCTGCGCGGTAGATGCTGCCGTTGTTGGCAAGGAAGGTGAGCTTGCTGTAGCCCTCTTTCTTGCCACGTGTCAGGATGTTTCTACTGTCGGTAGGTGCCAGACGGTTACTTTCGCTGGCATCGGCAGCTCCGAAAATCTCGATGCTCTGGTTCTTGTCTCCTTTCTTCCTGGGGTAGCGAGGGGCGCGGTTGTAGAGGGCAAGGCAGATGGCGTCGAGTAGGGTAGACTTGCCACTTCCCGTCGGACCTACGATGCTGAAGATGGTGCTCTCGCCTAAGGCACCTTCTTCAAAGTTGATGACCTCGCCTCCCTGTTTGTCAAGCGAAGCGAGGTTGAGTATTTCGAGTTGTAGGAATTTCATAATGATGATGTCGTTAATAAATCGGATAACATTTTCTCCTGTCTTTCGTTCATCGGAGCGTTGTGCCTGATGGCGAAGGCTTCTTTCAGCGTATCGAGCGGAGGACGGTTAATGATGTCTTCTATGCTGGTGATGTGCTGGGAACCCTGGATGGTGAAGAGGTCCAGTTGCGGGATGATGCGCTGGATTTTGCAGAGCACGGCATCCTTTTCGTTGACGAGTTTCTCCAGTTCCTTGATATCATCGCTCGATAGTTTCTCCTGTTTCACCTTCAGCATCACGTAGTCGAAATGGTCGCTCAGTTCGCCGTCTGTTCTCTCCGAAAGTTCAGAATTGATGAGCTTCTGCCATTTCTTGAAGGTCAGCTCTTCCCCATCTTCGGGCAGGATGCGGAGGGCGTGCTGAGGCTTGTATTCCAGGAAATCTACTTTCCATTCCTTACTCTTGTCGGTTTCCTTTCCTTCCTCCTCTTCTCCGTGTTCTATGGTGATGAGGTCGATGCCGTGAGTGTAGTCTTTCTCGGCAAACGACATCGGGAGGATACTTCCCGTATATCTTGCCCAGTCGGTATTCCAGATATGTTGCCGCTTGTGGATATGTCCGCAAGTCATATAGTCGGGATGTTCGTTCCATCCTTCCAGGTCCACTTCCTCCAGTCCGCCGATGATGATTTTCTCGCTCGCATCCTTTTGGGCGATATCCGAACCCTTGGCGTACATGTGTGCCATCATGATGCACTTCCTGCCCGGGTATTTCTGTCGAGCCTCAGCCGTCAGTTCTCTCAGAAAGTCGTTGACTCCCTGCGAGTAGCTGGCGTTCTGCACCACATCGCTTCTTAGGAAAGGTACGGCGAGGATGATGACTTCTTCTCCTTCCTCGTTGGTTATGGGGATGATGAGGTCATCGAAGGAATAGATCCAATGTCCGCCGGTTTTATCATCGTCCTCGCTTTCTCCCTGCTGCCAGATTTTCCTTACGTTTCCTCTTATTTCCACGTGGTATCGGGTGAGTAGCGGACGGGGAGCCTCCAGTCGGCTGGCGGAATCGTGGTTGCCGGCGGTAATGATGACCTGCATGTTAGGGCACAGTTGGGTGGCATCGGCAAGAAATTCGTAATAAACGGTCTGTGCCGCTGCCGATGGATTTCCGTTATCAAAGATGTCTCCTGCGATGAGGAGAGCATCGGGCTTTTGTCCAGCTATCTGCTCCAGGAGCCATTTCAGGAAATGCTTGTGTTCCGGCAGACGGTCGTTGCCGTGAAACAGGTTGCCTAGATGCCAGTCGCTGGTTGCTAATATCTTCATACTCATAAGGATGTCTAATCTTAGTCTTTTTCTTTGTCTTTTTCTTGCAATCCTTTAGCTTTGGTTTGCAATCTGACTACAAAGTTAACACAATTATTTGGGATACGCAAAGAAATAAGCTCAAAAAACGAAGAATTATGGCCGGAAAAGTAAAGATATTCAGGAAAAGTCTTGTTTTATATCTGATAAAGTTGTATCTTTGCAAGGTAGAAATCTTCGTTCACCGACGTTGAACCGACATTCACCGACGTTGAACCGCCGTTCAGCGACGTTGAACGGACATTCAGCGTCGGTGAACGGAGATTTCTCCTAGGATTAAATACTTTTCTTCCTAGGTTTGTGGTCTTTTCTTCTTAGGTATGATCATAAATACTATAGGATGCAAAGGCTGCTGCAATAAGGAGTGATAACAATCTTAATAAGAAAGGAAACAGATATGGCTAAGTACAAGTTGCAAGAGTTGAATGATTTGCGTGATGAAGGCAAGCGCAGAGTTTATCCCAAGATGGTGACCAACCGGACACTATCCCGAAAAGAGTTCGTCAAGATGATGCAGAACTACCATCGCGGTATTTCGGAAAGTACCACGGAGGCTGTATTGACCGATGTGGTTGATATGCTGACAGACATGCTCTCCATGGGGTACAACGTGAATCTGGAAGGTTTCGGCACCTTCTCCCTCTCCCTCGCTTTCGAGGATGAGAAGCCTAGGGAAATTCTGAATCCAGATGATAAGATGACGTATCGCAAGGTGGGCGTGAAGGACATCAACTTCAAGGCGTCTCCTGAGTTTATCAAGGATGTGAAGCGTGAAACCGACCGTGACCTGGAGCGTGATATGGGTGGTGTAAAGGTTATCCGTAAGCAGCTCTATTCCAGGGAAGAGCGCATCGCCCGTGCCCTGGAGGTGATAGAGAAGAACGGAGTCCTCACCCTAGGCGATTATGCCTCCATCAACAACCTGAGCCGTACTTCCGCCTCTATGGAACTGAAGGAGCTGACAAATGACAAGACTTCGCCGATAGATTCGTTAGGTCGTGGCAGCCATAAGGTTTGGGTGAAGAGGAAAGAATAAAAAACAGGAGTGTGGCAATAGGTGGCAATAGGTGATAATAAAAAATGCCCTTATTGCCACGCTTAAAACGCTAAATACCAGAGCGTTATCAGAAAGTGTGACCATAGTGACATTAGGCTAGAGAAAAAAGATTTTTCTTTATATAAAAAATGACTCGCTTGCAGTTCTAATGGGATGCAAACGAGTTCTGTTGCTGCAAAGATACAAAGATTCTTCGATAAAACAAACTTTTTGAAAAGAAAAATCACAAAAAGTAGCTTCATTTTATATAATTGAAGGGCATTTGCCGAAGGTGAGTCAAGTTTCGCATGTGGTTCAAGCACGGGCTGAAGCCCCAAAGCTCCTAGCCACCACACGCCCTGAACCAACGGTCACCGGCGCGTAGCGGAAAGGTAAAGGGCAGAAGCTCATAGCTCAGGGCAACACCCTGGGTATTAGTGTGTTGTAACCTTGCGCCCTGTAAGGGCAAAAGCCTTGAATATATGCTGCTTTATAACCAATTTTATTTGGATTTGCAAGATGAATGCTTGCTAGGAGTAAAAATATTATATGAAGCTTTTGCCCTTACAGGGCGCATTGTTGACTGCGAGTGTACCCAGGGCGCTGCCCTGGGCTAGGAGCTTTTGGGCTTTCAGCCCGTTCTCGAACCACCTGCAATGTTCTATTTTATGCAAGACCTTTCGAGTATTGTGCGCATAGCATGATAGCGAGGATCTTTTTTGATGTCTCGCTTGGGACTAATATCCTATTTGCGCTCTGTTTCGTCTGCCATTTCTTGGAAACGACGAGCCGCCTCACCATAGAGTGTTGGTATTGCTTTTATTGGATAAGCCATAATCCTTCTGCCTTTAATTCTTCTATAAAATCTTCAAAATCTGTAGCCTTGCCTGTCCTTTCGTATTCCGCTTCAATGGCTTCAATCCTAGCCACGGCTTCTTCTTCATTAGCCGGATGCCAGCCAATAGGATATCTTTTCTCCTTCATAAGCTCTTTCCTTTATAGTTTTCTTTTGAATTGTCTGATCAGATATCTAGGACTTCTTCTCATATCCCATAAATCTACGAAAATGACGAGGTCGTTGGCTTCGTCGTAGCGATAGATAATCTTCCAATTCTCCTTGATGATAGCACTATGGTAAGGACGGTGGAATCGCTTAAGCATTGGCTCTCTGGGTGAAGAAAGAGGATGAAGTATCAGGCGATGCTTGATGTCTTTATATTCTTTATGGAATCGCTTTACTGTGGTTTTGCCGAATTCAACTAATCCATAGTCGATAACAGTCTTTAATTCCTTTTTGAAATAAAGTGTTAATCTTATGCTAGCCATGGATATTGCGCAATTAGTTCTCTTTCAAAATCTTCAGCATCAATATATTGCCCATTCTCATACTCCGCCTCAATAGCTTCAATCCTAGCCACGGCTTCTTCTTCATTAGCCGGATGCCAGCCAACTGGAATCTTATTCCAGTCAATATCTTCTTCTGCACATTCATCCTCGGGAAGTGCTATGGCGGCATTTCCGTGATAGGCTGGTGCAGGCTCTGCTGCGAAAGCTGCATCTTTCTGCTCTTCTGGCAATGTATATCTTTTCTCTTTCATAAGCTTGCGTATTTTATCTGCTGCAAATTTACGATTATTATCTGAATCATGCAAGAAAAATGGGAGAAATGTTTTATAAAGTATCTTATAATCAAGGTTTTTGTTCTTTGTTGGGCTTTGGGGTGGTTCTGAAAAAAAGTCACAATATCTAGCTGATAGAGCTGGGTATTGTGACTTTGCTTTTTGTTATATGTGTTTATTCGAAAATAATCACTAAATCTTAGTGGTGTTTCAAATCACACGCAGCCTGCTCATAGTCGATGAGATGATCGATGGTAGGGTGGTCGCCGCAGATTTCGCAGGATGCACGCTTCTTTACCTTGATGTTGCGGAAGTTCATCGTCTTGGCATCGAAGGTGAGCAATCGGTTGATGAGCAGTTCGCCCACACCGAGGAAGTACTTCAACGCCTCGGCAGCCTGGATGGTTCCGAGCATACCGGCGATGGCTCCCAGAACGCCTGCTTGACTACTGGTAGGAACAGCGCCTGCTGGAGGTGGCTCCTTGAAGAAGCAACGGTAACATGCTGTGCCTGGGAGATGGGTAAAGGTCTGCCCCTGGAATCTCAGGATGCCGCCATGCGAGAATGCCTTGCCCAGTCGCACGCAGGCATCATTGATGAGGAACTTCACCGGGAAGTTATCGGTGCAATCGATGATGAAATCCCATGGCTTGATGATTTCCTCGGCATTGTCTGAGGCGAGGAAAGTATGATATGTTGTCACCTCTACATCAGGATTGATGGCAATCATCTTCTCCTTGGCGCTTTCCACCTTAGGAGTATTCAAGTCTTTGGTCTGATGGATAACCTGGCGTTGCAGGTTACTTAGGTCAACCACATCGGCATCCACGATACCGATATGTCCCACGCCAGCTGCAGCGAGGTAGAGGGCAACCGGGGAACCCAATCCTCCAGCACCCACGATGAGTACCTTGGCATTGAGGAGCTTTTCCTGCCCCTCGAGACCTACATCCTGAAGGAGGATGTGGCGACTGTATCTCTCAATCTGTTCTTCTGTTAAATCTATCATCTTATTGTACTTTATGTCTTTTTTCTTTAGTAAAAAAATTACTTTGTATAGCAGTTTATGCTCATACAGCAGTATAGAAAAAGGTCGCAAACAATTAACAGCTTGCGACCTTTGATATTCTTTATAAATTCCCGAATCAGAAAGTATAATTCTCAAATTCTTGATTTACTCGATAACTACGAGTGCATCCTCTTCGAGCACAGCCTGTCCAGGTTTTACGCAGATAGCTGTAACCTTACCATCCTTCTCAGCCTCGATGTTGTTCTGCATCTTCATAGCCTCGAGAACGACTACAGTATCACCTGCCTTTACCTCCTGGCCAACAGCTACCTCGATGCTGGTAATAGTACCAGGGAGAGGAGCCTTTACAGCATTGGCTGTATTTACGTTGGCAGCTGGAGTAGCCTCAGCATCATCAGATGCAGCAGCTGGCTGACCGAGCACAACCTTCTTCTTCTCTGGCTCAGCCTCCTGTTCCATCTCAACCTTGTAAGCTTCGCCATTCACGTTCACGCTTGCGATGTTACCCTCAACAGCGTCAATCTGAACCTTGTATTCTTTTCCGTCAATTGTATATTTAAACTCTTTCATTTCTATTACATTATGGTTTAGCTGTTAAACTCAAGAACTTGGCGTTCCACATCGTCTGACGTGGCTTGATAGTGATGATGCCAGGCTCCTTGTCGTGTACGTTATTGCCCTGGTACTCATAGAGTGCCATGGCAATTGCAGCATAAATATTCTTATCCATTCGTTCTTACTTTAATTTTGAGTGTTGATTGTTGAGTGTTGAATTAGGCTTGCGCCCTTCTGTTATGTTGAGTCTGTATATAACTCAACATTCTACACTCAACATTCAACATTTCTATATTACATTGGCATACAGCCATGCTTCTTAGCTGGCAAGCTCTGACGCTTGGTAGCGAGCTGAGCCAAACCACGGCAGATGCGGAAACGGGTGTTACGTGGCTCGATGACATCATCGATGTAACCATACTGGGCTGCCTGATATGGATTAGCAAACTTGTCAGTATACTCCTGCTCCTTCTCAGCCAGGAATGCCTTTACATCCTCGCCAGCTTCCTTCTTAGCCTTAGCTTCCTTACCACAGAGAACGGCAACGGCACCGCTGGCACCCATTACGGCAATCTCTGAAGATGGCCAAGCGAAGTTCAAGTCAGCACGCAACTGCTTGCAACCCATCACGATGTGGCTACCACCATAGCTCTTACGCAATGTGATAGTGATCTTTGGCACGGTAGCCTCGCCGTAAGCGTAGAGCAACTGTGCACCGTGGAGGATGACAGCGTTGTACTCCTGACCTGTACCTGGCAAGAATCCTGGTACGTCAACGAGAGATACGATAGGAATATTGAAGGCATCGCAGAAACGAACGAAGCGGGCTGCCTTGCGGCTAGCGTTTACATCGAGTACACCTGCGTAAGCTGCTGGCTGGTTGGCTACGATACCAACGCTCTGACCATTGAAGCGGGCGAAACCTGTAATGATGTTCTTGGCGAACTTAGGCTGAACCTCGAAGAACTCTCCGTTATCGGTTACAGCACCAATCACCTTATACATATCGTATGCCTGGTTAGGATCGTCTGGGATAATCTCGTTCAGAGTATCGTCCATACGGTCGATTGGGTCTGTGCACTCAACGCGTGGAGCTTCTTCTGTATTGTTGCTAGGGATGTAAGAGAGCAGGCTCTTGATCATCTCGATAGCCTCTTCCTCAGTCTTAGCAGCGAAGTGGGTTACACCACTCTTGGTTGCGTGAACTGATGCACCACCGAGGTGCTCTGCATCGATATCCTCACCTGTTACGGTCTTGACAACCTTAGGACCTGTCAGGAACATGTAAGAAGTCTGCTCCTTCATGATGATGAAGTCGGTCAAACCTGGAGAGTAAACGGCACCACCGGCGCAAGGGCCCATGATAGCAGAAATCTGTGGGATGACACCAGAAGCGAGGATGTTGCGCTCGAAAATCTCACCATAACCAGCGAGGGCGCAGATACCTTCCTGAATACGAGCACCACCTGAGTCGTTCATGCAGATAACAGGTGCACCCATAGTCATAGCCATATCCATTACCTTGCAGATCTTCTGTGCCATAGTCTCAGAGAGTGAACCACCATTTACGGTGAAGTCCTGAGCATATACGTAAACCAGACGGCCGGCTATAGTAGCGCTACCAGCTACAACACCATCACCGAGGTACTGCTTCTTCTCCATGCCAAAGTTAGTGCAACGATGCAACTTGAACATATCATACTCCTCGAAACTGCCGGCATCTACCAACATTTCGATACGCTCACGAGCGGTATATTTGCCACGTGCATGCTGCTTCTCGATGGCCTTCTCGCCACCGCCAAGACGAGCCTGTTCGCGCTTAGCGATCAGCTCCTTAATCTTTTCTACTTGTTTGCTCATAATTGATTATTATGTATTATTTCTTTATTCTTTATAGAATGGTTTCCTGAATCCATGAAATGAGCGGACGAACCATCATCGCATAATTCGGGCGCAAAGATACGAAAAAAACCGCAGATAGCGAACTATCTACGGTTAAATATTTAGAATAATGTGAAAAATCACTATTATTTGGTCCTAAAATTCCAAAAGAATGCGGGCATTGAGCTGTCTGCCGGTAAGATAATTAGGTACGGCGTATTGCTGGCTGGTTACATCTGTCACCCAGTAATAGCTGTTTACGTTGTCTATGCCGAAGAGGTTGAGGCAATCTACCCCCAGCATCACATTCTTCAGGAAGGTCTTCTTCTCCCAGCGGCTGTTGTCGAGCAGCTGATAACTCATACCGATATCTGCACGGCGATAGGCGGTGGCACGGAAACTGTTGGTCTCCAGCTCTCTGTGGGGTGCTGCAAAAGGAAGACCATCGGCAAAGGCGAGTTTCAAAGACATGCGCCACTTCTTGCTGCCCGGGAAATAATCGGTGAAGAAGAGGTTTACGGCATAACGCTGGTCGGTAGGCAAAGGGATGCTCTTGCCACCCAGTTTCATCTTTGTATCCATGAGCGAAAGACTGAGCCAGGAATCGGTACCCGGAACAAATTCTCCGTAGAGTTTGAAGTCGAGTCCTGCCGCATGACCGCTGCATTCGTTCTGTCCGTAATAAACTACCTTCACGTTACTTACAGAATAAGGAACCAGATTGCTCAAAGCCTTGTAATAGGCTTCGGCAGAGAATTTATAGCGTTGGTCTCCTAGCTTGAACCTATAGTCGTAGCCGGCGATGAAGTGGATGCTTCGCTGACTCTTGATTTTCTCGTTCAGCGATGCGATGGTTATGCCGTTCACCGTAGATGTATCTCTCAATTCCTTGAAGAATGGAGCCTGATAATACAGACCTGCCGCAAAACGGAGTGTGGTATTCTCGTGGTTGGCTGGTATGATGGCGAGCGACAGACGAGGACTCACGATAGTTTCTCTGTTGAAGTTCCAATGACTCATTCTGATACCATAGTTCAGAGTGTAATGTGTCTGTCCATTACCGGTACTGTCGGCTGTTCCTCCCGAAAAACGGTAGGTGTCCTGGATGTAAGCTTCCATGCGGTTGGCATTCAGTTCGTTGCGAGCCTTCAGTGAATAAACCATATAGAGGTCTTTGCCATTGTGAGGAATACTGTATCCTGCAGAATCGCGCATCTCATATTCTACTGAATTCTCCTCGATATGTTCACGCTTCAGACTTACTGCGGCCTCCATCTGATGTTTCTTCACCTTGTGTTTGAGCATCAGTTTGGCACTCATCACGCGAGCCGTAAGATAGTTTCGGGCATGTTCGAAATAGGTACCTACACCCAGGTTTTCTGAGGTTTCGGTCTCATCGAGCCAATATTGCCCCTGAATGTCATATTTCTCCTGTTCCTTGGTGTAGAAAGCACTGCCCAGAAGCGAGAGACTGGTGTTGGCGGTAAACTGGCGGGTAATGCCGAGTGTACCGAAGTAGGTGAGGAAGCGGTCTTTTTCCTGACCGTCAAAATATACTCTGAAGCTCTTTACGTTTTCCATTGTTCCGAACTTCGTTTCTCGGTCTTCCGGTTCGAAATTGTAGTGATTATCAGAGATGTAGCCTATGAAGTCAAGCTTCCAGCGTTTGTTGGGCTGGTAACTCAGATAGGTCTGATAGTCCAGATAGTTTGGCTTGTATTCGCCTTTGGTTTCCATCGAACCGAGCAGGTAAGAGGTGGTTTTGTAGCGCACGCTGTTGAGCCATGAAAGTTTCTGGGTTCCCAGCCCGATGTATGCGTCAGCACCCAGCAGACTGGCAGCCAGGCTGCCTTCAACCACCGGCTTCTTGCTTTTTGCTTTCAGCGTTTTGTAGGTGATGTCGAGAGCCGAACTCATCTTATCTCCGTATTTGGCAGCATATCCTCCGGTTGAGAAACCGATTTTATCTACCATATAAGGGTTGATGACGGAGAGTCCTTCCTGCTGTCCGCTGCGAACCAGAAATGGGCGGAATACTTCTACGTTGTTGATGTATACGGAGTTCTCATCGAAGGCTCCGCCACGCACATTGTATTGCGAAGAGAGTTCGTTGTGGGTACTTACGCCAGCCTGTTGCTGAACCAGACTTTCCACCCCATTTCCGTTGGCAGATGGCGTCATCTTCATGTCCTTAGTCTTCAGTTCCTGTATCTGGTCCGACTGTATTTTCTCTCCCTTGATATTCACCTCATCGAGGGTGGTGGATGCTTCGCGAAGTACCACCTGCAGGGTTTGTTTTCCTCGCGGTCTTCTCAGCACTTTTGTTTTTGTCTTGAAACCGATATATGAGAATTTGACTACCACGCTGTCTGCAGAATGCAGTTTGAGGCTATAGTCTCCCTTGAGCGAAGTAACGGCAGTCTTTCCCTGGCTAGCCACCGAAACGATGGCAAACTCCAGGGGCTGGTTGTTCTCGTCTACCACTTTGCCGTGAAGGGTAAACTCCTGCGCCATCATCTTTATGGTTGCGATGAGGCATATTGTGAGTATCAATAATCTATTTTTCATACTTTTATTAACGAGAAAAACTGAAAAATATTGTAGATGGTTGCAAGTTTTGATGAATGTCACTGGTTGTAATGCATTTGAGTCAGCCCGATTTGGCAGTCATGACGAGACCATATCTACATCAACCTTTATGATTGATGCTGCAAAGATACATTCTTTTCTGTTTCATAGCTATGCGATTTGTGACAATTGTGTGGATTCGGGAAATAAAGTAGGCGAAAATTATATTTTTATGCCTTATCTTGAAATTCGAAGAAATATTTCCGAAGAATAGAAAATTATCTCCGAAGGATAAAATAATATCTCCGATAAATAGGAAAATATCTCCGAAGGATAAAATGATATTTCCGAAAGAGAATAGTCTCCTGATTATGTATCCCGGCACAGATTGCTGCAGATGATTTTCTGTTGCATGCAGAACAGGATTTTGGATGTGATTTTTGTGAGGTGAAGGTGAAGGGTGTATTTTTAATCTTTATATTATATTTTTTATTTTAGGTTTTTTCCGATTTTTGACCCTAGGGTCTTTTTTCCGGTTTTTACCCTTACCCTTCACGCGTATATATACAAAGGAGTTTTCAAACCTTCACCCTTCACCTTTTTGGCGATTCTTTTGATGGTCAGAGAGTTACGGGTGAAGGGTGGTGAAGGCACTTCTTTGCTTTCTTTAAACACTTTTTTGCATTTGGACATTTTAAGGAGAGTTTGGTTGGGAACGGAGAACTATGAACTTGCTTAGGAAAAGAGAAAGGGGAGCATAAAAAAAGCCCGATAAAAGAGACTTTTATCGGGCTGGAATTGTTATGATTACTTACTTGTTGAATGCATAGAACAAACCATCATTCATAGCCATGCGAACTTGGTATAAACCATTGGCATCTGCTGGGACGTTGATCTTCTCGCCACTTGGCAAGCAAGCCTGGATGCTGCCATCCTCGTTGAAGCTGAAAAGCTCACGGATATCGCCATCCTTGCTATATGACCAACTCTTGTGCTTCTTGTCGAACACAAAGTATGATTTCTCACCATCTGGGTCGGTAATCTCGTAGCCATTCTTCAATGTCTTGATGGCATACATGCGACCATCCTTACCCATTACGTCCTTAGTAGTTCCTACCTGGCCAATCACCTTGTTGCCTGTCCAGAACTCGATAGAGTTGAGAACGAGAAGGTCTGCAAATGAACATACTGCGTAAGCAGGAGAGATGAGCACGAAGATAATCTCGTTTACAAACTTGTTGTCTGTTGCTCTCTTGTTCCAGTCAAGTACGGAATTTGTCAGGCCAAATGAGCCGATGCAAGAACTGAATGTCAAGGCGCCCAACAGGACTGCGATGACAGGTTTAGTTAAATTTTTCTTCATAGTCATAAATTAATTTATATGTTGAGAATCTTTTACTTCGCAGACTCAAACTCGCGCAAGAAACGAGTATCGTTCTCAGAGAAGAGACGAAGGTCGCTCACGCGATATTTCAAGTTGGTGATACGTTCAACACCCATACCGAAGGCATAACCCGTATAGACATTGCTGTCGATACCGCAAGCCTCAAGATCATGAGGGTCAACCATACCGCAACCTAAAATCTCAACCCATCCGGTATGCTTGCAGAAGTTGCAACCCTTACCGCCACAGATGTTGCAGGAGATATCCATCTCGGCACTAGGTTCTGTGAATGGGAAGTAGCTAGGACGGAGACGAATCTTAGTATCTGCACCAAACATCTCACGGGCAAAGGTAAGGAGCACCTGCTTGAGGTCGGTGAAACTTACGTTCTTATCTACATAGAGACCTTCTACCTGATGGAAGAAACAGTGAGCGCGGGCGCTGATAGCTTCGTTACGGTAAACGCGGCCTGGGCAGAGCACACGGATAGGTGGCTCATGAGTTTCCATATAGTGAGCCTCGTCGCCAGAAGTATGGCTGCGGAGGAGCACATTCTTGGTAACATCGTCAGAGTTGGTCTTCTCTATAAAGAAGGTGTCCTGCATATCGCGGGCCGGGTGGTCGGCAGCAAAGTTGAGCATCGTAAATACGTGCTTGTCGTCATCTACCTCAGGACCCTGGAAAAGGGTAAAGCCCATGCGAGCGAAAATGTCGATAATCTGATTCTTCACTACGGTGAGTGGATGACGGGTACCGAGTGCTACAGGGTAGGCGGTACGGGTCAAGTCGATATCATCGCTTGATGCCTCGGCTTCTTCCATCTGCTCCTTCAGTCCGTTGATCTTATCAAGGGCTGCGTTCTTCAGTTCGTTGATTTTTACACCAACCTCTTTCTTCTGGTCGGCTGGCACTGTGCGGAAGTCGGCCATAAGGGCATTAATCTCGCCCTTCTTGCTCAGATACTTGATTCGAAGCTGCTCTACTTCTTCTGCGTTTTGAGCAGTCAAAGTACTCACTTCTTTCAAGAGTTCGTCTATTTTTTCTAATAACATATCTATATTTTTATCTTTTTTGACTGCAAAGATAACATTTTTTGCTTAAAAGATGAAATAATTCAAAAGAAAGTTGTACTTTTGCATGGAAAATTTGAGAAATTTAATAGGTTTATGAAAAAACTCTGTTTATTAACGGTGTTGATGGCGGTGCTTACCATCGTTTGTTTCACGTCTGTGGGATGCACAGACAAGAAGCCTGCGCCTGCCATTGATTCGGCTTCATCTGATACGGTGATTGTCGACACCCAAGCGATGGACTCTACAGAACAACTGATAGAGGAGACTCCGATGCCAAAGGCGGCAGACGAGCTTTTTGATGATTTCGTGTTTAATTTTGCAGCTAACAGAAAGTTGCAGAAAAGTCGTATTGTCTTCCCGCTGCCGGTATATCACGGTAAAAAACTGACCAAGAAGATAGAAAAAAAACATTGGAAGATGGAGCATTTCTTCATGCGCCAGGATTATTACACGCTGATTTTTGATAATCAGAAACAGATGAAACTGATGAAGGATACTACTATCGATCATGTAGTAATAGAAAAGGTGTTCTATAGTAGAAAGACAGTTCAGCAGTTCGTGTTTAATCGCATCAATGGTCAGTGGATGATGACTAGCATCTGCTACAAGCCTATGTATCAGAATAATAATGGCAGTTTTCTGAAGTTTTACGGCCATTTTGCTACAGATACCGCTTTCCAGGCTCGCCACCTCCATAATCCGGTGAAGTTTACCGGTCCTGATCCTGATGATGATTTCAGTACGATGACAGGCGATATAGAACCGGAAACATGGCCTGCCTTTGCGCCTCAACTGCCTCACGGCATGATTTACAATATAATCTATGGTCAGAAATATACCGAGAGCAACCAGAAAATCTTCGTGATCCGTGGTATTGCCAATGGTATGGAAACCTCTCTTACTTTCAAAAAGATTGGAGGAAAATGGGAACTGATCAAGCTGAATATGTAGCTTTTTAGTTAGTAGTAATAGTTTTACCAGATATGAAAGATATTCGTAACTATGGCCTTTTGGCTCACAATACATTCGGGATTGATGTTAAATGCAGCAGATTTCTAGAGTATGAATCGGTTGAGGAAGCCCGACAGATAGTGGGCTTGCTGACAGAGGCTGATCAGCCACTGCTCATTTTGGGCGGTGGTAGTAATCTCTTGCTGACCGGTGATTATGCAGGTACAGTACTCCATTCGGCTATTATGGGTATTGAGGTTCTAGACAACAAGACTTTGGCAGCTGCAGAAGGGGATGATGCTTTGTGCAATCCGGATTGGGTATTCCTTTCCTGTGGTAGTGGCGAGGTGTTTGATGATGTGGTAGCTTATGCCGTAGAGCATGGTTATCATGGAGCGGAGAATCTGAGTATTATTCCGGGTGAAGTAGGTGCCAGTGCGGTTCAGAATATCGGTGCCTATGGTGTGGAAGCTAAGGATATTATATATAAGGTGGAAGCGGTTGAGATTGCTACGGGCAGAGTAGTGGTGTTTGATAATGCTGACTGCGAGTATAGTTACCGTCAGAGTAAATTTAAGCATGAGTGGAAGGATAAGTATCTGGTGACGCATGTGATTTACCGTTTGCAGAAGACCTTCCGTCCGGATCTGGATTATGGTAATATCCGTTCTGCGCTCGAGGCTAAGCGTATTGCTGAGCCTACAGCCCAGCAGCTTCGTGATGTCATCATAGAAATTAGAGAGGCAAAATTGCCTGATCCTAAGGTGTTGGGTAATGCAGGCAGTTTCTTTATGAATCCTATTGTAGAGAAGGCTAAGTACGAAGAACTGGCTGCTCTTTATCCGGGTATGCCTCATTATACCATCGATGAATCTCATGAAAAGATTCCGGCTGGCTGGATGATTGATCAGTGTGGCTGGAAGGGAAAGAGTCTGGGACGGGCCGGTGTGCATGATAAGCAGGCACTGGTGCTAGTGAATCGTGGCGGTGCTACGGGCGAGGAAATCGTAAAACTCTGTGAGACCATCCAGGAGGATGTGAAGCAGAAGTTTGGCATAGAGATTCATCCGGAAGTGAATGTGAAGTGAAGAATTCGGTTGTTTTCAGAAAATATTTGATAATTAATGAAGGTAACTTTATTAGGTACAGGCACATCGGGCGGTGTTCCTTCGTTGGGATGTAACTGTGAGGTGTGCCGAAGTACGGATCCGCATGATAAAAGATTGCGCAGTGCGGCAATGATAGAAACGGAGAATACCCGTATTCTGATAGATGCCGGACCTGATATCCGACAGCAGTTGTTGCGTGTGCCTTTCAGGAAGATAGATGGCGTCCTGGTTACGCATATCCATTACGACCATGTTGGTGGTATTGATGATTTGCGCCCTTTCTGTATCTTTGGTGATATCAATATCTACGGCGATGAAATCGTTACTGCGGGGCTGCCTCATACGATGCCTTACTGCTTTCCGAAGAATGCAGAAAAACTCTATCCGGGAGCTCCTAAACTCAAATTGCATACCATTCATCCGCATGAGCATTATCAGATAGGTGACATTGAGTTTGTTCCTATCCGTGTGATGCACGATAAGATGCCTATTCTCGGCTATCGGTTTGGTAAGTTTGCCTATATTACTGATATGAAATCTATGGGTGATGAAGAGTATGCTTATTTGGATGGTGTGGAAACACTCGTAATTAACGCACTCAGATTTGAGAAAACACATCACAGCCATCAGCTTGTATCTGATGCTATTGAGGTGTCGCGCAGGATAGGAGCAAAACATACTTATTTTATCCATGTGACTCATCAGATAGGTTTTCACGATGAGGCGAATAAAAGGCTGCCCGAAGGTTTTGAATTTGGCTTCGATGGAATGGAGATATATGTAGAAAATAGATGAACTTTTATTGAAAAAGGTTTAAAAATAGGTCGATAAAAGTTAATTAAATTAAAATAATAGGTCTTTTGCTAAGAAAAATTTGCGAGTATCATAGATTATTTCTATATTTGCATGTGTGTTTTTCATAGTATTAGATTTAAGGTTAACAAGGTATTGGGGTCGCAGCGGCGACCCTTTTTTGTTTTTATCCCCTTTTGGATGACTAAAAAATACCTTTTTCCAAGGCATCTTTCCTTTCCCCAAAACGGTATATGGTTCATCTCTTCCGAGGTTTGAATCTCCGGTAAAGTTTCCAAGCCAACAGTGCACCGTCGAATGCTCCTGCTCCCACCTGCAGCAAACTCTGCAGTCGCTTGCTAGGACTCGCATTGCGTGACAGGATTTCAGGTTTTGTGAAAAGCGAGTTCCATAAAGTCTGAATCTTGGCATCATCGGCATCAATTTCCTTGCGTATCGTCTCTTTTTTGAGTCGTATATCATTTAAGGAATTATATTCTGTGATTTCTGAATGATTTGTCATGTTGCGAAAAGGAGGTTATTTTTCCATTAAGAGGCTTGCCAGAAATCTGACCAATGGTCTCTCGATCCACTTATGGCGGAAAATTACAAATAATATTAATATAAATAGGTATACTGCAGCAACAATGCAGAATCCGAAAGTCAGACTACCTATTAAGTCTGCCAATGCAAAAGCAGCACCAAAGGATAGGTAAATGAGGGTAAGCGTAAGTAAGCCCAGAAGTACCACCGTCATGGTAATGACTGTAAGCAGGCGTACCACCTTATCCACAACATCGAGCTTCAGATATTCGCTCTGAAGCCCGATGTAATGTTTAAGCACCTCAATGAGCTGCCCGATAGTTTCTACATTTTTATCGTTAGAGAACATCATGATAGGTGATGATTAAACCTCAGGAGCTGCGTCCTTGATATCGTCAACCAGATCATCAACGTCCTTACGGCTCAACTTGATGTCGTGCTTCTTGCAGAAATCGTCTACTGCACCTGCAATCTTACTACGTGTATCCTCACCCTTCTCAGGAGCGAAAATCAAACCGAGTGCTGTACCAGCGATAGCACCGCCGAGGAAAGCACCAATGTAACCTAATGTTTTCATATGCTATAAATTTTAAACGTTAAACGATTATCTTCTTGTCATTTTCATTTGACAATGCAAATATACTAAATTCTCTTTAAAAAACAAGCCTTTTAGCCTTAATTTTTCATTAAAAATGTTTTAATAGCCTTATTTAACAAACTTTAGGCGGCATATTCTTCGTTTTTCGGGCATTTTTTTGTATTTTCGCAGAGTAAAAAACGCATAACGCGAAATTTATATTGAATGAACAACAATAATAAACAATAAAACGAATAAGAATTATGAAGAAAATTACAGTATTAAGCATGGGAATGTGCGCAGTTTTGGCGCTCGCAAGTTGTGGTACATCTAAGGAAAGTGCATACAAGAAGGCATATGAGAAGGCTCAGCAGCAGGAACAGCAGGCTGCTCAGGCTCCTGTTGCTCAGGAACCAGTTGTAGCTCCTCTCGAGACTCAGGCTCCTTCTGATGAGCAGACAGAGGTTGATAATGCTACTGTTCGTTCTGAGGATGTTTCTCTCATCTCTGGTTCTGGCTTGTCAAGCTATAGCGTAGTAGTTGGTTCTTTCTCTCTCAAGGCTAACGCTGAGGGATTGGCTAGTACATTGAAGAGCGCTGGCTACGATGCTCAGATCGCCCTGAACACAGAGCGTAACATGTATCGCGTGGTAGCTTCTACATTTGCTGATAAGTCTGCTGCTGTCAAGAGCCGCAATCAGCTTCGCGCTGGTAAGTATCCTGATGCTTGGTTACTCCTTAAGAAGTAATCTGATATTATATAAGGATAAGATATCCGTAGATTAATGCGAATTTTATCTATAGATTACGGTAAAAAACGTACCGGACTGGCTGTGACCGACCCATTGCAGATTATTGCCAATGGGTTGGCCACAGTTTCTACACATGAACTTTTCACTTATATCGAAACTTATATTCAGAAAGAACAGGTGGAGCGCATTGTTATCGGAAAACCGATGCAACCTAACGGGCAGCCAAGTGAAAACCTGGCAAGAGTAGAAAACTTCTACAACCGTTGGCGAAATGCTCATCCTGAAATTCCAATTGAATATTATGACGAGAGATTTACATCAGTCCTGGCACATAGAGCCATGATAGATGGAGGTGTAAAGAAGAAAGTGAGAAAAGAAAATAAAGGATTGGTAGACGAGATAAGTGCTACCATCATATTACAGGATTATTTGCAATCAAGAAGATAATGATTTTACCGATTTATATTTATGGTCAGCCAGTGCTGAGAAAAGTGGCTGAAGATATTACACCTGATTATCCAGATCTCAAGGTGTTGATTAATAATATGTATGAAACCCTTGATTCCAGCAACGGCATCGGACTGGCTGCACCTCAGATTGGCTTGCCTATCCGCCTCGTTGTTATCGACCTGGATGTGCTCAGCGAGGATTACCCTGAGTATAAAGGATTCCGTCATGCTTTCATCAATGCCCATATCCTAGAGCGCGATGAGGAAAATACCGACTCTTCTGAAGAGGGATGTCTTTCTATTCCTGGTATCAATGAGAAGGTGGTTCGTCCTACACGCATCCATGTAAAGTATATGGATGAGGATTTTAATGAACATGATGAGTGGATAGGGGGATATCTGGCTCGCGTGATGCAGCATGAATTCGACCATTTGGAGGGTACGATGTTTGTTGACCGTGTGTCTCCTCTTCGCAAGAACATGATAGCAGGAAAGCTCAAGAGTATCATCAAGGGCAATTTCCGTGCTGCCTATCGTACTAAGATACGTCGATAGTTCTTTCGAAAATATAGTAAGCTTCATGATAATCGTGACGATTGGGCTTACTATATTTTTTTATTCTACATTCAATAGGTTTTATTTCAGAGAGTTACGAACAGATGAAGAAGATTCTCTTAGTTCTTTTTATGGTAATGGGCGCCATGTCGACTTCTGCCCAATATCGTGTAGACCGACTTGTTACGGCCGGTCGGAGTGCATTGTATTATGAGGATTTCGTCCTTTCAATCAAGTATTTTAATCTGGCTATCGGTGCCAAGCCTTATCTGTATGAGCCTTGGTATTACCGCAGTGTGGCAAAATTTAATCTGGATGACTTTACGGGTGCCGAAAGTGATGCCAGCGAGGCGTTGCATCTCAATCCCTATATCAATGATATTTATGACTTGAGAGCCATCTGTCGCATCAGACAAAACAGGTTTGATGATGCGATAGCTGACTATAATGAGGCTATCAGACTGGAACCGCGCAACCGAAATTACTGGTTCAACCGGGCTATCTGCCAGATGGAAAACAAAAAGTATGAGGCGGCGCAGCAGGAACTGGATACCATCGTTGGAAAATGGAAAGACTGGTCGAATGCTTATTCGCTCAAGGCTGAAGTGTATCTGCATCAGAAAGATACCGTGCAGGCTGAGAAATGGCTAGACAAGAGTCTGCAGCTCAATCCGTATGATGGGGATGCCTGGACTACGCGTGCCTATATGGCGCTGGCTAGAAAGGAATGGAAAACGGCTGATGAGGCATTGACCAAGAGTCTGCATTTCAAACCTAACAATGTGAACAGTTACATTAACCGTGCTTTGGCGCGTATCAATCTGAATAACCTCAGGGGGGCGATGAGCGATTATGACAATGCCCTTGAGCTGGATCCGAATAATTTCCTGGCTCATTATAATAGAGGACTGATGCGTGTACAGTTGGGTGATGATAACCGTGCTATCACCGATTTCGACTTCATTATCAAGATGGAACCCCAGAACTTCATGGCTATCTTCAACCGAGCTCTATTGCATGACAAGACTGGTAATCTGAGAGCAGCCATCAAGGATTATACTATGGTTATCAACCAGTTCCCTAACTTCTGGACCGGTTTGTCTAACCGTGCCAGCTGTTACCGACGCCTGGGCATGACAGCCAAGGCAGAGATGGATGAATTCCGTATCTTCAAGGCGCAGATGAACAAGCATATCGGTATCCAGCCGAGATGGAGCGCAAAGACCAAGAAGGAGATGCGTAAGCGCTCTGAGGTTGACCCGAATAAGTTTGCTTCGCTGGTAGTAGATGACGAACCGAAGTATGAACACAACTATAAGAGTGAGTATCGTGGTAAGGTTCAGAACCGTCAGGTAGAAACCGCCTTCCTGCCGATGTATCAGCTCTCTTATTTCCCAAACAATCAGAATGTAAATGGAGTTCAGGCTTATGACAAGGAGGTTGATGCGCTCAATCAGCATACCAAGGCAGACAAGGTTTATATCGTTTGCAGTAAGGAGCAGCTCGATGAGAATGGTTCTATGAAGATATTCTCGATGATTGATAAACTTTCGGCAGAGTTGAGTGTGGCGAGCGATAATGAAACCAGAAAACGTCTCCTGATGCGCAGGGCCATCGCTCATAGTGTACTTCGTGATTTTGAGGCAGCCATCAGTGATTTCACCTATTATATCTCGCTCGATGACAAGAACTCTTTGGCTTACTGGCAGCGTGCAGTCTGCCAGGCTGAGATGGATGAATTTAACAAGGCTGAGGGCAAGGGTGTTCTGAACATCCATTCTGCTGAGGCTGATTTCAGTGATGCCATCCGCCTGAACAGTAACAATGCTTACATCTATTATAATAGAGGTAATCTTCATGCAGGCAGAAACGAACTTTCAAAGGCAATAGATGATTATACCATTGCCTTGAGAATTGATAACCGCCTTGCAGAGGCTTATTATAATAGAGGTATAGCACGAGCCAAGAGTGGCAATAAGCAGACTGCTATCCAGGATCTTTCAAAGGCAGGAGAACTTGGTTTGTATGATGCTTATTCTGTGATCAAGCGCTTGAATAAGTCGAAATAAAAAAATCCCGCAGATTTTCTCTGCGGGATTTTTTTATGTATTTCTGTAAACCGGTTTTATATTCTCGTTACCTGCTTAACGCCCTTCACGGCGCTCAGTTTCTTGATGAGTGCATCAGTTTTGCCGGCATCATCAATCATCACGGTAACATTGCCAGAGAAGAGACCATCCTTGGAAGAGATGTTGATGCCTCGCATGATGAGTTTGTCTTCCTTGGAAATGATGTTGGTGATGTTGCTCACGATACCGATATCGTCGTTTCCGATGATGCGGAGCGTGATGGCATACTTGGATGTTCCCTTGCCGCTCCATTTCGCCTTCACGATGCGGTAACCGAAACGGCGGCGCAGTTCCTTGGCGTTAGGACAATCCATGCGATGTACCTTGATACCCTTGCTGATGGTAACGAATCCGAAGATTGGGTCGCCGTAGATAGGGTGGCAGCAATGAGCCAGTTCGAAATCGATGCCCTTGAGGTGCTCATCGATAACCAGCACATCGTCGCTCTGCTTCATCAGTTCCTCGGTAGGATTCTCAAACTCAAAATTCTCTGCACTTTCTGCAGGCTTGTTGGTATTGGCGAGGTTCAGGTCGTGGTCGCGCTCCTCTATGTATCTCTCGATGATGCTGTTCACGTCGATTTTCTCCTCGGCTACATCCTTATAGAAGTCTGAGTTCTCCTTATATCCCATTTTCTTGATGATGCGCGCCATGATGCTCTCATCAATTTCCAGTTTCCTGTTCTTGAATCGGCGCTCCAGAAGTTCCTTGGCATAGAGGCCGTCCTTCTTCTGGGTTTCCTTCAGCGCTAGACGAATCTTGGCTTTAGCCTTGGATGTCTGCACGATGTTGAGCCATTCGCGGCGTGGCTTCTGGTTGCTCTGTGTGAGGATTTCTACCTGATCTCCCGAATGGAGTTCCTGTCGGAAGGTGACGGCTCTTCCGTTAATCTTTCCACCCACACAGGTATTGCCGATGCGGGAGTGGATATAGTAGGCAAAGTCGAGTACCGTAGCTCCCTTCTGGAAGTTCAGCAGGTCGCCCTTTGGAGTGAACACGTATACTTCGTCTTCCTTCAGGTCGGTGGTAAACTGGTCCATCAGCTGCAGATCATCGTTGCTTTCCAGGGCAGCACGGATATTGGCAAGCCATTCGTCGATACCGCCTTCTCCCTGCTTGATGCCCTTGTAGCGCCAGTGGGCAGCGAGTCCGTGCTCTGCAATATCGTCCATGCGCTCGGTTCTGATCTGTACCTCTACCCATTTGTTTTCAGGACCCAGCACAGTGGTATGCAGACTTTCATAACCGTTGCTTTTAGGCACGCTGAGCCAGTCGCGCATACGCTTTGGGTTTGGCTGATACATGTCGGTGATGAGGGCAAAGGTCTGCCAGCACTGCATATACTCTTTCTCTCTTGGCGCATCGAGGATAATACGGATGGCAAAGAGATCGTATACACCCTCGAAGGCGCACTTCTGCTTTTTCATCTTCTGCCAGATGGAGTGGATACTCTTGGTGCGGCCCTTCATGTGATATTTCAGACCGGCAGCATCGAGCTTTTCCTGGATTGGCTGGATGAAGCGGGCGATATAGGCATCGCGCGAAGCCTTGGTGGCGTTCAGTTTGTCCTTTATCATATAGTAGGCATCGTGCTCGAGATACTTCAGACTGAGGTCTTCCAGTTCGCTCTTCAGCTTGTAGAGTCCCAGTTTGTGGGCGAGTGGGGCATAGAGGTAGCTTGCCTCTTCGCTTACTTCATGCTTTGCCTCTTTCTGTTCGGTATCACGAATCTGTCGCATCACGTTCACGCGGTCGGCAATCATGATGAGGATGACGCGCATATCCTCAGAGAATGAGATAAGCAGATTCCTGAAGTTCTCGCTCTCGATGATAGGGTTGCGCTTGTATAAATCGTGGATGCGAAGCAGACCACTGATAATGTGGGCTACGCTATCTCCGTATTTCTTCTGTATCTCTTCGATGGTCTGATAACCATCGATGACGCTGGTCTGCATCAGAATGGCGATGATGCCATCTCGTTTCAAACCGATTTCGTTTACTGCGATTTCTGCGGTTTGCAGGGCAGCGAGTATTGGGTTCATGCCGAAGACGTTGCGCTTGATCTGGTGGTTGATGAAGGCATGCTGTA
>OOCK01000227.1_pt1 | contig 43574 bp, 25 predicted proteins | sample 1670951 | NCBI WGS metagenome assembly OOCK01 (sample SAMN06348107, study PRJEB24527) | human gut metagenome | biome: human gut; feature: ankylosing spondylitis patient; material: feces | host: Homo sapiens | place: China | collected 2015-10
CTTACTCTATCCAGAGTTTCCTCTGCAATGCCGGTTCTGTAGCCGGATATATCTTTCCATTCCTCTTTACCTTCCTGGGTATCAAGAATGTAGCCGAAGAGGGCGTGGTGCCTGATTCTGTGATCTGGTCATTCTATGTAGGTGCCGCTATCCTCATCCTCTGTGTTATCTATACCACGATGAAGGTGAAGGAGTGGAATCCTCAGCAGTATGCTGCCTATAATGGTGTAGCTGGCGAGGTAGAAAAGGAAGAAGAGGGCAAGGCAGACTGGATTACCCTCTTGAAAAACGCGCCTTCAACTTTCTGGAAGGTGGGACTGGTTCAGTTCTTCTGTTGGGCTGCTTTCCTTTATCTCTGGAACTATTCTACAGGTGCCATCGCAGAGACCGTATGGAATACCACCGATCCAAAGTCGGCAGAGTTCCAGGCGGCAGGCAACTGGGTAGGCATCCTCTTTGCCGTTCAGGCAGTAGGTAGTGTGCTCTGGGCAGTGGTTCTTCCTCAGTTCAAGAATACCAAGATGGCTTATAGTGTGAGCTTGATTATAGGTGGTGTGGGCTTCGCTCTCATCCCATTCCTGCACGATCAGTATCTGCAGTTTATTCCATTCCTGATGATTGGTGCCGGCTGGGCTGCCATGTTGGCGATGCCTTTCACTTTCGTAACCAATGCTCTGCAGGGTTATGGCCACATGGGCGCTTACCTGGGCTTGTTCAACGGAACCATCTGTATTCCTCAGATTGTGGCTGCCATCTGCGGTGGTACTGTTCTGAGTCTGGTGGGTTCTCATCAGAGCGATATGATGATTGTGGCTGGCGTGTTGCTTATCGCCGGTGCATTGTCTGTCGGCATTATTAAAGGTCATGAATAAGTGTATAAGTAAAACCCGTGCAAACGTTTGTGCAGGATTTGTCTGAAATTGTGCACATAGAAATTATATACTTACGATTTTTTTTGCTAATTTCGCACTGAAAATAATAAAATTAAATATAAACTAACTTCTAACGAACTCTTATGACGATACATTTTCATATCGAATACGGAACAATGTTCGGCGAGCAACTCGTCTTGAACATACAGGAGGATGATGAAGAGGAATTGAAAATTCCGATGGCTACTCTCAATGGTAAGGAGTGGTCGGTTGACTGGTGTGTAAAACAACCCGCCAAAGCTTATACCTATTATTATAGTGTAGAGCGCGATGGCGTGGTGGTTAAGACCGAGTGGCTTCTCGTGAAGCATCGTCTGGAACTTACAGCCCTGAAGGCTAATAATCTGACCCAGTATGATCATTGGAAGGTGATTCCAGAGGATGCATATCTCTATAGCAGTGCCTTTACAGACTGTATCAATCATCAGGCTCCAGAAGAGATAAAAGAGCAGAATAATGCCAAGACCGTGCGCCTCGTGGTGCGTGCTCCCCAGCTTCGCGACGGTGATCGCTTAGGTGTTGTGGGCGCTGATAACCTGTTGGGTGCATGGAATGCCGATAAGATGCTGAAGATGACTCAGCACTCTTATAATGAATGGGTTGCAGAACTGGATGCTGCCCATCTGCAGACTCGCCACATGGAATTCAAGTTTGTGGCTTACAATGAAAAGAAGGATACGCTGATCTGGGAAACATCCATGAACCGCACCATCGACCTTCCTGAGATGAAAGCCGGTGATGCCATCACTTACGAACTGGATCAGGCATTCTTCGCCCTTTACAACCGCAAGCTTGCCGGAACACAGGTGCCGGTATTCTCTCTGCGCAGCGAGAAGAGTGCCGGTGTGGGCGATTTCGGCGATCTCAAGACGATGATTGATCTCGTGGCAACTACCGGTCAGAAGGTTCTTCAGCTTCTGCCAATCAATGATACCACCATTACCCATACCTGGACGGACAGCTATCCATATAGCTGCATCAGCGTCTTTGCTATCCATCCGATGTATGCCGATCTGAATGCCTTACCTGCATTGAAGGACAAGAAGGCTTGCGAGAAGGCAGAGAAGACCCGCCAGGAGCTCAATGCCTTGCATCAGATTGATTATGAGAAGGTGAATGATTTCAAGCAGGATTATCTGCAGCAGATATTTGCACAGGAAGGTAAAGAGATGATGTCGGGAGCCGATTTCAAGGCTTTCTTTCAGGAAACACAACAGTGGCTCGTGCCTTACGCACAGTATTCTTACCTGCGCGACAAGAATGGCACCGCCGACTTCTCTCAGTGGCCAGACCATAATGTCTGGGATGAGGCTGAGCGCAAGGATTTGACCAACCCAAAAACCGAGGCATACCAGAACGTGGAGTTCTTCTACTTCGTGCAGTTCATTCTGAACAAGCAGATGCAGGAGGCACACGAGCATGCCAAGGCTAAGGGTGTCATCCTGAAGGGTGATATTCCTATCGGTGTACATCGCCACAGCTGCGATGTTTGGATGGAGCCTAAGTACTTCAACCTGAATGGTCAGGCGGGTGCTCCACCGGATGATTTCTCCGTAAACGGACAGAACTGGGGATTTCCTACCTACAACTGGGATGAGATGCTGAAGGACGGCTGCCTCTGGTGGACCCGCCGCTTCCAGAATATGTCGAAGTTCTTTGATGCTTACCGCATCGACCACGTGCTCGGCTTCTTCCGAATTTGGGAAATCCCAGTGAATAGCGTTCATGGCTTGCTCGGACAGTTTGCGCCAGCTCTCGCCATGACCCGTGGTGAAATCCAGAGTTACGGTTTGAACTTCCAGGAGGACCGCTTCACCCGTCCGTTCATTACCGACTGGGTATTGGACCGTATGTTCCATGAGCGTGCCGACGAAGTGAAGGAGAAGTATCTCGACCGTCTGGATGAGGAGCGCTATCAGATGAAGCCTGAGGTAGATACCCAGCGCAAGGTAGAGGCTCTCTTCCAGGATGTAACTGATGAGAAGGAAATCTGGTTGCGTGATGGCTTGTATGCCCTGATCAGTGACGTACTCTTTGTGCGTGACCGCAAGGACCCTGAGCTCTTCCATCCACGTATCTCTGCACAGCTCGACTTCATCTACGAGTCGCTCTATGATAACGACAAGGCTGCGTTCAACCGCCTTTACAACGACTACTTCTACCGTCGCAATAACCAGTTCTGGTATGGCGAGGCGATGAAGAAGTTGCCTAAGCTGGTTCAGGCTACCCGTATGCTGGTTTGTGCCGAAGACCTGGGTATGGTGCCTGATTGTGTGCCATGGGTGATGGACGAGTTGAAGATTCTGAGCCTGGAGCTCCAGAGTATGCCAAAGGACCCAACGGTTAAGTTCGGTCATCTGAGCCGTAATCCATACCGCTCTGTCTGCACCATCACCAGCCATGATATGCCAACCTTGCGTATGTGGTGGGACGAGAACATCTCCCGCACCCAGGAGTATTACAACACGATGCTCTATCGTGAGGGACCAGCTCCACATCCGCTCCCAGGTTGGTTGGCAAGAGACATCATCGCCCGTCACCTGGCCTCTCCATCCATGCTCTGCATCTTGAGCGTACAGGATTGGCTCGCCATTGATGAGAAGCTCCGTCTGCCGGATGCTGAAGCCGAGCGCATCAACATTCCTGCCAATCCAAAGCACTACTGGCGCTATCGCATGCACCTCAGTCTGGAGGAGTTGGCTGCCAACAAGGAGTTTATGGCTAACATTACAGAGCTTGTGGCACAGGGCGGACGCAATTAAGCGGTGACTCTTCAAACAAGGAATAAAGGTGTGCAACCGTTTGCACATTGTTATACATCAAAATACCCTTCTATTTTTAGGAGGGTATTTTTGTTTTTCGTATCTTTGCAAGCAATAATGCAAGTGCGTGCAACGGAAGCTGTTTTCCTGATTGCCGGTGCTGCTATATCCTATAGTCTAACGAATAAACTAAAGAATAAACAATAGGTAAACAGAATGAAGAAACTGAATTTATTAGTGATGGGTCTCTTGCTCCCGATGTTGGCAGCAGCCCAGACCGTCAAGTCGCCTAACGGCAACGTCTCGGTAACTTTCTCTTTATCCGAAAAGGGACAGCCTACCTACGAGATGAGCTATAAGGGAAAGACTGTATGTAAGCCATCTCATCTCGGACTGGAGTTGGCGAAGGATAAGCATGCCTCTAAGGGTATGGAGGAAACCAGCCTGATGGATGGTTTTACTGAAACTGGCAGCAAGACATCGACTTTCGATGAAACCTGGAAGCCGGTATGGGGCGAGACCGCTACCATCCGCAACCATTACAACGAGATGGAGGTAAACCTGAACCAGGCTTCTTCTAAGCGCAACATCACCATCCGTTTCCGTGTATATGATTATGGTATGGGCTTGCGCTATGAGTTCCCACAGCAGGAAAGCCTGAACTATTTCGTCATCCAGGAGGAGCATACCCAGTTTGCCATGGCAGGCAATCATACCGCTTACTGGATTCCTGGTGATTATGATACACAGGAGTATGACTACAATATTACTCCGTTGACAGGTATCCGTCCAATTATTGCGAAAAACCGTGAAGCTTACAAGAGCAATTCCTCTACCACCGTCTTCTCTGATACCGGTGTTCAGACCTCTCTCCAGATGAAGACCCAGGATGGACTCTATATCAATATCCACGAGGCTGCCTGCCTGGATTATCCTACCATGCATCTCAATCTGGATGAGAAAACATTGACCTTCGAGTCTTGGCTTACTCCTGATGCCGTAGGCAGAAAGGGATTTATCCAGACTCCATTCAATACCCCTTGGCGAACCGTGATGGTAAGTGATGATGCACGTGATATGCTTTCATGCAAGTTGACCTTGAATCTCAACGAGCCTTGCAAGATTAAGGATACATCCTGGATTCATCCTACCAAGTACTGCGGTGTATGGTGGAACATGATTGTAGGCACCAAGACCTGGAGCTATACCAACGATCTGCCATCTGTGCGTCTCGGTGTAACCGATTACAGCAAGTGCAAGCCTAACGGTACTCATGGTGCAACCAACGAGGAAGTAAAGCGCTACATCGACTTTGCAGCCAAGAACGGTTTGCAGGAGGTGCTGGTAGAAGGCTGGAACGAAGGTTGGGAAGACTGGTTCGGTCATCAGAAACTCGATGTCTTCGACTTCGTGACTCCATATCCTGACTTTGATATCAAGATGCTCAACGAATATGCTCACTCTAAGGGCGTGAAACTGATGATGCACCACGAGACTTCTGCTGCCGCTCTCAACTACGAGCGCCACCTGGAAGATGCCTTCAACCTGATGAACAAATATGGTTATGATGCCGTGAAGACCGGTTATGTAGGAGATATCATTCCAAGAGGTGAGTATCACTACAGCCAGTTGATGAATAATCACTACCAGCGTGTCATCGAAACCGCTGCCAAGCATCATATCATGGTGAATGCCCACGAGGCAACCCGTCCTACAGGTATCTGCCGCACCTGGCCTAACCTGGTTGGCAACGAGAGTGCACGTGGTACAGAATATGAGGCATTTGGCGGTAATTCGACTTATCACACCGTGATGTTGCCATTCACCCGTTTGCAGGGTGGTCCGATGGATTATACCCCTGGTATCTTCGAGACCAAGCTTTCTGAGTGGAGCAACAACCAGAGTTATGTTCATACCACTCTCTGTGGTCAGCTTTCTCTCTATCTCGTAATGTACAGTCCGCTGCAGATGGCTGCCGATCTTCCAGAGCATTATGAGAAGTACGATGATGCCTTCCAGTTCATCCGCGACGTAGCTTGCGACTGGGATGACTCCAAGTATCTGGAGGCAGAGCCAGCCAAATATATCACCGTAGCACGCAAGGCTAAGGGTACCGACAACTGGTTTGTAGGCGGTAAGACTGATGCAGCCCGCACAGCCGTAGTAAAACTCGACTTCCTGGATAAGGGCAAGAAGTATGCTTGCGCTATCTATCAGGACGGCAAGAATGCTGACTACGAGAAGAACCCTAAATCTTACAAGATTGTTCACAAGACAGTGAAGAAGGGTGATGTTTTGAAGATTAACGAAGCACGTGGTGGTGGTTTCGCCATCTCTTTGCTCGCTAAATAAGCCTATAATTTCCGTATTTCCGTCCAACTGTCCGGTTGGTCGGAAATACGCTAAAAATGAGCGTAGATAATCTGTCACAGTTTTCTTCGCTCAGTTCGCTTTAATGTCCTGTATAACAATAACTTAACAATATGAATATCCAAAAACTAATAATTGCAGCATTGACAGCAACTGTTTTACCAACTTCATTGAATGCCCAGCAGACATTCAATGAGATGATGTATTCCAAGGAGAAAACCATGTTTATCCTGAATGCTCCAACAGCCCAAAAGTCTTCTGTAACCCTCCGTCTTTATAAGCAAGGACAGGGAGGAAAGGCTTATAAAACGCTGAAAATGAAGAAGTTGGGTGATGAACGCTGGACTGCTACCGTAAAGGGCGACCTCAAGGGAAAGTTCTATACCTTTGATATTGGCAAGGGTGAAACACCAGGTACATTTGCCAAAGCAGTAGGTGTGAACGGAAACCGTGGCGCCATCGTAGATTTGTATGATACCGATCCATCTGGATGGGATAAGGACGTGCGTCCTGCCCTGAAATCGCCAGCCGATCTCGTTGTCTACGAGCTTCACGTGCGTGATTTCTCCATTTCTCCTACATCCGGCTTGAAATATAAGGGCAAGTATCTCGCCCTCACCGAGCCTAAGGCCATCGAATACCTCAAGAATCTGGGCATCAACGCCATCCACTTCCAGCCTGTATTCGATTTCGCTTCTATAGATGAGACCCGACTCGACAAACCACAGTTCAACTGGGGTTATGATCCGAAGAACTATAATGTGCCGGAAGGCAGTTACGCTACCGACCCTTATTCTCCAGCAACCCGCATCAAGGAGTTCAAGGAGATGGTGATGGCGCTGCATAAGGCAGGCATCCGAGTGATTTTCGATGCCGTATATAACCATACTTTCGATATCAACGGCAGCAACTTCCAGCGTACCTATCCTGATTATTATTATCGCAAGACCAAGGATGGAAAGTATTCTGACGGTTCCGGCTGCGGTAACGAGACTGCTTCAGAGAAGCCTCTCATGCGCCAGTTTATGCTGGAGAGCGTGAAATATTGGATAGACGAATATCATATCGATGGTTTCCGTTTCGACCTGATGGGTGTTCATGACATCGAAACCATGCAGGCTATCCGTGAGATGGTAAACCGCATCGATCCTAGCATCTATATTTATGGTGAGGGATGGAGTGCAGGCAGCTGTGCTTATCCTACCGAGAAACTTGCCATGAAGGCGAATACCCAGCAGCTCAAGGGTATCGGTGCTTTTAGCGATGATATGCGCGATGCGCTCCGTGGGCCTTTCTCTGATGACCATCAGGGTGCGCTCCTGGCTGCTCTTACAGGTCAGGAGGAGAGTCTGAAGTTTGGTATTGTGGGTGGCATCGCTCATCTGCAGGTGGATATGAACAAGGTAAACTATGACAAGAAGCCTTGGACCAACAATCCTACCGAGCAGATTAGTTATGTAAGCTGCCACGACGATATGTGTCTGGTAGACCGTCTGAAGGCAAGCATCGCATCTCTTACCGACAAGAATATCCCTGAAGCAATACGTACTGCCGAGTTGCTCCGCATCGATAAGCTTGCGCAGACCTGCGTCTTCACTTCCCAGGGTGTTCCTTTCATCCTTGCCGGCGAAGAGATGCTCCGCGACAAGAAGGGAGTACACAATAGCTATAATTCTCCTGACAGCATCAACCAGTTTACCTGGACCAATCTGCAGAAGTATCCTCAGGCGTTTGCTTATTACAAGAGTCTGATCCAGCTCCGCAAGAATCATCCGGCATTCCGTCTTTCAACAGGCGATAAGGTGCGTCAGCATCTGGAGTTTCTGCCTAGTCAGGATGTCAATGGCAACAAGCAGACTTGCCTCGTAGGTTTCCAGCTCAAGAATCTGGAGGGCATTGATGCGTGGAAGAACATCATCGTGATCTATAACTTCAATAAGGAGTCAAAGAAGATGCAGATTCCTGAGGGTAGCTATACTGTGGCTTGCTGCAATGGTGTGATTAACGAGGAAGGCTTAGGCTTTGTTTCGGGAAAGGAAACTGAGGTTGCCCCTCAGTCAGCCTTGATTCTTTATCAGAAATAGTTTATATATATAATAAGGTGTAATATGAAAAAGATAATAGCTTCATTAGTGCTTATGGGTAGCGCAATAAGTATGAATGCGGCAGTCAATGTAAGCCGCATTGAACCTACTGACTGGTATGTGGGCATGAAGGATGCCTCGCTCCAGCTGATGGTGTATGGAAAGGATATCAAGAATGCCGATGTTACGGTGGATTATCCGGGTGTGAAGGTGGATAGCATCACTCGCCTCGATTCTCCTAACTACTTGCTGGTGTATCTCAATCTCGATGGTGCCAAGGCAGGAGAGATGACGCTCAACTTCAAGCAGGGCAAGCAGTCGAAGAAGGTGAAGTATGTGTTGAAGAACCGTGAGATGGCGGGGGATAAGCGCATCGGTTTCTCTAACGAGGATGTGCTCTACATGCTGATGCCCGACCGCTTTGCCAATGGCAATCTGAAGAACGATGCATTCAAGAACATGCGTGACAAGACCTGCGACCGCACGGCACCAAGTCTTCGTCATGGTGGCGACCTGGAGGGAATCCGCCAGCATCTGGATTATTTCAACCAGTTGGGCGTAACCGCCCTGTGGTTTACTCCGGTCTTGGAGAATGACAGTCCTAATGATGGCAAGAACAGTACCTATCATGGTTACGCTACCACCAATTACTATCGTGTAGATCCACGCTTCGGTACCAACGAGGAGTACAAGCAGCTTACTGCTGAGGCTCACAAGAAGGGATTGAAGGTGGTGATGGATATGATTTTCAACCACTGCGGTTTCGATCATCCTTGGGTAGCCGATATGCCATCAAAGGATTGGTTCAATGCTCCAGAATGGCTTGCTCCGGAAAATCAGACACCGGAACATCAGAAGAAGATAGGTACCGTGGATGGTGCTGCCAAGGTAAACGACAAGTATCTGCAGACCAGTTATAAGTTGACTCCTGTGCTCGATCCATACGCCAGCAAGGTAGATCTTACAGAAACCGTGGATGGATGGTTTGTTCCATCTATGCCAGATTTGAACCAGCGCAATCCGCACGTCATCAAATATCTGATTCAGAACAGTGAGTGGTGGATAGAGACCGTGGGCATCGACGGCATCCGCATGGATACCTATCCATACGCCGACCGTGATGCGATGGCACACTGGATGAAGGTGCTGGGTGAGGAATATCCTCACTTCAATACCGTGGGTGAGACTTGGGTGACCGAGCCTGCCTATACTGCAGCTTGGCAGAAGGATAGCAAGCTCTCAGAAAAGAACAGTTATCTGCCTACCGTGATGGATTTCGCCTTCTTCGACCGCATCAACAGTGCGAAGAACGAGGAGACTGATGACTGGTGGAACGGTATGAACCGTATCTATAATGTATTCTGCTATGACTATCTCTATCCAAACCCAAAGAGCGTGATGGCATTCGTAGAGAACCACGATACCGACCGCTTCCTGGGTGAAGGCAAGGATACCCTGGCATTGAAGCAGGCGCTGGCACTTCTCCTCACCGTCAACCGCACCCCACAGCTCTATTACGGAACCGAGGTGCTGATGAATGGTACCAAGAGCGTAACCGATGGCAATGTCCGCAAGGACTTCCCTGGAGGTTGGGCAGGTGACAAGCACAATGCCTTTACTGCCGAAGGAAGAACACAGGCTGAAAACCAGATGTTCGACTGGCTCAGCCGATTATTGCATTGGCGTCAGGGCAACGAGGTCATCACCAAAGGCAAGCAGACCCAGTTCTGTCCACAGAAGGGTGTGTATGTCATTGCCCGCCAGTATAAGGGAAAGAGCGTGATGACCATTATCAATGGCAAGAAGGAAGCCAACGAACTGAATGTTTCCCGCTATGCAGAGATTATCGGCAATGCAGAGAAGGCTACGGATGTAACGAATGGCCGCACCGTTCTGATCAACAAGAACGTGAAGCTTCGTCCTCGCCAGACTATGATACTTGAATTTTAAAACGCAAGTAGTTGCGATTGCCAACGCAAGTATATTCCTATATGAACGTTCCTGGAATTGTGTTTTTACACTTCTAGGAACGTTTTTTTCTTGATAAAAATTCTTTGGTTTCATTTTTTCTTCGTACTTTTGCATGCAGAAGTATAAAAACTTAATAAAAATGTTTGGAGAAATAGGAAAATGGCTATTAGATATATCTAAATATTTGATAACGGGCTATGTTTTAGCTAAAATGTTTGGTCAAGATGACTCAACATGGGTTGTAATAGGTGCAGTTGTAGTTGCGGCTTTGCTGTTTGTCTTAGGATTGTACTGTTTACGAAAGGACAAAGATAAAAATAACAAAAAGAAAGGAAAATAGTATGGATACTGGATTGTTTATTATGTATGGCTTTTTGTTGCTTTTGGCAGCAGGAATATTTATTTATGCCAAAATTGATGATCGCAAAGAACAGAAAAGGCAATAATATGGATTACGGATTATTAGGAATGTATATATTTCTGGCTTTGATTGCTGTTGGTTCTTTCATTTACGTTAAGATAGAAGACAGAAAAGAGCAAAAGAATAGTTAATGACTAGATACATTCTTTCCCTGATAGCAGCATTATTCATAACCTTGAGCAGTTTTGCGCAAGGCAGCCTTCCTAGTCGCTTTAATGTAAGCTATCTCAATATGGCGGCAGGAATGCCTAATAATTTTGCGGATGATATCTTCCAGGATTCATACGGTTTCGTCTGGATCAGTACGCATGGTGGTGGACTGGTACGTTATGATGGATTCAATTATATGAACTTCAATCTGGGCTCATCCGGTATCAGTCTGCGAAGCAATAGCTGCCGCAATGTGTATGAAGATCATTTCAAGCGCCTTTGGATAGCTTTCGAGGAAGGTCCGCAGGTGCTCGACCTCAAAACGATGCAGCCCATCATTCCACCTTGTGAGAATGAAAAAGTAGAAGCTCAGCTCAACAAGGCACTCAAGAATCTTTGCACCCGAATGTATTGTGATGCAAAGGGCAATGTATGGATGGTCGCTGCAAATCTCCTTACCCGTTTCTCCTTCAATGAGAAGGGAGAGGTGAATAGTGTCTTGTCCATCAGCTACCCTTACAATGCTCCTGATCTCGGTCTTTGTGATGTATATGGCAATGGCACGGTGGTGATGTGCAATAATGGAGTGGTGAGTGAATTCACGGTCAAGAACAATCAGTTGGTGGCTAAGAATATATCTTCTCTGTTCCCTAAACTCGATTCCCGTTATGCGGGAGCCGTCATATCTTATCACGGAAAAATCTGGCTGGGTACTAACCGTGGTTTGTTTAACAGCGCCAAGCAGGAATTCCACTGTTCTGCAACCGATCATTCGCTCCAGCATGAGGTGGTAACGAGTCTTGCCATCACAGAGGATGATAAGCTCCTGGTGGGTACCCTCTGTGGTGTGGATATTATAGATGACAAGACAGGTACGATTGGGCATTGGAATGCCTGCAGCAGTGTGAGTCCGTTGAGTAGCAACTTTGTGAACAGCTTGTTGGCTAAGGATGGACAGATCTGGGTAGGTACCGAAACAGGTGGTATCACCAAGTTGGCACCACGCCAGTTGCAGTTGGAATTTTTCAAGCACGATGCAGCGAATCCTGCCAGTCTTTCTCCGAATGCAGTGAATTCGATGTATGCAGCCCCGGATGGCACCCTGTGGGTAGGAACCGTAGAGGGCGGACTCAATGCTCTGGCTCCTGGCAGCAGGAACTTTACCCATTATACGACGGTAAATTCCGGTTTGCCCCACAACAGTGTTTCCACGCTTGCTGCCGATAACCGGGGAAATCTGTGGATAGGCACCTGGGGTGCGGGCATTGCTGTGATGAATCTCCAGCAGCCGGGCAGGATCATTCCTCTTGTGGTAGATGCCAAGCAGCAGCATTTCCTGAATTTTGCAGGAGCATTGGTGTATGATCCTATCAATGATGGTATGTGGCTGGGAACCAATGATGGTCTCTTCTTCTACGATTTGAAGCGTCAGCAGTTGATAGAGCCTTTCAAGGGCTGTCTGAATGTGCGTGGCTGCATCGGAAACCTGATTACACCAGATGGCAAGCTCCTGATAGGATGTGTGCAGGGTATGGTGGAAATCAATCTGAAGTCCCGTTCTCGTGGAAAGGGCGAGTTTGCCGTTGAATATCATCCGTATAAGTTGGATGCCCCAGAGAGTGGCGTGATAGACAAGATTCTCTCTTTCTGTCTGGCGAAGGATGGCAAGATCTGGCTGGGCAGCAATGGCTACGGCTTGTATTGCTATAATTATAATAAGGAGGGAAAGACATACGTGAAGTCCTTCACCACGAATAATGGATTAGCCAACAATACCGTGAAGGGTATTGTGGAGGATAACCAGGGTATGTTATGGATAGCCACGGATAATGGACTCTCCATCTTCAATCCGAAGACCGAGACCTTCAGCAGTTATTCCCGTGAGGACGGACTGCTCAGTTCGCTGTTCTATTTCAATGGTGCCATCCGTGATGCCAAGGGTAAGATTTACCTGGGTACCGATGAGGGATTGATGGCGGTTACGGGTGTGAACCATGCGGTTCATAACTTAGCCAGACTGCGTTTTACCGAACTTCTGGTAGATAACCAGCCGGTGTTTGCCGGCAGTGATTATCTGGACGATGATATATCCATTGCTAAAAGGTTGTGCATCCATGAGAGCGACAAGTCGTTTACGATCTTCTTTTCTGCCTTGAACTATGGCAGCGAGAGTCAGGGTGTATATCTCTATCGCATGAAGGGATATGAGAACGATTGGGTTCAGCTGAAACCGGGGCAGCACAGTGTGCGCTATTCTACCTTGCCTGCGGGCAGCTATCAGTTTGAAGTGAAGTATATTCCTTCCTTCGATTCCGATAAGGAGCAGGTTATCTCCGTAGATATCAAGGTGACTCCTTATTTCTGGAAGAGCTGGTGGTTTGTCTCCTTGATGGTGATAGCCTTCATCGCCTTCCTGCTCTACATCTATACCAGCAGACTGGAGAAGATGCGCGAACGCGAGGTGGAGGAACTCTATCGCCCGATAGAGGCAGCTCTGAAGGATAGTGATGAGCCGGGCAAGTTGCAGAGTCGCATCCAGATGATTCTGGAGAACCAGAAACGCTATCAGGATAGTCAGAAGAAGTCGATAGAAGCTGACAGAAAACAGGTAGCCGAAAAGGAGCGTCCGTTTATGGATATCGTGATGGAGGTGATGGAGAAGAACTACGATAACTCGGAGTTCGGTGTGCAGGAGTTGGCTGATGAAATGCGTATGAACCGCAGTGTGCTCAGTAAGATGCTGAATGCTGAGGCTGGTCAGCCTACCGCCCAGTTTATCCGCAACTATCGTCTCGACATTGCGAAGAAGATGATTACAGAAAAAGTGGCAAACCGGAACATCACGGAAATAGCCTATCGTGTGGGCTTCAATGATCCGAAGTATTTTACCCGTTGCTTTACCAAGCAGTATGGTGTGTCGCCTTCTTCCTATAAGGATTCGCTCGACGAGTAGGTGTGTTTGGAAGTGTATAATTGTTAAGAAACCAAAATACAACAAGGAGTCACTTGATTTAAGTCAAGCGACTCCTTGTTTTGTATGTGCGGGTGCACAACTAGTGGATAAGTGCGTAATAAACGGAAAAATCTACTGTTTATGCGGTTTGTCCACCTATTATTTACGTTTGTCCACCTACTTAATAGTGATTAATTGTACTTTTGCCACCGAAAATTAACGATCAAACCGATTTGCAGTAACAAACAAGCCGTTTGAAAATTAACAAACCAAAGAAAATTAGAATAAACAAAATCATAAACCTAAAAAGTTTTAAGCAATGAGGAAACAATTATTCTCTATGATGCTATGCCTAGGAGCTGTCGGTGGTGCTTCTTTCGTAACCCCGATGACCGCTATGGCCGCTGTAGCACAGGACCAGGTGATTACAGTCAAGGGACAGGTTGTAGATGATCAGGGTGAACCTCTGATTGGTGCAACAGTGAAGACCAAGGATGCCAAGACCGGTGCTGTAACTGACCTCGATGGTAACTTCGAGATCAAAGTAAAAGCTAACGCTACTCTTTTGGTTAGCTATTTGGGCTTCAAGGAGCGCCAGATTGCCGTTCGCGGCCGTGCGATCCTCGAACCTATCCAGCTTTCTTCAGACAACCAGTTGCTCGAACAGGTTGTCGTAGTGGGTTATGGTACTCAGAAGAAGGCAGACCTTACCGGTTCTGTAGCTATTGTCAATGCAGAGGAGATGAAGAAGGTGTCTAACTCCAACATCTCTACTATGCTCGAAGGTAAGGTAGCTGGTGTGCAGATTACATCCGATGGTCAGCCTGGTGCCGACCCGAGCGTACGTATCCGTGGTATCGGTTCTTTCGGTAGTACTGCTCCTCTTTATGTCATCGATGGTGTGCCAATGGGTACCACTATCCGTGATTTCTCTCCTAATGATATTGAGACCATCCAGATCTTGAAGGATGCTTCTGCGGGTGCCATCTATGGTTCTCGTGCAGCTAATGGTGTCGTTATCATCACTACCAAGAATGGTAAGAAAGACCAGCCTCTGAAGGTGAACTATTCTGGTTACTTTGGTGTTGACCAGATTCCTGGCGATGTATATGACGTGATGAACGCCGACCAGTATAGCAACTACCTGGGTCAGGCTTGTTCTAACTCCAACACTCCTCTGCCTGGTGGTTACAAGATGGGCGAGGATGGCAAGTATCACTTCCAGGATGCTACCAATACAAATTGGTTTGACGAAGTGTTCAAGACTGGTATCCGCCAGAATCACAACGTAGCCCTCAGCGGTGGTAGCTCTCACAGTACTTATAATGTATCTCTCGACTACTATAACCAGAAGGGTACCTTGGAAGGTGCAGGTCCTAACTACGAGCGTTACACAGCCCGTGTGAACAATACCATGGACACCAAGTTCGTGAAGTTCCGCACCAGCATGGTTTATTCTCACTCTAACCAGGACAACATGGGTCTTTCCAATGCCTCAGAGTATGTCCAGGGTCTTTATGGTGATGTAACCAACGTGCTCCGTGGTACACTTCTGATGCAGCCTACTATCAAGGCTTACGATAACTCAACATGGGTTCTCGATGACAAGGTAGGTGCTGCCAACGGTTATCGCTACGATGCATACGGTTATGGTGTTTACTATGACAGCGTACATGGTGATATCTCTGCTTCTAACCCATTGCTGGTTAATAACCTCCTGCAGCGCAACACCTTGGTTGACCGCTTCGTAGGTACCGCTTCTGCCGACGTAGATTTGTTGGGTATGGTAGGTATCAAGAGCAAGAACCATGGTCTTCATTATAATGTAAACCTCTCTTACAGCAAGACAGAGGCAAAGGATAAGACCTGGATTCCTTCCTGGATTCAGAGCAACCGTGTATATCTTGCCAAGGAGAATGAGCGCCTTACCAAGGGCTCACGCAACTACAGCGACGCCTTGGTTGAGAATACCATTACCTATAATGGTACAATCGGTAAGCACAACATCAACCTGCTCGCCGGTATGACCTACGAAGAGGAGAATACCAACCTCCTGACAGGTTGGGGTATCAACTTCACTGAGCCATACTTCCTCCAGCTTCAGAATGCCAAGAATACCTACTCTGAGTCATACGAGTTCAAGCATAGCCTGGCTTCTTACGTAGGCCGTTTGAACTATAACTATGCTGAGAAGTACCTGATTTCTGCAGTAGTACGTCGTGATGGTAGCTCCCGTTTGAGCAAGAACATCCGTTGGGCAACCTTCCCATCTGTATCTTTGGGCTGGCGCTTCGATAAGGAAAAGTTCTTCCCAATCAGCCAGGATATCGTTAACATGTTCAAGATTCGTGCCAGCTATGGTGAGCTCGGTAACGAGAACATCGGTGAGTACCAGTATATGGCTACCATGAACCGTAACAACATGACTTACAGCTTCGGCAACAGTCCTGTAACCGGTTCTGCCGTTTCTACCTTCGTGAACAACGATATCGCATGGGAGAAGAAGAAGACTACTAACGTGGGTATCGACCTCGCGATGTTCAATAACCGCCTGGAGTTCACTGCCGAGTGGTATATGAATAAGTCTGAGGACTTGCTTTACTCTGTTCCTGTTCCTGCACAGACTGGTGTATCCAACACCTCTGTAACCATGAACGCTGCCTCTATGGAGAACAGCGGTTTCGAGTTCAGCGCAACCTATCGCAACCGTGACCACGCCTTCAAGTATGACATCAGTGCCAACTTGAGCACCTTGAAGAACAAGGTAACTTCTCTGGGTATCGGTAAGGACTCTTACATCTCTGGTGCATACGCTACCTACGTAGGTCAGGAGATCGGTCAGTTCTATGGTTGGGTTTACGAGGGAATCGCCCGTACACAGGCAGATCTTGATGGTCACGCTACCCAGCAGGGTGCTAATGTAGGTGATTGCCTCTATAAGGATATTTCTGGTCCAGAAGGAACTCCTGATGGCGTAATCGATGCATACGACCAGACCGTATTGGGCAGTGGTCTTCCAAAGGTGAACTTCGGTTTGAGCACCCACATGGAGTATAAGGGCTTCGACCTCAATATTTCTACCTACGGAGTATTGAACTATCATGTATCAGATGATATCTATAATAGCTTGAACTCTTGCTACGGCTATGGTAACAAGGAAGTAGGCATGCTGGATGCCAACCGCTGGTCAGAGGATGGTACCTACCTTTCAAGTGTTCCACGTACCTACGCTGCCAACAATGCAACATTGGCATGGAACGACCTCTTCAGCTCTCGCAAGATTCAGAATGCTGCTTACTGGAAGATTGCCAACGTAGAGTTGGGTTACAACTTCCCAGACAAGTGGTTTGGTGGATATGTCAGCGGTGTACGTCTCTATGTATCAGCACAGAACCTCTACACCTTCACAGGCTATCATGGATATAATGTGGACTATGCCGGCGGTACCTTTACCCCAGGTTACAACTTCTGCTCTTTCCCAAGTGCCAGAACATTTATGGCAGGTCTCCACTTCACATTCTAATAGTTTAAGAGATAAGGAAAACTACGAGAATTATTATTTAAAAGAACATTTGATATGAAACTATATAAATTATCATTAGCTCTCTTCCTTGGCCTCGGTGCTATGGCTACCACCTCATGCGAGGACAAGTTGGATGTTACCAATCCTAACCAGCAGACCACCGGAACCTTCGGTTTCAATGCTGATGATCTGGAAGAGTGCGTTATTGCAGCATACAACCATATTCGTATGGAAGGTTCTTCGGCACGTGTGGGTTATACCCTCGATGTAACACGTGGCGATGAGGTATGGAACTCATCACAGGTATGGTACATGCCATTCGATGATATGAATGACCCAGTGACAGATGAAATCTCCATGTGGCCTTGGCGTGAGGCTTACTATACTATTAATGTATGTAACTTCATCCTTTCACGTACCACAGGTGATGATGCTTCGCTCAGCGAAAGCATGAAGCGCATCAAGGGACAGGCTCTCTTCCTCCGTGGTTATTCATACTATACATTGGCAGGATATTACCAGAATCCTGCGCTGATTACTGATTATGCCAACTATTCTACTCTGGATGGTCTCTATGGCAAGAACAGTACTTATGATGAGGTGCTCGATCAGGTAGAGAAGGATTTCGCTGAGGCAATGACTCTCCTTCCATCCCGTGATGAGGGTGGTGAGTGGGCCAAGGGTCGTGCTACCTGCGGTGCCGCTGCCGGTTACTATGCCCGCACTCTGATGCAGCGCCATAAGTATAGCGATGCGCTTACCGTGCTCAAGGATATCATGAACAAGAAGTATGGCTCTTACAAGCTGATGGCTAACTATGGCGACAACTTCCGTGAGGGTTCTGCTTACGAGAACAATGACGAGAGCCTCTTCGAGATTCAGTATCTCGACTACGGTTCACAGGGTGTGGATGATGAGTGGACTCCTGTCAATACCAGTCCTAATGCTACACAGGGTCATGCCGTAGAGTCTAACTTCGCTCCAGGCAGATTCGGTGGATGGGCAGACCTCTCTGCATCTCCATGGTTGTACAACCTTTTCAAGCAGGAGCGTACCAAGGATGGCAAGCTCGATCCTCGTCTCTACTGGACTATCGGTACCTACGAGTCTGACTGGATTGGTTTCGAGAATGGCAACGTAGCTTACAAGAGTGAAATGACTCCTAATGATACCATCATCACCAACAACAACTATGGTGGTCTCCCTATCGCTAAGTGGACTAATTTCCGTACCAACCTTTATGACAAGGTAACTACAGGTCTTCATTGCGGTATCAACCTCCGTATGATGCGTTACTCAGATGTATTGCTTCGTGCTGCAGAGTGCGAGAACGAGGTAAATGGTCCTACACAGCAGGCTATCGACTGGATCAATCAGGTTCGTGAGCGTGCCAGCCTGAAGGATCTGAGCCTCTCTGATTTCGATACCAAGGATAAGCTCTTCGAGCAGATTGCCAATGTAGAGCGTCCTAAGGAGTTCGGTTGCGAGTATGGTCGTGGTTACGACCTGATCCGTTGGGGATTCTTCTATGATCAGGGTCGTTTGGCTCAGTTGAAGGAACACGGAACCTTCCGCCGTTCTCCATACAAGGCTAAGGAAGCAGTCAGCTACTCTTTGGTAGGTGTTGATTCTGAGGTGAAGAGCTCTTACGATACATACGTACCGGGTCATGAGTTCCTGCCAATCTATCAGGGCTTGCTGAACGATAACCCTAACCTGACTGGTAACTCTGCGAATACCAATACAGACAACTCTACTGATTTCTTCGGAAGAGGTTGGACAGTTCACCCAGTAGTAAACTTGGGCAAGTAACAATATTACAATATAGAATATATAAAATATGAAACACCTAAATAAAATAGCATCTGTCTTCTGCGTGGCAGCAATGGCTTTGACTGCATTGACAGGATGCGAGGGAAGTGACATGTTCAGTGTTAACTCTCCTGATTGGATTTCTGAGAAGATTGACTCCATCAATGCTGCTAAGGGCAATAATAATGCATTGCCAGAAGGTGAGGAGGATGTTTACACCGTTGGTGCTACTGACTATTCTTCTGGTTTCTGGACAGCCTTCTCTAAGTATTATGTCATACCTGAGGGCAAGACCTGGAATGCCGTGTTCAATCTGAACATCAACCCATCGGCTCCTAATACCTTCAAGAACTTCGCTCTCATCCTTGCTAGTGATGATGATCGTGGTGGCGCTAACTATAAGGAGTATGGAGCTATCCGTTTCGATAATCAGCCTAGCGGTAACTCTGAGTGGGGTGATTATATTGATAGAAGTGGTGTAGTAAGTGATCTTACTTTTGAAACTGATACCGACGAAGGCGTACAGAAGCTCGGTGGTACAGTCGTTGTTACAGTTGACCGCTCAGACCCTAATGCCTTCAGCGTCAAGATTACCAATGGTACAGTAACCAAGACATACAAGCAGTCAACCCCTCTTCCAAATCTCAATCCTGATGCAAGCAATACCAACATCCGTGCATTCCTTGTACCGGAAGGTTCTTACATCAACTTCCTCCAGTCTAACCTCGAGCCAATCGGTGGTTTCACTTCTGCAGAGGATAAGCAGCCTCTTTCTATGGAGTTGCACTCTGTTCCTAAGAAGGTTTTGGTTGGTACATCTCTTGAGGATGCAATGGCCAACGTTTCTGCTACCATCACATTCGAGACTGGTATCACCAAGGAGGTTCCTGCTGCTGAACTCGGATTTGTGGCTGTTCCTGATATGAATCAGGTAGGTCAGAAGACACTCGTTGCTATCTACAACAAGACATTCAAGAACGAGAACTGCAGTACTCCTATCGCAGGTCAGGCCCAGTTCAGCGTGGTAGATAAGATGTTCAACTGTCTGGGTGCTACCGATAACTCAACTCCATTCTTCGGTGCTCAGACTGAGGCTGTGAAGGTAGCTCCTCATGAGACTCAGGTGATGCAGTTTACCAACTATACCAATGGTGGTAATAACTGGGAAAACTTCCTCGTTGTAATGGTCAACGGTGCCGGAACAGAATATGGTGTTACCCGTGCCGACTGCTTCGGCTGGGGTACAGCTTATGACGGCAAGGCAACTCCTTTCGGTGCTCCTGAAAATTGGGCTACATGGCTCGCTGACATGGATGGCGCCAAGGTTACTCTCTATACAACCAACAATGGTGATGGCACTGTAGATATCAAGTACGATATCGTTGCAGCCAATGGTCATAAGTATCACATGGGCTACACTGGAATCTCTGGCGTAGATGCCAACGATTTCTTTGTCAAGCTCTCTCTCGAGAAGGCTCACCTGGAGTTTGATTCTGTTGTAGGAGATGAAAATAATACTTCTGCTTTCTTCGGAGCTCTCTCTAAAGTGTTTGATGTTCCTGCAGGAAAGACCGTTTCTACTCAGTTTGTCAACTATACAGCTGGTGGTGAAAACTATCACAACTTTGTAGCAGTTCTTGTCAACAAGGCAAACGACAAGGAGTATGCTGCCGTTCGTGCCGACAACTTCGGTTGGGGTACTGGATATGATGCATGTACTCATGCCTGCTCATGGGAAGACTGGGGTGCTTGGCTTGCCGCTATGGATGGTGCCAAGGTTCAGCTCTCTGTAACCAATGTAGGTAATGGTACAGCCAACATCAAGGCAACCATGATAGGCAACAATGGTGTAACCTACACCCAGACCTACAATGGCATCAACAACATTGATGCCAATGACCTGGCCTTCAAGCTCACCATGGAAAAGGCTCATCTGGTATTCGATTTACCATTTGCCAATTCTTCATTTGCATCAGCACGCAAGCATTACTCACGTGCACATCGCAGATAAGAGATTTTTGAAATAGTATGAGAAGGCATGACCTATGCGGAAACACATTCCCATAGGTCTGCCTTTTTTCAGAAAAGAAGATCATAAAAACTAACTAAACGAAAAGAAAGATGAAAAAGCTTCATATATTTGCCCTTTTGCTGGCTTGTACGCTGGCGGTAGGATGCAGCAGTAGCAGTGATGATCCGGAGATTCCTGTGAATCCAACTCCAACTCCAACTCCTACACCGACTCCAACCCCTACACCAACTCCTGGTGATCAGACAGCAGAGGAACTGGCTAATTACAAATGTCCTACCTATAATGATAATTATACATCGGTGGCTGCCTGGACACAGCGCTCGAAGTGGAATCTTGCCAATATGCACGATCCTACGGTGGTGAAGGCATCTGATGGATATTATTATATGTATCAGACCGATGCCAGCTATGGCAATGCGCATCAGAAGGATATCCGCAACAGCAACAAGCACGGGCACTTCTTCTGCCGCCGCTCCAAGAATCTCGTAGATTGGGAATTTGTAGGAGCCACCATGGTGGGCTTGCCTTCCTGGATAAAGACAAAACTCAATGAATTCCGCAAGGGCATGGGAGTGGCTGAACGTCCTGACAGCTATTTCGCCAATGACCTGGACTTCGGCTTCTGGGCTCCATGCGTGCGTAAGGTCAACGACCATCTCTACCGTATGTATTATGCCATCACCTGTCCTGGCACCATCAATGGTGACGGAACCTGGAGTGAACGCGCCTTCATCGGACTGATGGAGACCAGCGATCCGGCTTCCAACAAATGGGAAGATAAGGGATATGTCATCACCAACGCTTCTGACAAGGGATTGAATTTCAAGGTAAAATCAAATGATTGGGCAAACTGCTATTTCAAGTATAATGCCATCGACCCTACTTACGTCATTACTCCAGAAGGAAAGCATTGGCTGATATATGGTTCCTGGCACAGTGGTTTCGCTGCTGTGGAGCTTGATGCCAATACGGGTAAGACCAAGGCTGCCTTGCCTAACCCATGGGGTACAGCCGATGATATCGCTGCTTACGGAAAGACCATCTTTACACGTACGTTGAATAATCGTTGGCAGGGTTCCGAGGCTCCGGAGATTGTATATCATGATGGCTATTATTATCTTTTCGTTGCTTACGATGCCCTGGAAGTTCCTTACAATACCCGTGTGCTCCGTTCCAAGAACGTGGATGGTCCGTATGAGACCATGAATGGTAAGATTACCGATGCTGCCAAGGGTGCCAATGAGGAACCTACCGTGCTGACTCATCCTTACAAGTTCAGCGCAGGAAGCGGTTGGGTAGGTATCAGCCACTGTGCCGTATTTGATGATGGTGCAGGCAACTGGTATTATGTTTCCCAGCAGCGTATGCCTGCCAATGTTGCAGGTATTGCTGCCAGCAATGCCATTATGATGGGTGGCGTGCGTTCTATCCAGTGGGATAGCAACAGATGGCCTGTCGTGATGCCTGAGCGTTATGGAGCTGTACCACAGGCGAAAATCACCGCTAGCGAACTGGAGGGAACCTGGGAAGGTATCGAACTCTCTTATGAGTATGGCAAGCAGAAGACCAGCAAGACCTTCAAGCTCAGCAGCAATGGCGTGATGGAGGGTGGTTCTGCCTGGAGCAATGTCAAGGCATGGAGCTTCGATGCTTCTTCCAACACATTGACCATCGGTACTACCAAGCTGAAGGTTCAGCGTGAGGTAGATTGGGAGGCAAGTCCTCGCAAGGTTACCATCGTTTACTCGGGAGTGAGTGGCAACAGAAGCTATTGGGGAAAGAAGAATTAAGATCTTTAGTTAGTTTTAAGTTTGACCGCATCTGCGGTTTTTTAACAGTCATAAGGGGAGCTAAGCTGTGAAGCATTCAGCTCCCTTTTTTAATAACTCAACTTAGTAAGTAATCCTATAAACAATAAAAATAGAAATATGAATAATTTTTTGATTAAAGATATAAGAGTATGGGCTCTCTCCATACCCTTAATGGCAGCTTGTGCCGTTTCCGCCGTTTCCGCAAAGGCGCAGACGGCTCTTTCACAGCCGGTTGTGGTGGATACACCAATGGTTCACGATCCTGTGATGGCTTACGAGAATGGTAAGTACTATCTCTATTGCACGGGTCATGGAGTGGCTCAGATGACTTCTACCGACCGCCAGCACTGGACTCTGAATCCGCAGGGTGTATTGAAGGATGAGGCTCGTGGTGCTTTTCCTGCATGGACGCACGATAGTGTACCGGGATATGAGAGTCATACCTGGGCACCGGATGTCATCAGGTATAAGGATAAGTGGTATATGGCTTATTCCTGTTCTACTTTCGGCAAGAATACTTCTGCCATTGGATTGCTCAGCAATGTTTCGCTCGCCGATACTGATGGATGGAAGGATGAGGGCTGCCTCATATCTTCAAAGGGTGGTAGAGACAACTGGAATGCCATTGATCCGAATTTTGTGATTGATGAGAAGGGAAAGCCTTGGCTTACCTGGGGTTCTTTCTGGGATGGTATCCAGCTTATTCCTTTAGACAAGAAGACGATGCATGTGAAGAAGGGCGCCAAGCCTCAGACCATTGCCCGCCGTTATGCGCTCAATCAGATGGATGTGCCTACCAATCCTACCTCCCGTGATGCCGGCACCAATGCCATCGAGGCTCCTTTCATCATGAAGCATGGTGGTTATTACTATCTCTTCGTCAGTTGGGATTACTGCTGCCAGGGTATGAAGAGTACCTATCGTGTTGCCGTAGGCAGGAGCAGGAAGGTGGCTGGTCCTTATTTGGATAAAGAAGGCAAGGATATGCGCAATGGCGGTGGCACCCTGCTGCTGGAAGGTGATAAGAAGGAATATGAGGCGATGGGTCATTGTTCTGCCTACTCCTTCCCTGATGGCGATTTCTTCTTCTGCCATGGTTACAGCGTGCCGAAGAATGGTGCCAGCATCCTGGTTCAGAAGAAAATCAACTGGACAAAAGATGGCTGGTTGACGCTGGAATAAGATATGTCGAAGCTGATACCGATTTTTACCAGTCGCTTGCCTTCTGTATGATATGGCAGCATATTAAAATCCGGAAACTTGTAAAATAAGGCGTTCTGTGTAGTTAAAAACATGTAAAATAAGGCATTCTTCATTATTTTTTCTTATCTTTGTTCGCCCCGAAAAAACAATGGGATTGGGTTGTGGAAATAGGGACGAGAAAATAGAGAAAAAAAGAGAAAATCAATCGTTATATAAGAAATGAATAAATTAAAAGCATTATTGGGCTTCGACCCGAAGACTACTACGGTCAAGACGGAATTGATAGCTGGTATGACTACCTTCTTGACCATGTGTTACATCCTGGCAGTAAACCCCACCATCCTTGCCACCACAGGCATGGACAAGGGGGCTCTCTTTACTGCCACAGCCATCGCTTCTGCCATCGCCACCTTCCTGCTGTCTTTCATGGCAAAACTGCCTTTTGCCCAGGCTCCCAGCATGGGACTGAACGCCTTCTTCGCCTTCACCCTTTGTCAGGCAATGGGCTTGACCTGGCAGCAGGCATTGGCAGTATTGCTCGTAGAGGGAATCATCTTCCTTGCCATCACCTTCCTCAATATCCGTGACAAGATATTGGAGTGCATTCCGAAGAACCTTCGATTCGCCATATCGGCAGGTATCGGTATGTTTATCGCCTTTATCGGTTTGAAGAATGCGGGCATCATTACTGCCAATGCGGATACTTTCGTGCAACTCGGCAAGTTTACACCAGTCAGCATCCTGGGTCTCATCAGCATCCTGCTCTGCGGCTGTCTGATGGCGAGAAGAGTGAAGGGCTCTTTGTTTATCGCCATCATCATCTCTACCTTGATTGGTATTCCGATGGGCGTAACCCAGTTCTCTGACAACTGGATGCCGGTATCTACCCCTCACAGCATCGCTCCTATCTTCTGCCAGTTCGATTTCACCGGCTTCTTTACTCCTAAGATGTTCATGGTGGTATTCTCGCTGTTGCTTGTCAACATTTTCGATACCATCGGAACGGTTCTGGGATTGGTTTCCAAGTTGGGTATCAAGGAGAATGAGAAGGGCGAGATTCCGGGTGTGAAGGAGGCGATGATGAGTGATGCCATCGGTACTACAGCCGGTGCATTGCTGGGTAGCTCTACCATTACCACTTATGTGGAGAGTGCTTCGGGCGTTGCTGAGGGCGGTAAGTCGGGCTTGACATCTTTCTTTGTGGGTTTGATGTTTATCCTGAGCATCTTCCTGGCTCCAATTTTCCTCCTGATTCCGAGCGCAGCCACCAGTGGTGCCCTGGTAATGGTGGGTGTATTGATGATTGATTCGTTCAAGAAGATTGAGTTGGAGGATATCTCCGAGTCTTTCCCTGCCTTTATCACGATGATTACGATGGTACTCTGCTACAGTATTGCCGATGGCATCTGCCTTGGTATTCTGAGCTATGTATTGATCAAGATGATGGTGGGCAAGTTCAAGGATCTGAATCCTACGCTGTATATCCTGAGCATCTTCCTGCTCTTCAATTATGTTTTCGGTTAATTAAACGACAGATAAAAAACGAGGCGGCAATCTGCATCACGCAGGTTGCCGCCTTCTCTTTTCTAACTAACTTTCTTATCAACTATTCAAAATGTTATTACCTATATATGGATCCCAGGGCATCCTGCCCTGGATGTAGTCTGTTATTTCAAACGGATGATATTCAGCGAGCTGGCTGGAATCTCTACCGTTGCACCGTTCTTCTCTGTAGTTACGTAGTTTTCTACAGGATAGATATTGGTAGGATTGTCGATGGTGTTCTCCTCTAGACCATTCTTGGCAGAAAGACGGATGAGCTTGCCATTCTTGATTTCCTTGCCCTGAAGATTAATCTTCGCTGTGGTGTGCTCGGTGCTGGTGTTGGCAATCTTCAGGATTACCTCGCCCGTCTGTTCATCAAGTGTTGCTGTAGAGAAAATGCCAGGAAGGGTGTTTGCCTTCAACTTGGTAGAGAATATTTCCTTGCCATCCAACTTGGCGAAGATGCTGTCGCCTACTACTTTCAGCTCGATGTCATACCACTTGCCGGTCTCGATGCTGCCTGGGGTAGTAGCTATCTGACTCTTGGCACCATTCACGATAGACTCCACTCCGTGCTGGGTGTTGTTCCATCCACCGAGGTTCAACCAGCAGTAGTTGTTCTTATCCACGTAGTTGAAGATGATGAGGAAACCTTCGTTTCCGGCATCCTTCTTCGCGCGTACCTTATATATATAGCCGTTGCTGGTAATCTCGCCTGGGTTCAGACGGATGCAGCTTTCCTCGTTGCTGGTCTGCTTGATGAGGCTACCCTCAGTCTTCCACTGTCCACGGATATCGGTAGGCAACTCCTGCAAGGTCATCGGCAGCGCCTTTCCGTTCTCATCGCTGTAGCCCTTGTCCTCGAAAGAAACCTGAGTGCCCCATGTTCCCATACCTACACGGCAGATAGCTGGCTTCACCTGAGTCTGCTCATATTTGTATGGATTCTCCTGGTTCACCTTCAGTACACGGGTACCGATGTTGTTCGCCATCACGTTCTGAACGTAGTAAGATGGAGTTCCGAATACCTTGTCTGATGTATACTGAATCATATCCGGTGCCCACATACGGTTGTTGAGGTTGGCGAAGATAGGAGCGTAGGATGCCATGGTCACGATATCAGAATTGTTCTCGATGCCCATCATATAGACAGCCTCACCGAGAGCTGCATCGAGCGAACCCATATTGCCGAAGCCCTGGGTTACGGCATATTCGCCTACATAAATCTCGCTGCCCTTGCGGTCGTAGTTGTCATACTTGTTGAAGTTCTCTGCAAACCAGGCTGGGTTTCTGTAGTAGTGCTCATCAAGCAGCTCTACGCTTTCGTTGCTTTCCCACTTAGGGTTGTCATCGCCCCAGGCTACCACGTTGCCGATGAGGTGCATCTTAGGATATTTCGCCAGAACGGCATCCTTGAACTTCTTGAAACGCTCATAGTAGTGGTCGCTCTGCTGGCGAGGGTCTGGCTGGTTGTTCTCATTACCAATCTCCAGATACTCGATGTTGTATGGTTCCGGATGACCGTTCTTGGCACGCAGGGCACCATACTTGGAGGTAACAGGACCATTGGCATACTCCAGGGCATTCATGCACTCGTCAATCCAAGGCTGGATGCTGTCCACCGGAGTCATACCGCCGTGCCACAAACCTACGTTTACTACATAGAGAGGCTTGGCGTTCAAGTCTTCGGCAAGCTGCAGATACTCATCAAATCCCATACCGTCGCTGGTGCGGTAGCGCCAGTTCACGTTCTTATGTCCCGGACGCTCCTCGATAGGACCGATAGTCTTCTCCCAGTGGAATGCATTCTCCGGAGACTCCTGTCCCTCTACGTAGCAACCGCCTGGGAAGCGGACGAACTTAGGATGGATGTTATAGAGAAGCTGAGCCAAATCAGGGCGCAAGCCATTTTCACGATTCTTGAAAGTAGGAGGGAAGAGGCTTACCACGTCGAGAACGATGGTACCCTTGCCGTCGGCTACGAGTTCAAACTGTGCTTTCGCATCGTTGGCATTGGCTGTAAGTTCAGCTGTATATTTGGTCCACTTCTTGCCAATCTTGGCATTGAGTGCAGTTTCTGCATACACCTTGTCGCCCTTTGCGTTGGTGAGACGAGCCTTCAATCCGCCCTTGTAGCTACCCTTTGCCCAAAAAGAGAGCTTGTAGGTTCTGCCCTGAACGGCATTGATGCCCCAGAAACCCTCGTTGATGAGAGAGGCTGTGGCTGCTGGCTTTGCAGCAATGGTAAGCTGAAGAGCCTTGCCCTGTGCCTTGTTGAGCAGACCCTTATTGATGAGTTGTGTCTGGATCTTTGCACCTTCCTGTGCGGAAGTTTTCCAGGTAGGGATGTTCTTGTCGTCATCCTCGAAGGAGCGGTTGCTGATGAGTTCGGCATAGAGTCCGCCGTCAGCAGCATGGTTGATATCCTCGAAGAAGATACCATATAAATTAGGTGAAACCTTGACGCCTGGGTTAGAGGCATCTACGTTGATGGTTACTTGGGCGTTGGCTGCCAATGTTGTGGCGAGCACAGCCGAAAGTAAAAACTGTCTTTTCTTGTTCATTTGCTTATTTTTAGGCTTGTTTTTATTTTGTTGCTTGTTATTTGCTGGTAGCATGAAGCCGCAGCTTTTGGAAGTTACTTCCTGCTGCGATTCATACACAGCCGCAAAAGTACACAAAATACACGGAAAAGAGGTGGACAAAACGGAGAATATAGTGTAAAAGGTGGATTTTCTGCTGAAAATCCACCTTTTTATCCTCTATGAGGGTGTGTCATTATTCATCGGATTACGTGGATGAACGACATATCCGGCGAGGCGGAATAGTTTTGTTATTCAATAGAGGTAAATTCGATGGTTTTTCAAATTTTTGCATTTTTTTCTTGGAGTTTTCAGAGAAAAATCGTAAATTTGCCATCAGATATCAATTATCTCAATATTTTGCCATGGGTAAATATATTAACCCCTTCACCGATTGGGGATTCAAACGCCTCTTCGGACAAGAATTCAGCAAGGATTTGCTGATTAGTTTCTTGAACGACTTGTTGGTTGACGAAATGCATATCAGGGATGTCACCTTCAAGGATAAAGAGCAACTGGCAGATTCAAAAGATTTGCGTGGCTGCATCTTTGATATTTATTGTGATACCGATGATGGAAATCATTTCATTGTCGAGATGCAGAACAGATGGGTGCCGTTTTTTGTCAATCGCTCCATCTATTATGCCAGCAAGGCTATTGTCGGGCAGCGGAAAAAGACAATTGAGCAGAAACCTGCTCTCTATCAGTTAATGCCCGTCTATGTCGTCTGCCTCATGAATTTCATGCCAAAGGACAATGCAGTGTCGAAATTCAGAACTGATGTAGCCTTGTATGAAAAAGGAAGTCAAGATGTCTTTTCCGACAATCTTCACTTCATCTACTTGTCTCTTCCTTTCTTTGACAAGAAGGCTGAAGAATGTGAAAGTGATTTTGACAAATGGATTTATGTATTAAAGCATATGGAAGCATTAGAGAGAATGCCGTTTACGGCACAGAAGAAGATTTTCAAGCGTCTAGCTGAACTGGCAGATTCCCGCTGTCTGAGTCAGGAAGAGCAAGAGAAATATGATGAAAGCTTAAAGGCCGCCGATGATTACTATGGTGTCTTAATGAGCTATTACATGAATGGTATTGATGAAGGTGAAGCTAAGGGTTTTGCCAAAGGTGAAGCTAAGGGTTTTGCCAAAGGTGAAGCAAGAGGTAGTTATCACAAAAGTCTTGATATAGCGAAGAAAATGCTATTAAAGGGTATGGATGATGACTCTATCATGGAACTGACAGGCTTAACCCATGAGCAATTGCATCAATTGAAATCATAAAATTATCAGATACAAGTTCTCCCCATAAGCCAGGCGATAGATGCCTGAACTTATAGGGAAACTGCAAGCCACTTTCAAAAGCACTCTTCACCCTTCACCGGAGTGGCGTAAGTATTTGTGTATGAGCTGATTTGGTAGGGTGAAGAGTGCGCTCGGCTCTTCACCACTCTTCACCCCAGATTTTTCGCTAGCTGTTTATAGATTGAGGGGGGATTGCAAATCCGCTGGGACGCCTCACGGAAGACAGACGCCTGACGGAATCCGTGCGTAATCCGTGGAGCAAGAATGCTCTGTTAACTCAGCGTAATCCGATGAAAAAATATCCAGGTGAAGAGTGGGTGAAGAGTGGTGAAGAGTGGTGCGCCACTCTTCACCACTCGGAACCCCTGTGTTTATCGGGGATTCAGGCGATTTGGTGAAGAGTGAAGAGTAAAAAAGAGAGTGGGGATTTTCTCTCCCGACGTATCGTTTTGTGCCTGGCAATGGCACGATATTGCCCTGGTAAAGGGCAATATAATGCCGTAGTGAGGCAATAAGCGATGGAAGCGTCTTTACCACTCGTCAGGACTATCATGATGACTTCTCAGTGACGTCTTGACCCCTTGTCAGGAGTATCCTGACAAAAAGAAGGGCTGGACTTTCTCACGAAAACCCAACCCTTCTTTTTAAAACAGCTGTTTTTGAACTTTATTATAAGTAAAAGATGTTATTATATTTATCACTTATCTTGTGTTTATTTCAGAACACCTACCAGGCGTAATGGCATTGCCTTGTAGCGGCCGGTGTTCTTACCATTACTACCACTCACGAAACGTACGTTGGAAAAACCCTTCTTATCGTTGTACACGTCGAAATAGTTATACCAGTAACCATATTCCGGACTTTTTCCACTGAATCCTTGTGTTCCAGAGACTAGTGTTTTGGTCCAAAAGACCACGTGCATTGGATATTTATGGCTTTCACCTTCCAGATATCCTCCGTATGGCAGATAGATGGTTTTCAACTCAGAGCTTGTTGTATTCATAAATGTACAATAGTACGATTCTCCAAGAGCAGTATGGCGTACCTCTGTTTTAAGCGTACCATTTGCAATCAAGTCTTCAAAAACCGATTTCTCTGGTATTTCAAAGCCTTCTGGAGATAGAGTAGAGGATAGATTCCACTTCTTGACTTCTTTCTTATCCTTATCCTTACCATCTGCATCCTTATCATCTGCAATCTTGAAGTATCCACCGATAGCACCTTTATGGTCTTTAAGTTCGTTGACGTCTGGTACATAAGGACTATTGTCGGTCGCACCCAGGTTACGGTCGAGCATAATGTAGGTATGGGCTTTTCCCTCAACCTTCACTACACCATAATAGAACATACCTTTCACCTTTGGATTATCATCACCACCCTCTGACAATTCGTATTTGTTTGCCATATCATCTGTTATCTCATGGAAGATACCAGTATGATAAACAGTGTAGGTGATGTTGATACCAGCAGCGTTTTTTATCGTAAAGGTGCCTTCCCAAAGATCATAATTATTATCGTGATTATCTGCCAACGTCACTTTCCAGTAACCTCCGTCATCGCTAACAGTGAAAAGTCTCTGGCTCTTGCTATCGTTATATGTCCGAACATCCCCTTCCTGTTTAGGAATCTTATAACTGTAGGCATTCTTTCCTACAGTAAAATGAAGACCATTGTTTCTTACATTGCCTAGCATTTGTTCTGGTTTGATACCTTGAATTTTATCTAGCCAGGCAAAATAGTCCTTTTGATACTCATTGTTATCTTTATACATGATAACTTTACGATCAGGGTCGTCTCTCATAAAATCGAAGCCTGCCTGGGTTATCTTCACATCCAGTTTGAGGTCACCTGATGATATCGTCACGGTTCCTGTTCTTGGGGCTTCCGACTCGGTGTTGGGAGCCAGTGTAAAAGTCAGAACATATTTCTTGCCAGGTGATGATTTACTTCCTGATTCCGGAAGTATCGTTTCTATTACATCTTTATCCTTATCAAACTTGATCCACTTATCTACATAATTGATACTTAATAGTTTGTCATCAGCACTTGTTGCAGATTTGAGCGTAGTGACCGTGATGGTTGCTTTAATTGCTTCAGTTGCTACAGCTGCTGTTGCTTTTACGGATAGGTCGTCACTAACACCAAGTTCATAATCCTTGCAGGCAATCATCTTGGTTATGGCAGGATTGTCATCAACTATTTGTGCCTCTATTCTGTTTTCCGGTTTAGAATTGATTGCTTCATCCAGAGAACTGAAGCCATAATCATTCACCTTTGTTATGGTGATGGTATAGTTATGATTTCGTAAGAGAGCGTACTCGGAATTCTTTTTGTCATCCTTATAGAGTGCTACTTTATAGAAACCATCTTTGAAACCATCTTTACCATTATAGCTAGCCTTGATAATAATGTTAGCTTCTCCTGCCGGAGTTTCTGTTACAGCAACTTCCCGGCTTGTTCCATCGCCTACTTCTGTGCTACTATATTCTGTAGTTGCAGGTAATGCATATGTAGGATTACTTGTAGGATCACTATACCCAACTGGAGCAATAGCACTCTTTGCAGCTGTATGCTTGATGATAAGACCGGCATTTTCTTCAGGAAAGACTCCTTTAACCGCATCCGCTACTTTCAAGGTAACCTTGGCATATTGTCTCAGCAGACTGACAGTTGCATTACCCTCCAAGAGTGACTTTACAGATATGCTTCCCCAACAAACAGGACTACTTGTGTCTATAGTTCTAGACGTTGCCTTTGCGATGTCTTGTAAATCTGAAGCCTCTTTCTCGCTGAGATCGTTTACATTCGTAACCAAGTGGACAGTTGTTGTTCCTGCAGGAATATTACTGATGGTAACTTGGTATTTTCCTGTTTCTTTTTGGGTTAGCTCGGGATCCTTAGCCATATCTATATACGTATTGCCTTCGCCGTAGAACACTGCAGTAAGCGAATTGATGCTTTCCGTAGCATCAGCTCTCGTGCCCAGTTGCTTTTCTGAAAAATTGGGCAAATCAATGTTCAAGACAAGTCCCTCGGCAGGGATTTCATCCCCGCCGAGTCCGATTGCCTCCATCGTATCCTTGCAGGATACAAGGCTTAGGAGCAATCCTATCCATATCATTAAATGCTTTATCTTCTTCATTTTTTCCAATATTATTTATTCAGTTACGCCATTAGGCTTACCTTGATGCCATTTGTCTCTTTGGTAATAACCAGTGTCGCCATACTTCTCGTAGCTATTGCCATCGAAGAGTGTAATAGGAGAATTATCGTTGTTTCCCTTTTTCAGGAGGATGGTTTTTTCGTGTTCCCCTTTTACTGCTTTCAACTTGATGGTTGTTTTATACCAACCATTTCCCAGATTCTTGCATTCCCAGCTTTTTTTGGCATTAGTGTCCCAAATGGTAAACTGGTCTGTTCCTGATGCGATACCATATACCTTATACCATCCAAAAAGCTCAAATTGGGTATATACCTTGAACTCTATGTCCTCTATTTCAGGCATATCATCATGTACACGCCATATAGGGTCGGATGTAGGATCATAGACAATCCAGCCTTCACGGTCTTCATAATCGAAGAGAGGAATACCTGGCTCTAGATGATGAGGACAGCGGTGTAAACTATATCCTTGATCTAGATATGTATTATTACTGAACATAATCAATGTCTCACCTGGCGTAATAGTTCTTTTACCTTCTGATCCATTTGTATTTGATACAGACTGCGCATATTGACCGAAGTCTTTGTAATACCATCCGGTGTTAGTCTCGTCGGCCACCATTTTATCTCCAGGCCATCCATTTCTATCGGTCCCTTCCGTAAAAATCCAACCTTTTCCTGTAACGGCATCTTCTGTTTCACCAATCTGGGTATATACATAGATGCGGTGGTTGTCTGTTTTGGCACTTTTATCATTTGCATCCTCATTCCATCCATCGCTCCAGTTGTTTGTACCTCCTTCTGCTAAGATTCCCTTGAAATTATCGGAACTGTTACCTCCAGTATATTTACTGCGGTCATTAATCGCTCTGAAATAGATACGATAGTCACCGATAGGAGGACTAACTGTTACACGAACTGTCTGAAACTTAGAGCCGTCTTTTGACGTTACCTTGAATTCATGAATGGTGGTTGTTACAGGATCTTCCGTAGCTGTAACCGTGAACGTTCCTGTTGCATCATCCGATGAATTTACGCTCATTTTGATGATAGAGCGACCTTTTGTATCTGTAATTCTATCCAGCACAATACCACCAAGGTTAGTATCCCATTTTATGGTTCTTTTATTCTGTTCTGCATCTTTATTATAGTAGATGACCAGTTCTTTAGTTACATCCAGATAAGGTGTAACATCATAATGTACATCTATATATTTCTTGAGATTATTTGCCTTGAGCCAAAACTTAGCAGTGCCTTTTCGCTGATCTTTTGCATAATCACGAATAGGGATATCTGGATTTATGCGAAACTCGATGCTATCATTGCCGTTAGCGTCTTTACCGCGTTTGATGCCTTTGATGATGTCTTTTGAGTCTATTTTATTATCGCATCCAACCTCTACATAGTCTGCATTCGATTTATATGAAATATAATCATTTGTCGTAGAGGTCACATTAGCCTCCGTCTTGCTTACCCACAATGTAGTATGGTTGAAGTCGGCATCTATCTTTACAGGAGTCCAGTCCTTTACGCTCACATTACAGTCGAGGGTTGCGTTTCCCAGACTCTTGATCTTGCCGATAATCTCGTAGTAGGTGCCACGAGGGAAGGTTGGAAGCTCTGTTGTAGAACTTTCATCCTGCTTGTGACCTAATGGAATGATATACTTGTTGTCGATATTACCATTGATGCTTCCTTCAATAGCCAGTCGTGACTGCTCGGAAGCATTGGCGATGTATCTCTCCGGCAAATAGTATGTGCCCTGGAAAAGCCATTTGGCTGCGGCGTTTGTAAGATCAACATTGCCTTTGGCTCCTTCGTTGAGGGTGATTACATCTTTGTCGTTTATATTTTTGTTGGCATCAACTCGTGTCCATTCGCCATCTAGATAGTAAAGGCCATTTTTGTTATTGGCAGCATCATATTGATTACTCTCAAAGCCTTCTGCATATTCTTTACTAACTTCAGACTGGCTGAATTTTCCATCCCAACAGAGGGATGTTTTTGGGGTTAACTGCTGCGCAAGAATATTCTTGATTGAAAAACTTTTGCCGCTGAATACAGTTGCTTCAGCAGGATCGAAAATGAGATTCAACTTTACCTTGACACAGGTGAACTTCAGATTTGCGATAACAGTTGCTGATTTATCTGTTGCCTTGATTTCTGTTTCTTCAGTTTTGCCGTTGATATCCTTAGGCTCATATATCATCGGGATATTCGTGCAAACAGGCATACCTGGCTTTGTTCCGATACCATAATTCAGTATTTTCTTTTTGAGATCATCTTCTTTCTCAATAGTCTGATTGCTCAATACATCACTCATATTGGCAACTACATAGATATGGTAAGTGCCTGGCTCGATGGTGAGCTGGTAATTGGCAATGTTCTCATCCAGCATCATGCTTGCCAATGGCGCAGGAAGATTCTCTGCTACCAGCTTGCCGTTATTATTAACAGGAAAGGCATAGAGGCGAAGATCATTGATCTGGCATTCATCTACCGTGGCATTATAGGTAGGTACTTCAGAGGAACTGCCGCTGAAAGCATTGCCGTTCGCACTGAGCACGGTTGGTACCAGCACGTGCAGGTTGCTTGACGAGTTGGGGGTATATCCGTTACCCTCCAACTCGTCGGTACAACTAACTGCAAATAAACTAGTCAACAACCAAACTATGAAACCTATATAGATATGAAATCTTCTCATGATAACTTTGTCTTTTACTTTACTAATATCAATAGTTTAATTTCGACAAAGTGGAATCAGATTATAAGTCGGCTCGCTGTATGCGCTTGCTCCAATCGAGGATGGAGATGCCCAACTTAACGTATTGCCACTTGTCGCCTTTCAGGAAAAAGTCCAGCTTGTAGTCGTATTCTCTGTCTAGAAACTCCTGTGCCGAATAATTCAATGCTTCGAATGCTCCACGGCCCTGTGCCAGAAAATCGGCTAGGTTGATGCGAACCACTTCTTCGCCCGTCTTCTTGTTCCAGATGCTCAGTATCGCATTCTTGTTGTTCTCGGTTACTGGATGCAACACGAGGCGGGAGAACATCAGGGCGGCGTGAGCGGTACGCTCCTGTACGGTACCCTCCGGAGTGGTGAACTCGGTGGTCCAGGTCTTGTATGGGGTGTATGTCAACTCCTCGTCTGGGAGGAGAGAATTGTCGTAATTGATGTAGCCATTGGCATCAGTTATCTGATAACTGAAGTCCTCGGCATTGATATCGGCTGGGGCGTCCAGCTGATGCAGACTGATGGTGAGCTGCTTGGTGTCTCTGATGAGACTGATGGTATGGTGGGTAATCTGAAGATCCTTCACCTCTACGGTTTCGTTGCTCAATCCCTGCCAGAGGGTATCGAGCGGAAGTGCCTGGTTTTCTACCTTTCCGGCATTTCTGTCGAGTCGGGTACGGAGTTTTTCGATGCTTTCTCCTGCTGCTGGAGCTTCGATGTGGAATTTGGCACCAGCCTGTGACAGTGCCTCTTCGTATTTCTTCTGGAAGGCGAAGGTGGCGAAGCGGTATTTGCCAGGTTGCAAGTCTATGCGCATGGCATAGTTAGGGTCTTTGAGGGGTTGGGATTTTCCCTCGTTGGCTGCATCCTGGCGAGCCACTAGGTTGCCCTGCTCATCGAAGACGAACACGCAGACACCGCCTACATGATCGTTGAACATATCAGCGCGCTGGACGTTGTAGTCGTACTTGAACTGCAAGTCAACTCCCATATCGCAAGGAGGGAGGTCGTCGTGCATCAAGTCGTGGCAGCTGCTGAGCATGCTGCCGAGAGCGACGATGGTTCCGAAAGCAGCGGTACGGCTGATAGCAGCCATGCTGTCGAATCCCCAGTCCATGCGTATATTCTTGATCCAACTATGTAACTTATTGTTTGCCATGATGCTTTTTGGGTTATTATCAATATAATGTTTCAGAATATCAGGTTGTGTTTCTAGCTTCCACTATGGTGAAGCTGAAAACACAACTCGTATGTTTTAACGAAGGCGGGAGCCTAAGCTCCGCCTTTCGTTGTTATTACGCTATTACAAATCAACGCTCTGTGAACGCTTAGCCCAGTCGAGGATCTTCACGCTGACGTTGATGTACTTGGTATCCTCATCGTCTGGGGTTTCAGGCTTAACTTCTGGAACGTCTGGATAACCAGGACCGCTGATTTTTTCGATTGTGAGGTCGTACCAGTTGTTGCGAAGCACACCGTAACGGCCGAGCCAACTATCATTATTTTCATCATATGTTTTATTGCCTTCTTTCCAAGGAGTCAAGTCGTCACCGAAGTGCTTGATACGAGCAATATAATAGCTTTCACCATTCTTGTAGGTCTTGATTCCGAGACCTTTAGACTTATCAAGACCGAGTTTGGTGTTGAGCTTGGCTACTAAATCTGCATCAACTTTTATTTCTGTTTCTCCTTCCTTAATTGATACATTTGATTCTGTAAATACATGTGTACCGGCAGTCAATAAATCACCCTGAAGTACTACTGTTAGTTCGGCAGTTGGTTTATTAAGAGCTTCTTTAGCCTTATTTGTAATCTGTGTAATAAGGTTGTTCTTTGTCCAAATGTCAGAACTATTACCGATCATAAAGAAGGTCTTATCTTCCTCTTTAGCTACAGCGCTTGGGGTATAAGTTGCCTTAAGAAGAACACGGGTGGTCTGACCTTGAAGCATATTATTGATGTCGAAGGTGTTCTCTAAGCAATACAATGGCTTATCAGAACCAGAACCGGTGTTCCATGTAACTCCGTTTCCATTGGCTTCAGCTAGAGTGAATTGTGCCTTACATTTTGTTAAGTCAGATAAGTCCATACTGTAGTTAGGGTCGATACCCCAATATACACGCTTGAAAGCACCTTCTGCTGTAAGTTGACTTACAAAGCGATCTGTTGTCTTTGCCACATTATTCCAAATAGTTGCATAAGATGGAATTGTTTGATCTGTCCATGTTGCACCTAGCTTCAAACCTGTTGTGACATGTACAGGGAATGAAGTTTTGTTGATAACATCCAAAGCCCAGCTTGAGATTTTTACGTTATCACTTTTATATTTGTTTCCTGTAGCGTTGGCACCAGCTGCCGCAAAATAATCGCTTGTACTGTTTGATCCTACAGTAACCTTTGCCAAACCGCGTTCTACGTGAACCGTTGTACCAGGTTTACTATGTGCCTCTTCCTTTGTTCTATAGATACCTTTTATAGGTACGAGGGTTGTTGGCTCTGTACCATTCTTGGTAAACTCCGGAGCGTTAGCCATATAGAAACCTTTAGTATTATCTACAAGGTTTTCTGCAGTTGCTTTATTTGCAATATTCCATGCTCCGTATGTGGTGGTACCTGTAGGAAGGGTAACTTTTTTGTCTGTTCCTTTCTCGTTGTTAAGGATAACCAATGCGTAGTAATCGCCATTCTCACCAACGGCAGCTTGCTTGAGCTCTGCAGTGATAGTAGCCTCAGTTGTGATACCATTATCTGTTGTGTTGTCCTTCTTCCAAGGCTCCAAGTTTCCGAGTGATGCTGTTTCTACATACTGGTAGTCGTTTTCTGAAGTTGCTGTTCCCTTCTTAAAGATAACGAGTGTAGCATCGTTTACAGCATACTCAGAAGCTGTACCGCCATCAAACTTGTCGTTTGCGGCACGTGTACCACTTGTTGTAGGCAAGTCGATAGTGATAGATGCATAGCTTGCACCTGATTCAATCTCACTAGAGCCATTGCCCCCCCCCATTTACTAAATCGTTGTTGCTAGAGCAACTAGCAGTCATAGCAGCCAAAACTGCCAATCCAAAGAAATGTTTAATTCTCATAATCTATGTGATTTTATTGTTAGTTATATCTTTTATTGTTCCGCCTTCATTTCCCCGTAGATCTTTCTGATGCGTTCAGCTTCCTTCGAGTTTCCTGCCTTGGCAAGATGCTTCTCGGCAGTTACGAGGTCGCCCTTCTGCAAATCTGTGCAGGCGGCATTGAGATTGGCTGTCTCATCATCAGGGAAGAGACGGACGGCAATATCAAATACCTCGTTGAACTCAGGAGAACCAGGTTCATAGGTCTGTGCCACCAGATACATCTCCTGTAATGACAACTGCTGAGGCTTGGTCTTCAAGATTACCTTTGCCTCCTCAATGTCGAAAGGACGGACGGTATAGGTTACCGTATAGTCGCTGTGGCGCAAACGAGGATAAATCTCACTCATGATATAGCGATAGCTAGCCGGATAAAGCTTCTTGATTTTCTGGTCCTTTGCATCGGGTGCCAATGATGAGTTGGCAACGGCAAGGATGGCAGACTTATCTGCTAAGTTGCTTGCTTCCATCTTCTTCTTGAATCCCTCCCAGTCTTCTGGGGTGGCGTGATAGGTGAAGAGCTTTTTATCGATGGTGTAGAGATTGCATACATAATTGCGCAGGGCAGCCGCACGGTTGTTGGCGAGTCGCACATTGTTGTCGTAAGGACCATCCGGCGACGCATAGCCATGAATATCGATATTGGTGATGCTCACATCCTTGTCGTTCTTTACGAGGTCGATGGTGGATGTAATCTTTCTCAGCTCTGTGGCATTCTCACGGAAGTCGGCAAGGATATCGCTCTTGTTGAGTTTGAAGCTCAGGTAAGCTTCACCCTTTTCGGCTCTCACCTTGATGGCTTCAGCCTTTGGCTTCACGTAATGGTCGCGACCAATCTTGGGTATTGGGTTGATGACCGCCATCTGGGTGGTATCCTGATCCATCAGGTTGCCGCATCCGCAGAGGTCTTCCGTCATGGAGAGGTTGAAAGCCTTCATCCACTTCCTGTAGGGAAGGGTCTGTGAGAAGAGCACCTGCTGTTCGGTATCATTCCTGCGTCTCACTACCACTGCCTGGCTGTTCTTCAGTTTGCTGCTTTTGCGCAGGTATCTGATGTTCTGGTTTTTGCCATTGATGATAATGGGATTCAGGGCGATGGTATCTTCTCCGGCAATAAGCGGAGTGAAAACCAGCTGTTGCTCTGATTTGAGCTGCAGACTATCGAGATGGAGGCGGAAAGCAACCTTGAGACTGTCGCTTTTCTTCTGTGTCAAGACGCTGTCTATCAGAATCTTGCCTCCAGCCAACCGTAGCTTCGAATCATCTATCTTCTGGGCTTGGACAGTCAATGCGCTCTGTGCAAACAGAATGCAAAGGGGCGAAATGACCGCATAAAGCTTCATTTTCTTCATATTCTTCATCTTGTAAAAGAGGGTTTGATTTTGTTTTTCGCTATCTCGGTGATATTGTTCCTAGAATGCGTATATCAGGGAAAGGGCGGCTTTCGTAGGACCTACATAGTTGCGGTGGTCCTTGTCAAGACATTTGTCACATCTTCCGTAGAGCTTGTATGGGCTGTAGATGTATCCTAATCCGATGGATCCTTCGAGATTGAGATGCTCAGACAGCAGCCATTGGTATCCGTAGGTGAGACCACCGCCGACATACCAGCCTTCGTAATGTCTTCCTTTCTCTGTCTTTGGCAAGATGCCGAAAGGCAGGTCCACATTTTTGATGTTGTATTCACCTCCTAGGGCATGGATGCCGAAGAAGTGGCCTCCAAATTTCTGGCAGGTGTACCAGCGGTATTCTGGCATTACGTTCCAGTAGCGCAATTTCTTGTCGCCTGAGAACTTCCAGGGATTCAGGGCACCGAAAAGCTGAAAAGTGCTCTTCCTGCCCGTGCCTATTTCTAGACCAGCATTGAGCGAAGTGGTTGCCAAACCAAGCAGGTTGGTCTTCAGCGCTACCTCTTGCGCTCGGGTTACTACTGATGAGAGAATCAGCAGCAATAACATTGGTGTTCGTTTGAACAATCTCTGCTTCATCATCATATTTTTACTCTGTTATTTTCTTTCTTAAGGATACTGTTAGCTGTCCTATTCTTATTACAATCATTTACTTATCATCACAGGCTTACCCTTGTAACAAGATGGATGTCACCGGGTTTCCTTTTCGGTTGCAAAGATAGAATGATTTTCTCAAAGGTGCCTCAAAAAAGTGAAGAAAATCACGTAAAACAAAATGCAAACGTTTGCATTGTTGTGCAAGTTGTGTGGGAGCACAAAATTCGTGAATATGGTATAAGTGGCTGATATATAGAAAATAAAAGCGAAGGTGTAATTTGCACACCTTCGCTTATTTCAGAACCTCCATCGCCTTTTTCAGACCTCTATCCACAGCCGAAGGATCGTTCTGGTAGAGCTTCTCCTTTTCCTCTTGGGTCATCTCGTCGAGCTGATAATCAGGAGTGATTCCCACACTTTCCAGCAGGTTGCCCTGTGCATCCTTGGTAAGCGAGAACGGCATGTAGAAATAGAGGTAGCTCGTTACATTTCCTATCCATCCGCCATTGCTGGCTTCGTTGTCGGAAGTGAGCATTGCCTGCGCTCCGTAACTGTTTCTGCCTATCGTCTTCACGTGGTCACCCTGACTTTTCAGAATGAGGGTTGTCACCTCCGACATGCTCGCACTGTAGTTGTCGAGCAGGATGGCGGTAGGGATGTTTCTGCCCAGGCTCTTCGGCGTTACCGTAATCTTCTGCGGAATCCAAGGGGTATAGCTGTATGGATTATTATCCTCTTTTTTGCGCACGTAGGCATAGACGGCTGTCTGGGTGATGAGATAGTCGGTAAGCAGACGGGTGTCTATCACGCTTCCGCCACCGTTGCCACGGAAGTCGAGAATCAGCTTCTTGATCTTGCCCTTAGCCAGAGGCTCCAGGAACAGACGGCGGTAACCTTCTACGCAGAGATGATTGTAGGTAAACTTCAGGTCGCTCCCGTAAGCATAGAGTTCCCGCTCGTGCCAGAGGTAATCGGCAAGTGCCTGACAATACCAGCTGGCAAAACCGGAGGCTGAAAGCATCTGCTGGTAACGGGCATCGCCCTGCAGCTTCTGTCGGATCTGTTCGCCCATGCCGCTTGCATCAGCAGTAACAGGCAACAGCTTGAGGAGATTCGGCGACTTCTCGTAAGCCTCGCTGGCGAGAGCATAGAGACCGGAATAATCTCCCTGGTTGCTGTAAGCCGCCATCTTCTCGCAGGCTTTGGCAGCATCATCCGAAGCCAGATAGCTATCCATATCGGCAAGCAGCTGCGCTGCCTGCAGCTCAGCCTTCTCTCGCTTTCCAGCATCTGTAATCAGTTCCTTCGCCTTGGCTGATATCGTGGAAGCATCCAGATGATAGGTGCTGGTGGCATTGTCAGGGAGATAGGACTTCTGATACTCGTGGAAACAGTTTTCGTAGAGGGCAAACTTGTTGAAGCCGAGATAATAGGTGCCCGGCTGCTCCTTCAGGTAACCGCCCATGATGCAGAAACCATCCGAGGTAATCTCGCCGAAGGCTGTGCCATCCAGGTTGAGCTGGTCGCGGGTATGGTTCCAGTGAGCATTCAGCGGGAAATACTCGGTCTTGTTGCGGAGCGTGCTGTTGAATCTCACCGTTTCCGTAGAAGAGTGGGAGACGGGCAGGGTAATCTTGACATAGAAATGCTGGTCGATGATCTTGTTGATGATTTCCTGGAAATACTGCTTTGCCTTGGCGTTGTCTTCCTGAATCTCCTGCTGGGTGAAAGCGGAGGTATGCTGGAAGGTCTTCAGGGCATCAAACTTGGGTTTGTATTCCTTGTACACCTGGTCCCAGGTCTGCGAAGATACGGCAGACTGCTCATTGAGGGTGCAGTAGCGCTGGTTCATCACGCTCCAGAAAACCTGGAACAGGTCGCCATACGACTTGACATCGGTATCGGAATAATCGGAAATCGATTTCTCGTTGGCATCATTGTCTGCCACACAACTGGTAAGCGACATTCCCGTGGTGGTTGTCGCCAGGAGGAAGGCGAAGAGGCATCGCATTCCACCTTTTATATATATAGGGGTTCTCATAAATTATATGTTTTAAAAGCTTTTGCCCTTTCAGGGCGTATTGCTGTCTGCTATTATACCCAGGGTGTTGCCCTGGGCTAGGGGCTTCTGCCCTTTCAGGGCGTATTGCTGTCTGCTATTATATCCAGGGTGTTGCCCTGGGCTAGGAGCTTTTGCCCTTTACCTTTCCCTTCGGCCGGTGACCGTTGGTTCAGGGCGTATGGGGCTAGAACAGTTTGTAGGCAATGCCTGCGGTGATGAGGCTGGAGTTGCGCCGGGCAGTCTTGCTGGTGCTGGCTTTATCCTGGTAGATATGCGAGAAGCCGTACTGGAACTGATAGCCCACGCTGGCATCTATCTTGCCGAAGGAATAACCTATCTTGATGCCTGCTTCGCCGCCAAAGAGACTGCGGCGGAGATGGTTCTCATTCTTCTTGAAATCGTAGGTGGTGTTATAGCGGATGTAGGTGCCATCGCCTTTGTAACCCTCCATAATATTCATCGGATACATACCCTTGGTATGCATGGAGGTGAAGTACTCGTAATAGATGCCTACCTGCGGCTTGATCCACAATCCCTTCTCGTGGTAAGGATTATGGAGGAGATAGTAGCCCACATGGAGTGGGATGCTGATGAAGTTGTTGTTGTATCGGGTGTTCCAGGAGTCGCCGCCGAGGTTCTGGTACAGGTAGTCGCGCTGTACGAATCGGATGCCCGCTCCTACCGCCAGCTGATCAACGATATTGTATTCAGCACCGATGGCAGCTGTGAAACCCGGTCGCACCTTATAATAAGTCTCCGACAAGCCCGATACATCCGTATCAAGCACACTGCAACTGACACCAGCTTCTGCCTCCACCTTCCAGCGGTAGGAGCTCTGCTGTGCCAGAATGCCTTGGCAGCAGAAGCCAAGGGCTATGGATAAATATACCTTTCTCATAAAAATGGGGTAGTTTGGGGTGAAAAAAGTCTTAATAGAGAAGAAGCAATCCGGCAAAAGCCGAGTAGAGTATCAGGCGGATGGGATTGATCTTCATCACCTTCACGCCGATAAAGGTGGCAAAGAAGAGGGCGATGG
>OOCK01000249.1_pt1 | contig 41691 bp, 36 predicted proteins | sample 1670951 | NCBI WGS metagenome assembly OOCK01 (sample SAMN06348107, study PRJEB24527) | human gut metagenome | biome: human gut; feature: ankylosing spondylitis patient; material: feces | host: Homo sapiens | place: China | collected 2015-10
CAATCGAGTGACGATTATTGGAGCAGACTTGGCGGATGTTAATTTGGATGATGTGTGAGACATTAGGATATGAAGCAAAAAACTCCCCCAAAAATTTGGTAGTTTCATATAAAAACCTTATATTTGCAGGCAAAAAAGGAGATACAATTATGAACACAATAGCAATTGACAGCAATATATATAAAGGTGCAGAAAGTTATGCAAAATTACATAATATTAGTGTGACAGCAGCAATAGAAAAGGCGATTTCTTTGTTTTTGCAAAAGGTACAACCTAAGCAAAAGCTATTAGAAACTGCTGAGTTTAATGATGCTTTGTCTTATGTTAAAACATTAAAGGCAAAAGGTGGCAAGCCGATACCGGCAGATGAAAATAGCTTAGATGCGTTGGTTGATAAAAAATATGCATTATGAGAGTTTTTATAGATACGAATATCTTAATAGATTTCGTTGTAAATCGGGAGGGCTTTTCTGAAGATGCAGATAAACTCTTTGCCCTTGGAATAACAGGAGACATAAAGTTGATGACATCAGCTTTGTCTTATGTTACAACCATGTATATAGCACACAAGTATGAGTATCAAGATGTAAAAGAAACTCTTCTGGCGGTGTCGAATTTTGTAGATGTTTTGGACTTGCAAGGAAATACGGTAATTGAAATGCTCTCTTCTGATTGGAAGGATTATGAAGATGCAACTCAAAATGCCACAGCTTTGCGAGCTGAGGGAGATTGTATTGTAACTCGTAACAAGAAGGATTTTACGAATTCTTCTTTACCCGTTTATACTCCTGCTGAGTTGTTGAATATTTTAAACCAATAAAGGTGGCGTAGCTACTGCTGTCACAATCCTGAATATTCCTCATTCGAGCGACGACAAGTGCAGAGCGATACTGCAATGAGGAACAATACTATGGCGGGTTCCCCTGCCCATCATAAGCAAAAGAAAAATAAGCGTTTTACGATTGTCGCTTAACAATCCAAACAATCGTACTGCTTCTGCATTTATAATACTCAATCAGATTATGATCAATTTAAGAATCACTGGTCACTACAACAGAGGCCAGCAAGATGAGTACGTCGAATTGGAAGCAGCGGCACGTTTAATGTGGTATCCTTCTTTCTCGACCGTTTCGAGGAAACCTATTCTCGAATCAATATGAGAGACCTTGAAGAATCCATTGAATGGATAGGCTATACCGTTAATGATATGGACAACACCATTTCGGAGATTGACTATAACGACCCCATGACTTTCTTCGATATAGAGAAGGTTATGGGAAAGGTAATCAGTAAAGAGCTGAAGAGTAATTCTCTTAAATAAGCTATGCTTCCATGTTACTATATTGAAAAAACAGATGAGGTGAAGGAGTGTGCTTAGCAATCCTTAACCCAACAAACGATACAAAATATTTTTTTTCAAAAAACTGATAGGTGTAACTACTTGTAATATAGTGGTGACGCTGTATTGTGATATACCGATGGATTTGGGTAATAAGTATAAAACGATAGTATAAAATGGAAAATGGTATGGATAATTTAGAACAAGATATAATAGATTATATTGAGTTAGGAAAACTTGTTACGGATATAGAAGCGCAATTCTCTCGAATCACTATAGGTGATTTACATTCAAATCTTCAACTTTTGGAGAGATTTCCTTTTGGAACTTTGAGTGAGTCAACGATAGAGTTACGTAATAACGCTTTCCAAGAGTTGTATGGTATGATGGGCAAAGCCTTTTATCAAGCTTGTCAACTCATAATAGCAAAAGAACAGCCTCTTATTTTAGAGGCTGTTAATGATTGTCTATTGAAACTCAATAAGGTGATAGATGATAATAAAAAATACATCAAGCGCAACACACTTATGATACCAGAATTGAAGCAAAGATATAATTTAGCTCTGGAAAAATGTGTGATAAGGAATATACCTAATCTGAAAGAGCAGTTGATTCGTCTAAAGAGTCTTTTGTTTGTATAGCTTTTCTTTAAATAAAGAAATATGGATTCAAAAATAATAAAAAAAGAAAACTGGAAATGGGCTGTCATATCAGAAAGATATTATCTGTTATGGCTTATAAAAAGAGTCTTTTGGGGTATCTTTCTACCCATACAAACTCTTTTTAGGCGTAAATTTTTAGTAAGAACTTTCTTATGGTTTGTTTTTTCGGTAGGCTTTTCATTGATTGGTACGATTATAAATATCATAAAGTTTGCCGTGTTTAACATCCCAAAGATGCCTAATGCTCCAGAGACTATTGGGGAAAAAATACGTATGTCCATCTATCTGGATAGTAAGACTGGTACATTTTATACATTTTCAATCGTATTGGCAGCTTCAATTCTTTATCCATTGTTTGAATGCTTTATCAAACATGAATGGCATTATACACATTTACGTGTAATAACAATTATTGTGGCAATCTTAGTTCTTGTATTCGGTGGAGTGTTCTATTCTTTCTTAACGATTGGAACAACTCCTTATGATTATAATGTAACGTATGTTCATCTAGATCAATGGCAACTTGCCTTTTTCATTTTGGCAATATTTGTTGCTGCCTATTCTTATGGTCTAGGTTTGATGAAGGAGGATGACAATCATCCGCAAATTGATGATTATGTAGAGCAAGAAGAGAAAGAGTTAAAAGCCCTGTCTGAAAAAGCAGGCCAGCCAAATAATAATGAGGAGGATGTTAAGATATGAAACGTAAATATCCTATTATAAAAGTAGTGCAACCTATTGGTGAGTTTTATCTATCGTCTATTCCTGCTGATGTTTTGCTTAAAATAGTAATAAATAAGCAAAGGTCGATGGGAGGTGATGGAGTGCAGAGAAATCCGACGAAGTCTAGGATAAAAGAGATTGCATCCTTTTGTTCCAATTCTGATTCTGTTTTTCCAACACCAATTATCGTGAGTGTGAATAGTAGCTTAGTTTCTATAGATGACAATACTATTGAATTTGATGATAATGTCAAAATCGGTGAAGTGTTAGATGGGCAACATAGGTTACTTGGGTTGGAAAATTCGGGAGTAGAAGAAACATTCCAAATGCCTGTGGTTTTCATGTTTGGGCTTACAGCAGAGGAAAAGGCTTATGTTTTTTCCATAATAAATAGTAAACAAACAAAAGTAAGTGCAAGTCTTCTTTACGATTTGTTTGATTTGATGGATAGACGAAGTCCTCAAAAAACAGCTCATGAGTTAGCTCGTTCTATGAATAACTTGCCTTATTCTCCTTTTTATAACAGACTCAAAATGTTAGGATCAAAAGAACCTGATCAAGACTTAGCGACTTTATCACAAGGGACATTTGCACAAAGTGTAATGTTGTTATATTCGAAATTCCCAAATAGGGATAAGGATAGAATGTATAATGGTGAAAGTATAGAAGAAAATGATGGTACAGTGCTTAGGCATTATTTTGTAGATGAAAAGGATGAAATAATATTGAAGATATTGTTGAACTGTTTCAAAGCAATAAGTTTGGTGTTTGCTAAAGAATGGAATTCACCGAAAGATAATATCTTGTGCAAGACTACTGGTTTTCGAGCAATCATTAAGGCATTGCCTAAGATAATTGAAAAAGGATATGAATGCCATTATTTAACACAAGATTTCTTTCGCCAGTATTTTGATATCGTATTGGAACATTTCAATAAAAAAGGATTGAGTTTCTCTTCTGCATCTTTTGGATCAGGTGAAGCTGCACAGAATAAATTGGCAGAAGAGATTCTTAAACCTATAGAAAATTTCAAATATCACAATTTAGATAATAATACTAATGAATAAAAAATAATATGATACAACCCAAGATTTCTGTAGTGACGGTATGCTACAATGCCGTCTTTGCATTTGGGATGTAGTCTTTCCGTCATTGTTTATGCCCCAGGCGGTCCCATCCCGCGCAACATGGCGAAGACCTTTGATGGTCCGCCAACCTTAGAGCGTAGCGGTTCCGAGCACCGAGTAGGGCGGTTACATCCCCGCTTCCTGAGGAAGAGGGGCTTGGGGTGAAAGTGGAGCTCTCCTTGCAGGAGAGACGGAGAGGTAGAAAAAAGCCTTCTTTAACGGTAAGGAAGGACGGGTAGGTTTTCGAAAAAAGTCTTTCCTTGCAGGAGAGACGGAGAGGTAGAAAAAAGCCTTTTTTAATGGGAAAAAGCGATGCCAATGAGTGCAATGAAAGCTCGCTTTATCAACAAAGAAGGACGGGATGATTTTAGAAATTCTTATTAAAGAACATAAGTTAAAACAATGAATATAGTAAAAACAGAAATAGAAGGCGTACTCATTATAGAGCCACGCCTCTTCCGCGCCTCTTGTGGCTACTTCTTCGAGCTCTTCAGCGAGCGAGAGTTTAAAGAGAAGGTTGCCCCAATTCAGGACTACAGATGTTCATCTTTATCATGATGATAATATTGGAAAATCAGTAATGTTTGTAGAATTTAATAAAGAGAGTGTATAATTATTAAAGTAATAAGTAGTTATGGCAAATGTAGTAATAACATTAAGTCAGTTTTGTAATTTTATCACAAAAACTGGTATGCATCGCTATAATGCAGTTAAATCAATTCATAGAGATTTACATTCAGAGTATACTGTAGGAACAGATTATTGGGCAATGTTACGTAATCATATTAAGTATGTTTTGAATCATTCTGGAAAGGCAGAAGAACTGGATGTTGTCTTAGAACGAGTTTCCGAAGATAAAAGAGCCAATTATTCTCAAAAAATTGGTGGCTTAAAGAAATTTTGGAAAAAAAAGAAATTAGAGAAATTGATTCTTAGCAAAAAGTATTGGAAACATAAAGAATTACGAGTCAATGTAGCTCCAGAACTTTGTTTTACTTATAGAGAACAAGCTTATGCAATAAAGTTGTTCTTTAGCAGTGGTGATAAAAAGATAAGTAAAAATGAAGCTGATGTATTACTTGAACTCATGCGTGAGGCTTATGGCGTGGATACTGATGAGGTTAAGATAGGTATCTTAGATTTGCCAAGAGGTAAAGTTTTTGAATACAGCAATACGCTTCCTGAAATTTCAATGCTGGTGAAATCCGAAGCCGAAAGCTTGTTGAAAATGTTAAGCAGTTTAGAAGGATAGACATCTTTTTATAGTTTTAAGATAAAAATAGAAAGCATTAGCCATACTAGAGTCTTATATTCAATATGGCTTCCTATTGCAGTTATATTAGTTTTCTTTGCATTGATTCTTAGAAGACAAGAAATCATTTATGTAGAGTTTTAATGTCTTTAGAATATTAGGTAAATAACTATAAATAAAAAAGTAATATGACAATACTGGGAATTTTAGACAAATATAATGAGCAGGATTTAAAGAACATTGGTTATGAAGATATAATCATGGATTTGAATTCTGTTGCGTCAGAAGAACAGGAGAGAGATACGTATGCTTTTGAACAATTGGCATTTAGGTTGCAGCCACAACATGGGGAGAACCCTTGGGGTAATTATCATTATGGACCTCAATTTACATCTCGCGCTGCAAATGGTGCACCAGTTTATTCCCCGGCTTTTACAGAGGTAACCAAGGAGGCTGTAGAATATTGGAATGACAGAATCTCTGAATGTAATAACCCATTACTGAAACTTCGTTATGCGACTTTGGTATGGGATTTTCAACCATCAATTTGCCATAAGCAAAATAACGGGAATCTGTATAACATTATTGTTGATGCTGCTCTGGATGTCTGCAATGGTGATTATTTCAATCATCCTGTTTTGACAGTCAATATGTTGGAATGGCTGTTTGCCTTTACGAGAAATCGAGAAGATAGTTTTGCTAAAGTAAAAACTGCCTATGCCGATTTTGAGAAAAGACATTCCGCAGATGATGCCATACGCTATTGGGCTTCTCGTTTCCAAATAATGCTTGACAACAAGAAATGTTTTTCAGAAGAAGAGAAAGAAAAATTGGTTGCTGAACATGAAGCACGTTTAAGTAGGCTTGCCAATCCTGGCGAAGACTTGCCCCTCAATCCTTGGACTGTTAAGGCACAAGCGTGTTTACTTGCTGATTATTACACATCTAAGACAGAGAAAGAGGAAGTTAAGCGAGTTTTGGCTGTTATGGAAAAGTCATTCCATGATTACAAGGGGGCAATGGCAGGAATGCAATATGCTGGCATTCTTGAAAATATCCAGCATTTGTATCGCCATTACAATTTAGACTCTGAGGCAAAGCGAATGATGGTAGATGTGCAGAACGCTTATCAAGAAGCTTTAGCTGAGATGCAACCACAGAAGTTTGAATTTGAAATACCAGAAGAGGTGAAGAAACAAGCCGATTTGATGTTCGGAAAGGGAGCCGAGAGAGATCAAGCTCGTTGGGACAACTTTACGCTTTATTTTATACCTCTAAAAAATGAAGAAGAGAAAAGCTTGAAAGAGTTGGCTCAAAAGTTTCCTTTCCGATATATGATGGGGAGTCATTTCTTAGATGCAAAGGGAAGACCTATGGCAGAAGTAGGTTCTCTGGAATCTGATTTTGATGGAAATCTTGCATTGCATGTTGTGGAAAACATGAATCTGAAGTTCCATTTCTTAAGCATGGCCATTCAGGAAATGTTAGATTGCGAAGCCATTTCTGTGGATAAGATAATGAATAATAGAATAATACCATGCCCTATATTCGAAGAAGACAGATATGATATTATCCGTGAGGCTCTACAATGTTTTATGGATGAAAAGTATGTGTTGTTTTCTCATCTAATCATCCCACAGTTAGAGAATGCTATCTGTAATTTGGTAGAGATGTCAGGAATGAGCGCACTTAAAATATCAAGAAAAGGTAAGGGCTACCAACTCAAGACACTGGATGATTTACTGAGAATGCAGCCTGTGATTGATGCGTTGACTGAAGATGGTGCATACTATTTACGTTTGGTCTTGACAAATCAGTTAGGTTTGAACTTGCGCAACCTTATGTGTCATGGTATAGCCACACCTCAACATTTTGGATATAATGCAGCTGCATGGTTGCTCCATGTGTTGTTTATGCTTAGTGCTATAAGAGAAAATGGTTGTCATCAAGAATAGCAGATAATGTCTCAATCATAAGATAGCAATAAGCAAGAATACGTTGCTTCTTTATTTCCATATTTTCTTTATGATGGTAGTGTCGATATATATAAGCTGACTCATTATAGAAAAGTGACAATTAAGACTAAACAACAATACAATGAATTGCTGAAAGCCTATACCAAGGAAGCTTTGGCAAGCATGATAAAGGCAGACATACGAAGTAGGTTCCCTGAACCTTATGCCAGTATGTATTGCCAGCAGTTTGATAATTTCAAGAACGTTGCAGATTTCTTTGAATTTGCAGCTAGGTTAATGAAAAGATAATATCATATTTATAACTAGTCTTTGCTTTTTGCTGATTCATGTAAATTAGGCTTAAGGTTAGTTATAGAAAGCATTACATCAAGGCGGTCCCATCCCGCATAACATGGCGAAGACCTTTGATGGTCCGCCAACCTTAGAGCGAAGCGGTTCCGAGCACCGAGTAGGGCGGTTTCCTTCTTCTCGCCTGAGGAGAGAAGACCGAGATGAGAGGTGGAGCCTTCCTTAACGGTAAGGAAGGACGGGTAGGTTTTCGAAAAAATCACCTCAATATTTTTTGGAAAAAATCCTTTTAGTTTTCAAAAGGACTTTCAAAATCCTTCAATACTTCATGTTTCGTATCCTTCTCAGAAAGATTAGCGTGTTCCGTAGGAATGCGCCAAGCGATACCGAGAGAATCATCCAGTATCGAGATACCCCCATCAGCCTCAGGGTGATAGAAGTTATCACACTTATATTGGAATACCGCAGTTTTTGAAATCTATTATTTCTTGTTCTTCATCCTCCAGAAGAAATGCCAAGTTCTGAAGATTGGCTCACTTAATGCCTCTGCAGGATAATATCTTACGAAATGCATATTTCTCCATATCTTCAGGAAGTATTTCTTTGCCATTCCTTGTTGGGTGAAATGCCCATATTTGGTGAAGTGCTTTCCAAAGTTACCACCATTCAGTATCTCTGCCAGCAACAACTTTCCTCGCTTTTCATCCATCGGAGCTATCATCTTCTCCTCAGGTAATCCCAATGCCTCATGCAGCACATACATCACCGCCCCTGCGAACTTCCACAATCCCAAATACTTCACCACATCCAAAGCAGTAGAGGCAGAAGAATCTGTAGTGAAAGCAGAACTGACAGAAGCATCAGAAGCTATATCCCCAATAGCATCCCGGCGGTCCCATCCCGCACAATCTGGCGAGGGCTTTGATGCCCCGCCATCCTTAGAGCGTAGCGGTTCCGAGCACCGAGTAGGGCGGTTTCCTCCCTCTCCCCTGAGGGTGAGAGGGTCGGGGTGAGAGGTGGAGCCCTCTTTAATGGTAAAGAGGGACGGGGTGATTTTAGAAAAAGCAGCACTAAGGGCGGTTACATCCTTCCCATTTCGAGAAGGGTTTCTGTCCCCTACAAGGGGAACCGAAGGGGTTGTAAAGACTATTGAAGAGAGGCTTGGTGAGAAAGGTGGAGCTCTCCTTGCAGGAGAGACGGAGAGGTAGAAAATACAGCACTGCAGACTTTACGTCTGCCCTATCCGTGAGATCCGTGAAATCCGTGTGCGAATGAGCAATTGCCTATCATTCACTGCGGACTTCACACCCGCCCCATCTGTGTAAATCTGTGAGATCTGTGGGACAAAAAAGAGTTAAGAAGGATCCAAAAGATTACCTCTTGTTTTTTATCTTATATATCCCAACAAATCAAGATACATCATTCTTGACTCTAAGCACTCATCTTCAGGAATATGATTTGCCTCTTTCTCCAAACTCTCAGTAGAGTACAAGAATTTGAAGCCATTCTTTTCATAAAAATGAAGCACATTTTCCTTATTATAAGCATCAACAACAATGAAACGGCAACCAGTCTTATTGTCTGGTAACAAAAACCAAGATATGATATAGTCTATCGCTTGTGATCCAATACCATCATGAGTACTTTGAAAATCCTTGGCTACTCCAAGTCTTCCAATCAATACTGCAGGATAACTCCTTGTTCTTTTAGAATTAGGAATTTTCCTCTGTATTCGATTTCTTGAAGCATTTGGAATTAAAGCTGCCTTGATACTGTCGTTAGCTAATGTAAAGGCACAGACTATTTCATCCTTACCACTTCTTTCAGTTGCAAAGAAATATGTCTTCCCTAATAATTGCCCATCATAGAGACAAGCCTCTCGATGAAAGAAGTCATCAAGGTCTTTATCGCCACAGCTAAAAGTATCAAGCTCCTCTTTTGTCGTAACTCGATAAAGAGAGCAATTACTTTGCAAAAGGACTCTTTCCTCCATGCGCTTTCAAATTAGCAGTTGAACGAATCAAAATCTTCTCAACGTCATCAAATGACATTCGCAATGCCTTTCTTTGTGGATTGCGTTCATTCTCCTCTGCCTCACGAACAAATCGTTCAGCGGTCTCACCTGTCAAAACAGGAATGCTTCTTATCTCTAATGCCATAATCTTCTCCTTTTAAACGTTTAACTCTGCCGCAAAATTACACATATTCTTCGAAACCACCAAGAAAATCAAAAGAAATCTGCAAGTTATCAACGAATTACCACAAAACCAGCACTTCAATAATCCTATCCACCTTTAGCAAGGCGGTCCCATCCCGCAAAATATGGCGAAGACCTTTGATGGTCCGCCAACCTTAGAGCGTAGCGGTTCCGAGCACCGAGTAGGGCGGTTACATCCTCTCGTTCCTGAGGAAAGAGAGGCTTGGTGAGAAAGGTGGAGCCTTCCTTAACGGTAAGGAAGGACGGGTAGGTTTTCGAAAAATGACTTCTTTAATGCTAAAGAAGGAAGGGATGATTTTCGAAACATGTTATTGATCAATAAATAATAATTATATGAAAGGAATAGTATTAGCAGGTGGTAGCGGTACACGTTTGTACCCCATCACAAAGGGAATCAGCAAGCAGCTGATACCAATCTTTGATAAGCCGATGATATATTACCCAATATCAGTATTGATGTTGGCAGGTATCCGTGAAATACTCATTATTTCAACACCATTTGATTTACCAGGTTTCAAACGACTCTTAGGCGATGGAAGCCAGTTAGGTGTGAAGTTTGAGTATGCAGAGCAGCCATCACCAGATGGCTTGGCCCAAGCCTTCATTATCGGTGAGAAGTTCATCGGTAATGATGCTGCTTGCCTCGTATTAGGCGATAATATCTTCTATGGTGCAGGATTAAATCAGATGCTGCATCAGGCAGTTGTAGATGCTGAACAGAATAACAAGGCTACCATCTTCGGTTATCGTGTCAGCGATCCTGAGCGATATGGCGTGGCAGAGTTTGATGAGCAAGGCAATTGCCTGAGCATTGAAGAGAAGCCTCAGCATCCAAAGAGCAACTATGCTGTGGTAGGCTTATACTTCTATCCTAACAAGGTGGTAGATGTAGCTAAGCATATCAAGCCATCCGCTCGTGGTGAGTTGGAAATTACCACCGTAAACCAGGAGTTCTTGAAGGATAAGCAGCTGAAGGTACAGACCATGGCAAGAGGATTTGCCTGGCTCGATACCGGAACTCATGATTCTCTTTCTGAAGCATCCACCTTTATCGAGGTTCTGGAGAAGCGTCAGGGCTTGAAGGTAGCTTGCTTGGAAGGAATCGCATACCGTCAGGGATGGATTACCGCAGAACAATTGAGAGAAAATGCACAGCCTATGTTGAAGAATGACTATGGCAAGTACCTTCTTTCTATTCTTGAAGAGAAAGATCAAACATTGAAAAAGAATTTAGAATTTTAAGCAAAAAAATAGTGGCAGGCAAAGTGCTTGGAGCTTATTTTATTAAGCTACTTTTCGGCTCTCAGTATGGAGCCTGCCTTTTTTAATTTATGTCAGATAATTTAAAAAGTAAAACTCAAAAGGGATTGGTTTGGAGTTTTGTTGAACGATTCGCTACGCAAGGTGTGCAATTCCTTTTTGGAATCATTCTCGCTCGACTGTTGTCACCTGAGGATTATGGTACGATTGCTATGCCTCTCGTGTTCTTAGCAATCGCTCAATGCTTCATTGATAGCGGCTTCTCTACAGCTCTCATTAGAAAACCCAATTTGACGGAGGATGACCTCTCCACTGCATTCTATTTTAATATAGGTGTAGGAGTGGTTTGCTATTTAGCTTTATTCTTCTCGTCTCCTTTGATTGCCGATTTCTATAATACCCCAATACTAGCTGACCTTTTGAAGGTTACAGCCTTGGCAACACTTTTTAATCCGTTATGTGCTGTTCAGCAAGCCATCCTTACCCGAAAGATTGATTTCAAGACGCAAGCCGTTGTGTCCCTTTCTGGTGCAATTGTTAGTGGTGTCGTTGGTCTTTTAATGGCTTATAATGGATATGGCGTTTGGTCATTGGTATTCCAACAGGTAGGTGGCTATTTGATAAGAACGGTTCTTCTCTGGGTTCTTGGTAAATGGAAACCAAAGAGACGCTGGTCTTGGGATTCTTTCCATTATCTTTGGGGATTTGGAAGTAAAATGTTGGGTTCCGGTTTGCTTGATACCACTTACAACAATATATTTCCTATTGTTATCGGTAAGTTCTTTAGCGCAGCAGATTTGGGTAATTATACGAGAGCACAACAATTCTCTACGTTGCCATCTAGTAATGTAACGGGTGTTTTGCAGCGAGTTACTTTTCCTGTATTGAGTAGTATTCAGAATGAAGATGGACGATTGGCACGAAATTACCGCAAGATTTTGAAATTGTCTGCCTTCCTCATATTCCCGATGATGCTGATGCTTTCTGCTATTGCGGATCCATTGATTAGAGTAGTGTTGACAGATAAGTGGGAGGGATGTATCCTTCTTTTGGAGATTATTTGCTTCCAGATGATGTGGTATCCGATTCATGCAATTAATCTAAACCTGCTTACGGTGAAAGGACGTTCGGATTTATTCTTCCGCTTAGAGATTATCAAGAAAATAGTAGGTGTGGGTATTATGTGTGTAACCATTCCTCATGGTATCATTTGGATGGTGAGTGGTGGTATCGTTAGTTCTATGATAGCCTTGATCATTAATACCTATTATACAGGTAAACTGATACAAGTGGGTTATCTGAAGCAGATGGGCGACCTCCTTCCTGTTTTTGGCGTTTCCTTTGCCATGTGGCTGGTTATTCACGCCTCCTTCTTACTGACCACCAATATATATGCTCAATTAATAATAGGTATAGTTGTAGGCATCGTATTCTATCTTGCTGGTGCAAGATTTATATTGAAATCAGAATGGAATGATGCGATGGATATGATTCCGAATAGATTCAAAGGAAAATAATTTAAAATCAAATATTTATGGATAAAAATTTGATAACAGTAACGTCTCCGTTACTTCCAAGTCTTGATGACTTTACAGCTGAACTCAAGAAAATTTGGGACAGCAAGTGGATAACAAATAATGGTGATTATCACAAGAAACTGGAGGCTGCTCTTGCAGAGTACCTTAAAGTTCCTTACGTGAGTCTCTTTACCAATGGTACCTTGCCATTGCTTACAGCATTGCAGGCACTTCGTGTAACAGGTGAGGTCATCACAACCCCATATAGCTTCGTAGCTACTACTCATAGCATTTGGTGGAATGGTTGCAAGCCAGTATTCGTTGACATTGACCCTGCAACGGGTAATCTTGATCCAAACAAGATTGAGGCTGCCATTACTCCTAAGACAACAGCCATCATGCCTGTTCATGTATATGGCAAGCCTTGTGATACCAAGGCTATTCAGAAGATTGCAGATAAGTATGGCTTGAAGGTTATCTATGATGCGGCTCATGCCTTTGGTGTAGAGGTGAATGGTGAGAGCATCCTGAATGCTGGTGATATGTCAACCCTCAGCTTCCATGCCACTAAGGTATATAATACCATAGAGGGCGGTGCAATGATTATGCATGATGAGAAAACCAAGCAGCGCATTGACTACTTGAAAAACTTTGGTTTTGCAGGTGAGACAACGGTTGTAGGTCCAGGTATCAATAGTAAGATGGATGAGATGCGTAGCGCATATGGTTTGCTCAACTTGAAGCAAGTGGATGCAGCCATCGAGGCTCGCCATCAGGTAGCCATCAAGTATCGTGAGGCTTTGCGCCCAGTAGAGGGTATTACCTTCTTTGATGATATGCCTGGAGTAAAACATAACTATAGCTACTTCCCAATCTTTGTAGATGCAGAGAAATATGGTATGACTCGTGATGAACTCTATGCCAAGATGAAGGCTGCAAATGTATTAGGACGTCGCTACTTCTACCCATTGATTAGTGAGTTCTCTACCTATCGTGGTTTGGAGAGTGCAGATCCGGCAAACTTGCCAAATGCTCATAAGATGGCAGATAGCGTAATCTGTTTGCCTATGCATCACGCATTGAGTGAAGAGGATATTCAGAGAACATTGGATTGTATCTTAAAATAAATAGAAACAATGTCACAAAAGAAAATACTCTTGTTGGGTGGTTCTGCCCAACAAGTCATTGCCATTAATACAGCTAAAGAACTTGGCTATTATACAGTCTTGTGTGATTATCTGTCTGATAATCCTGGCCAGTATGTAGCAGATAAATATTATAATGCCAGTACTACAGATGTTGAGGCTGTTTATCAAATAGCGAAGGACGAACAGGTTGATGGTATCCTTGCTTATGCTTCAGATCCAGCTGCACTTCCAGCAGCAATTGTTGCAGAGCGTTTAGGTCTTCCTACTAATCCAGCCAAGAGCGTAGAGGTTTTAGGATTGAAATATCCTTGGCGTCAGTTCTTGCAGAGCCATGGTTTTGCTTGTCCTAAGGTTTATTCTTTCCATCCAGAAACCTCACTGGATGAGATTAAGGAAAATGCGAAGGATTTTTCTTTCCCAGTAGTAGTTAAACCAACTGATTCTTCAGGTAGTAAAGGTGTAACCATGTTGGAAAACTGGGATGGCTTGGAGAAGGCAATAGCTTGGGCTGATTCATATTCTCGAAACAAGGTTTTGCTTGTAGAGGAATATATACAGAGAGGTTTCCCTTCAGTTGTTGGTGGAGACATTTTTGTTTGGGATGGCAAGGTCGTGCTCTACGGGGAAATGGAGTGCCTTAGAGATACCAAGAGAAGTCCACTAATTCCAATTGGAAAGAAAAAACCTTTGTGTACATCAGAAAAGCAGACTTCTAATATTCATAGAGAATTACAGCGTATAGTTACTGCCCTTGACGTTCGTTTTGGAGAGTTAAATATCGAGGTTATTCTTGATAAGAATGATAACGTTCATTTCTTGGAGTTAGGTCCTCGTGCTGGTGGTAATATGATTCCAATTCAGTTGAGTGATGCATATGGTATTGATTTAGTGAAGGCCAATGTTCAAGCAGCAATGGGTGAAAAGCCTGAGTTCTTGGACCAGCCAGTAAAATCTTTGCCTGGTTGCTATATGCACTATGTTCTCCATAGCTACGATGCTGGAACTTTCAAGGGTATTGAAATCGATGAAAGTATTGCCAAGAATGTTTATCGTCAGGTAATCTATAAAAAAGAAGGTGATTCTGTAGAAGTATTCGATGGTGCTGGAAAAGCATTAGGAATTATCTTCCTTCACTTCGATTCCGTAGAGCAGATGGAGGATTTCTGCAAGAACTACAATACATTAATAAAAGTGGTACTTAAATGAACGAAAGTTCAATAGCTTTCTTAGGAGCTTTCTAATAAAAGTAACATTATTAATATCTTAAAGGAATGAATTTAGCACCAGTAATAATACCAACATTAAATCGATATTCGCATTTCAAGCAATGTTTGGATTCTTTGGAACTTTGCACGTTAGCAGATAAAACGATTGTATATGTAGCATTGGATTTTCCTCCTTCTGAAAAATATATTGATGGTTGGAGAAAAATCGATAATTATTTGAGGGATAAAGAATCTCATAATAACTTTCGGAAACTTATTGTTTACAGAAGAAAAACAAATTGTGGGGTAGGTAACATACAATCAAATTCTAATTTGTTACAGGCTGAAATGCGTGATAAATATGAGAGCTATATCTTTACCGAAGATGACAATGTTTTCTCTCCAAACTTTTTGGTTTATATGAATACATGTCTTGAAAAATATAAAGATAATGATAAAATTTTCGCTATTTGTGGTTATAAACAACCATATCCATTTAAGGTTTGTAGTGGAAATTATTTCTTTCATCGAACAGATTTGTCATGTTGGGGCTATGGCGTTTGGACACAAAAGGTTTTGGCAGCTACGAATGAAATTCGAAATGGTTTTTTTGAGAAAAATTTCTCTTTATGTAATATTCTGAAAGTAAAACAGCATGGGCTTAATCGTTTGTACCAGTATCTGAGTTACGTTTTTCGAGACAAATCAAAATATTTTTGGATAATTGATTGTGTAATGACATGTTATGTAATATTACGTGAAAAATATGTTGTGGTTCCTGCAGTTAGTAAAGTTCGCAATATTGGATGGGATGAAAGTGGCAATAGTTTTAAAAAATCTAAAGTGTTAAAGGCTTATGGAAATATACCAGAAATACATATGAAGCAAAAAATAGATGAAGCTTCTGATTTTATTTTAGAGGGTGATCCAATGTCTAATCTTGAGGAAAATGATGTTATTGCAGCTAAATATAGTGAAGCAAAAATGTCAGTGTGGCGATTTACAAAGGCGGTAATTAAACTTGTTATAAGAAAAGTCATAAAGAAATGATACAAGAAGTACTAAATAGTAAATTAAGTTTGCGTGACGAAAGATTGGATTCTTTGAAGTTTATTCTAATCTTGCTAGTATGTTTTGGACATGTATTTTAAATTAACTTGTCAAATTATAATGAATATTCATTAGCATTTTACAAATTAATATATACGATACACGTTCCTTTATTTGCCTTTTTATCTGGCTATTTTACGAATTCCGATAAGAATTATAGAAAATCTTTTGTCTCTTTAGTGGGAATAATCATATGGGGTAATATATTATGGTTTATATGTAGTGGCGAGAAGTTTACTTTAAGGTCGTTTTTTACTCCACAATATCATTTATGGTATATAATGGCTCTTATCTGGTGGCGTTCTGTAATTTATATTATATCAAAAGGAATGGATAAGAAGATGATTTTGTTCCTTTCCTTTGTTGCGTCATTAGCTATTGCAGGATTACCAAATTTGGGATTGTTAAGTATTGCAATAACAATTACTTTTTTCCCATTTTTTGTGCTTGGTAATATTTGTAGAGATAGTGCTCGGTTTATAGATAAATGGGGGGGCAAAATGTATTATTGGGTATAGTACCTTTTATTATAGTATTTGCTGTCTACTATATCTTTCCCATGTTTGGAGACGTTAATCATAGGGGTATGAGGCAGGCTTTTTATATCAGTATGTAGATAGAGCCTTATTCTTAATATTTGCTACATGTTTATGTTTCGCATTTTTAGTTTTATATCTTAAAGTCAAAATGCCCAAAGTAATAGCAAGTATGGGACAAAACTCTTTATTTTACTATTTTTGGCATGCATATTTGAGATTTATTTGTGTTTATGCTTATCATTGTAAATGGGTTGAATTAAATATGTTAACAGTTTGGATAATGACATTGTTAATCCTATCTGTTATTTATCTATGTTCAAAATTCCGATTGGCGTACATACTAATGAATCCATTAGATCGAATAAGAAAATAATTTTTTATGAAGAATATAGAATTAAGTATCAAAGAAATGATAGAATCTATAAAAGACTATCAATACGTTTCTTTTGATGTGTTTGATACTTTGATATTTAGAACGGTAAGTTCTCCTGATAAAATATTTGATTTAGCGATTCTCGAATATCAAGATAAGTATGGAGATTATATTGAAACTTTCAAGATTAAGCGTCAATATGCAGAACACCTTTCTAGAAAATATTATTCTCGTGAAGTGAGTATTGATGAAATATACGAATTCCTAGAATTTAATGATGAAGTAACAAATCGGTTCAAGCAAATAGAAAAATCGATAGAAGTAAAGAACTGTGTTCCAAATCCTCCAATGATCTCTGTTTTAAATGAATGTAAGAAGCGAGGTCAGAAAATTGTTATTACTTCTGATATGTATCTTACTTCAGATGTCTTTAAGGACATTTTTTTTAAAATAGGAATTGCATATGATTATTTATTTATTTCAGGTGAGATAAGAAAAACGAAATGGCAGGGTACGATTTTTCCATATTTATTAAATCAACTGAATATAGATTGTTCTCAAATTGTTCATGTAGGGGATAATACACATAGTGATATATTGATGCCTCGGAAATATGATATTCATTCCATGGTTAGATTGCAAAAGGAAACTATTAAATGTGAGTCATATTGTCTTAAATCTAGCGTAGTTTCAGATCAATTAGTTCAACTTTATAGAAATGCAATTCTTGGTTTAGGAGAAGTTACGCCTGAATTTAGAGTCGGATACAATGTTATAGGTCCTTTTCTTTTCTCTTTTTGTAAGTGGATTCATAGTAAAAAAGAAGAAAATAAGATAGATATATTGTTTTTTGTTGCAAGAGAAGGTTTCTTGATAAAGAAAATATATGATATACTTTATCCTAAAGATAAAACTAAATATGTTAGATTAAATAAGAATTTATTAAGACTACCTTCTTTAGATAATGGTGATGTTGTAGAAAACTATATTTTAAGTTTACCGCCACGTAAGTCTTATAAACTAGATGATCTTTGTACTATGTTGGGTGTCGAAAATAAAGATGACATTATTACCTTCTTAAAAAATAATGGCTTTGAAGTTGATAATGGATTATCGATAAAATGCGAAGATTTACATGGGGATAAATATGAGCTTATTGCAGCAATGGTTGAATATCAAAAAACTTATATTGTCGAGCAGAAGAAGTGCTTATTTGATTATTTAGCATCAATGGAGGCAATTGGGAAAAAGGTAGGCTTAGTAAATAATAGCATGCAAGGAAGTGGGCAGTATTTACTAGAAAATATATGCTTAGCAAATAAATTTGATATAGATATTGTTGGTCTGCAGTTTGCTTCGACTAAAGTCTGTAAGAACAGATTGGGCGATAGATTTTTTGCATTTTTTAATGATGTAAAGTATTATTCCATATATAATTATATCTTTTGTAACTTTTGCTTGCTGATAGAACATTTGCTGTTTGAGCCCAATGGTACTGCTATTCGTTTTACCATGGAAGATGGAGGTGTTCAAGTTATCTGCGATGAGTCTGGTTCAGAAAAGAATGATTTCCCTATTATAGAAAAAGTTCAATTAGCGTCTGTAAAATTTGCAAAGCAGGCTAAAGATTTGTTAAATGTAGATATTAGTGAAAGTAGCGTGTCTGCTATAATTAATTTGTTCTTATCGCCAATTAAGGAAGATGCTAGTTTTATAGGCAATTTGTGGGATAAGGATATAGATAGAGTGAGAAAAATTAATGAACCTACGAGGAATTATTCTTTAATTGAACTTCTTCTAAAACATAAACCTAATTCGCTGGATTGGGTTGAAGGTTATGTGTCCGAAAAGGAAGCATTACGAAATTGGACGAAAATATTTAGAATAAAAAAAATAATTCTTAATTATAATAAGCATAAATCCATTGTACTTAAGGACATTTTGCATTTGCTTAATAATAAAATTAGCTATGTTCTGAATTTTTCTTCTATAGTCGTTTTAAAGATTAAGTATGTATTATTGTTGCATTTGTTTAATGTAAAACCGAAAAGAAAATGATAACTTTTATATATGTTGCATTGCATTTTTCTCTATTGATAATCTTGCTATTATCCTGCAGGAAGATTGTTACAAATAGAAAGCATTATTGGAGATATACCATATTTCCTATTTCTTTTTTTGGTTTAGAGGAAGGTCTTAGATGGGGTCGTGAAACTGATTGGAACTTCTACTATTATGTTTATGAAGACTTTCTTCATGGTATTAGTTCAAATCATGAATGGCTTTTCCAATTATTATGGCGTTCGTTTGCTTCATTTGGATTGCCTTATCCATATGTTATTACGGCTTGCTCTCTGTTCTTTATTTTTGCGTTGTTCTTTCTCTTTAAACCATATGCAAGCAGAAAAGAGTTTACGTATATTATTCCGTTATGTGTAGCTTGCCATATCATAACATCATCCAACTTGATACGTTGGTATATGGCAGTCTCATTTATGTTGATAGGGTGTCGACTTTTCTCGGAAAGAAAATTTCGAATGGCTATCTTGTGTTTTGTGGCAGCAATATCTACACATTTCTTTTCTATAGTTATAGTTCTATTCTTATTATGCCTATTTTATTATAAAAAAATAATTATGCGTCCTGCTTGGGCATGTCTTATGTGCGTATTATTGTTGCTCCTTTTTGATAGGTCCATGCTTGCTAAATTCGGTTTTATTTACGACTATTTAGGTATGTTTAATCGTTTTTCAGGCTATCTTGATAACGGTTACTCTTGGATTGTTGGAGCGGATGAAGGCTATAGCGGAACCAAATCTGTATTGATGTCTTTTGTTACTTTTATGCCATATTTCGCTTTTATTATTAGTGGCTATCATCTAATGCAAAAAGGTGCTCTTCAGGTTGCTTATTATAATATAGTTGTTGTAGCATCAATGCTCAAAATCATATCGTCAGGTTTGGAATTGTTTGGACGAGTTTATTATTTCTTTGATGTATTTATCTGTCTGAGTTGTATCTTGTCTATTGGATATTTGAGAAAAAACTCAGGAACAGTTTTTTTAAAGTTGCTAATGATTATCTGTATCTTTTATGTAATAAGAAAATTTGAGTATATGTTTGAACCAATGCAATATGATGAATTAATGCTTTATGTATGGGATAAGCAAATTGAGCCGTCATCATTATTAGAGTTTAAAAGACTAGTATCGCAATAAAAAAGTTGATTATATGACACAACAAGAATCTAAGGCAATTAATATTGCACGTTTTATATTTGTAGTGGGAGTGCTTTTCATTCATTTCCCAATTAGTTATATATCTGCTGATGGTATCAGTTTGGTGGCTAGTGATACTCCTTATTACAATTTGATTTCTTCTCGTTTCTTTTTGAGTGATGCTTGCCTTAGTGGACTATTCTTGCTATCAGGCTATTTGTTCTTTAAGAATATTTTTTGGGGGGGATATTCTGAGGAGTTGTATTTCAAAAAGATAAATGGAAGGTTGCATAGTATAGTTGTTCCATATCTGTTTTGGAATGTCTTTTGGCTTATTTATAATTTGCTGAAGACATATAAACTGCATGGTACACCAGACTCAGACCTCTTAGAAATATCAAGTTTAGGTGACTTTTTTTCTTGTTTTTGGCAGAGAGGGTATGGTATGCATCCTGATTTTCCAATTGCAGGATATACTTGGTATTTGAGAGATTTATTTGTTTTTGCATTGTTATCGCCCATCTATAACTATTGCTATAAAAATAGAAATCTGGGAATGCCGCTTTTAGTGATATTTCTAATCTGTGAGTCAGTAGGTGGTTGGCATATTCCTGGGATGAATGCATGGATATATATAGGAGGATATATTTCATATAAAGGTTTTTCTTTTGAGCAGATATGCAAAAAGGTGAGTTGGTTGTGGAGCGTAATAATATTTTGCGCAGTTAATTTTGGCTATTATTATATGCTTCATAATGAAGCATTGCATACTTTGTTAACATTGGTTTCCTTTGTTCTTGTGTTTAAATTATCGTTGTTAGTTTGGAATAGCAAGGTGCTACTTTCTATATCGGCATCGAGTACATTCCTATATCTGACTCATATTTTTGTGCTTAACGTATCAAGACATAGTTTGGCAAAGTTGTTGGTAATAGATAGTGATTTGGATATGTGTATATATTATGTGCTTAATGCTACAATCTGCGTAATTGTATGTTTGAGTACTTACTATGCTTTAAAATCTATGAAAGCAAATATGCTGTTAAAAGTTTTAACGGGAGGAAGGATATAGCTATACTGTTGCTGTAACTAAGTTGAATTCTAATAGAAATAATTAATATAATGTTTTTATGAAAATAGGAATAATAATACCATCTCCTATCTTGTCGCCTACAGGCGGAGTTAAGATACAGGCGGAGATGTGGCGAGATGGATTTAACATGTTAGGGCATGAAGGCATTTTGATTAATGCTTGGGAAAATCAGGACTGGGAGTCGTATGATGCTATTATCATTATGGGATTTGGAGGGTCTTTCCGACTATGGGCGAAATTCCTTTCTTGGCGAACCAAAAATCTTGCGGTGGCTCCAATCATAGACCCTACAGTTAATAAATACTTATATAAGTTCTTGGTAAAATATTGGGGCTCGCAGAAATATCTCGGTTTGTCTTCTCGATTCCATGACTTATATTTGGGCACAAGAAACATTAAAGTATTCTTTACAAGAAGTCAGGAGGAAACTGAGTATCTTTCTTATTCTTGTGATGTACCTAAGGAGCAGATTTATCAAATACCGTTGTCGGTTCGTTTTCAACCATTGGATGAAATGCCCAAGAAGGAAAATTTCTGTTTACATACTAGTAGATTGTATGCCGCAAATAAAAATGTAGCTCGATTGATACAGGCAGCTATCAAATATAAATTCCCTCTTTATTTAGGTGGAATTCTAAATGGTAAGAATGAAGAAGATTGGCTACATGACCAGATTGATGGATATGACAATATTCATTATATCGGTCTTGTTAGTGATGATGAGTTGAAAAAGTGGTACAAGCGAGCCAAGGTGTTTGCTCTTCCTAGTTTGTCTGAAGGAGTTGGTATGGTGGCATTGGAAGCTGCTGGATATGGTGCAGAGATAGTTCTGACAAATGTTGGCGCACCTAAAGAGTATTGGGACGGAAGAGCTTGTTTGGTTGACCCATTAAGTGTGGATGAAATAGGACAGGCTGTTATGAAATGTTTGAAAGGTGAACATAAAATGCAACCAGAACTAATGAGTTTCATAAAGAACAATTATAGTATAAAAAGTTGTTCTGAAAAGATTATAGATGCTTTAAAAACTCTAAGTAATTAAATTATTATGGGAAAGAAAGTTACTGTGATTACTTTGCAAAATGTGCGTAACTATGGCTCTGTTTTGCAAGCTTTGGCAACTCAACAAATATTTAAGCAACTTGGTTGTGACGTCGACTTTATTAATTATAATAAGAATGGCAAGTATTCTTATTTGGATAGAGTTTTTTCTTATACCAAGGGGAAGGGTACTCTTGCTAAAATCATTTATCCCTTTATCTTGATACCTTCTTTTATAAAGGAGGATATAGTGTTTAAAAAGTTTATCAGGACTCATCTAAACCAGCAAGAGAAGGAATATTGTTGTATAGAAGATTTTAAAGACTTTCCTATCACAAGTGATATCTATTGTACAGGAAGTGACCAAACTTGGAATTCAGGATGGAATAATGGAATATTGCCTGAGCTGTTTTTGAAGTTTGTTCCTAATCAAGTAAAGAAGATTTCTTATGCAGCAAGTATTGGTAAGGCAAGGCTCGATGATAGGGAAGTTGAGGAGACTAAAGCTTTACTTTCAAGATATCAATACATTTCTGTAAGAGAAGCAAGTGCGAAGGATATAGTTGAAAAGCAATTGGGCTTGCCTTCTGCTACTCATGTCTTGGATCCAACTTTGCAAGTCAATAAGGAGTTTTGGATGTCGGTATTGGGTGATGCATATAAACCGAAGTATGAAAAAGGTAAGTATGTGTTGATTTATCAGTTGAATACCAATCCCGATTTTGATAGATATGCTAAAGAGTTTGCCAGGCGAAAAGGTTGGAAACTGGTTCGTTTTTGTATTCGACACTATCAAGGTCTGAGATGTGGTAAGGCTGAACTGATACCGAATGTGGAGGACTTCATCGGTTTGATAGCTAATGCTGGTTGTGTAATAACAGATTCATTCCATGCAACGGCATTCTCTTGTAATATGAATACGCCTATGATTTGCATCTATCCTAATGATTATAGTAGCCGATTGGCTAGTATCTTGAAATTGGTGGGATTGGAAGATAGGCATTTGACAGATTACAACGACTTTTCTTTCGTTGAAAATACTACCGTTGATTTTGCTCATGTCAATGACATCTTGAACCGCGAGCGTGAGACAGGATGGAATTATCTAAAAAAAGCAATTAGTGATTGATGGATAAGAAAATTACTGGATATTGTACAGGATGCCGTGCCTGTGAACAGCTATGTGCTCACCATGCCATAGTGATGATATCGGACAAAGAGGGTTTCGTTACAGCTTGCATTGACGAAGGTAAGTGTGTGGAATGTGGATTGTGCAGCAAACGCTGCCCGCAAAACAATCTGATAGGTAAGTCTGAGCCAATAGCTTCGCTTGCTGTAAGAGACAAGGATGATGAAGAATTAGTAGTTAGTGCTTCTGGCGGTGCTTTTGCGGCTGCAGCAAGAGTGATTTTACAGCATGGTGGGATTGTGGTAGGAGCTGCATATAACGATGATATGACTGTTGGGCATATTGTTGTTGAACGATTGGATGATTTATATAAGGTTCAGAGTTCTAAATATGTTCAGAGTAATACTATGGCAACCTACTCGCAGGTGAAAGCTATGTTGAGGGAAGGACGTGAAGTGCTGTATAGTGGAACACCTTGTCAAATTGGAGGATTGCGTGCTTACCTTCGAAAGGATTATGACACTCTCTATACGATGGATTTGATTTGTCATGGAGTCGCAAGTCCCAAACTCTTTGCTAAATATCTGGTTTGGCTTGGTGGTAAGATGAAGGGGAAGATCATAGGTTATGATTTCCGTGACAAGTCTTGGGGATGGGGATTGGATTACATGACAAAGACAAAGACAAAGACAAAGACAAAGACAAAGCCTTCTACTCTTGATCCCTATTATTATCATTTTTTGAAAGGAACGACCTATCGTGAATGTTGCTATCGCTGCAACTATTGCACGAAAGAACGTGTGGGTGATATAACCATAGGAGACTATTGGGGGATAGAGAAAGAACATCCTGAATTCTATTCGACCAAAGGTGTGTCTTGTCTCTTGGTAAATACAGAAAAGGGTGAGCGATTGTGGTCAATCGTTAAGGATGAGTTTGAAACCTTGGAAAGTACATTTGGACAAGTGGCTAAAGCTAATCATAATTTGACTAGACCAACTCAAAGAACTCCGTTGCGTGATGTAATATACCAACATATAGACGATATGGAAGTGAATGACTATTTCGCCACTCAATTAAAAATACCATTTAATCTGAAAGCAAGAATCAAACTTCTGTTGCCTAAAGGATTAAAGATTTGGATAAAGAAACATAAATAAAAAAACGATGAATCAACCTTTAGTTAGTGTTATTGTTCCTTGTTATAATGTGGAGCAGTATTTACCAAAATGTATTGGTAGCATCCTCAATCAAACTTACAAGAACTTGGAAGTTTGGTTGGTTGATGACGGCTCACCGGATAAATGTGGAGCTATCTGCGATGAATATGCCAAGAAGGATACTCGTATCAAAGTAATCCATAAAAAAAATGGAGGTTTGGCAGATGCTCGCAATGTTGCTTTGGATGTGATGACTGGTGAGTATGTGGTTTGTGTGGATAGTGATGACTATATTTCTCCTACGCATATTGAAGGACTTTATCATCTGATAGAGAAGTATAACTCTGATATAAGTATAAACTCTTATTGTGCGTTTTTTGAAGGTGCATCTCCTTATCCTCATCAGAAGTCCGATAAGGAGTGGATACTAGATGGTCTTATGGCCACAGAAATGATGTTTTATCAAGAGTGTTTTGACACTACCGCTTGGGGGAAAATGTATAAAGCTTCTCTTTTTAATGGAGTTCGTTATCCTGTAGGATTGCTATTTGAAGATTTGCCTACAACATATAAGCTTTTATTGAAAGCAAATAAGGTAGTTTTTAATGATGAGCAGAGCTATTTTTATTTACTTCGCAGCAATAGCATTGAAGGTGCTGCATTCTCGCCCCATAAACTTGACAGCGGACTGAAATTGATGGCTCTGATGGATAAGGATAAAGATAAACTTAGACCTATTATAAAAAGCTATAATTGCAGAATTTTAAGTTTTGCCTTTCATTTGTTATTGCAAATGCCAAATGGATATTCTCATCGTAAAGATTTTGAAGCAAGAATCCGAAAACTGAGGTGGTATGTATTGACTGATTCTAAGGCTAGAAAGAAAGCTCGTTTTGCTTGTTTACTCTCTTATGTGAGTTTTAATTTAGTACAGATAGTTTTTAATAAGGTAAAAACTAGATAGTATCATATGTATGAACTATAGAAGATTTCTTGTTTTAGAAGTCTGCAGTTTTGCAGATTGTACTATTTAAATTTTAATATAGAAACAGCAATTATATGGATAATGGTAATATACAAGCTATTATCATGGCCGGCGGCGTAGGTAGCCGCTTCTGGCCAATGTCAACCCCCGATTACCCAAAGCAGTTCATTGATGTGATGGGTGTCGGCCGTTCGCTCATTCAATTGACAGTAGATAGATTGAAGCCAATCTGTCCTGTCGAGAACATGTGGGTAGTGACAAACGAGAAATACATTCGCATTGTCAAGGAACAAATCCCTGATATGCCAGTAGATAACATATTAGCAGAGCCGGAGGCTCGCAATACCGCTCCATGTATTGCTTATGCCTGTTGGAAGATCCAGAAGAAGCATCCTGATGCCAACATCGTGGTGACACCATCCGATGCCCTGGTCATTAATACCTCGGAGTATCAGCGAGTGCTCAGCAAGGCATTGAGCTATACATCCGATAAGAACGCCATCGTTACTGTCGGTATTAAGCCAAGCCGCCCGGAAACAGGCTATGGCTATATAGCCTCAGCAGAGCCAACATCCGTAGATGAAATCTACAAGGTTGAGGCTTTCAAGGAAAAGCCAAACCTGGAGACAGCCGAGCAATACCTTGCCGCTGGCAATTACTATTGGAATGCCGGAATCTTCGTATGGAACATTGATACCATCAGCAAGGCAATCCGCACCTTCCAGCCTCAGCTTGCCAGCATCATGGACGAGATGGCACCTTCTTTCTATACTGAACAGGAGAAAGAGGTGGTCGGTAAACTCTTCCCAACCTGCGAGAAGATAAGCATTGACTATGCTGTGATGGAGAAGTCGAAGGAAATCTATACCTTGCCAGCCGAGTTTGGTTGGAGCGACTTAGGCAGCTGGGGCAGTCTCCGAACCTTGCTTCCACAGGATGAGGCTGGCAATGCCAAGGTAGGCAAGGACATCCGTTTGTATGAATGCAAGAACTGCGTGGTTCATGCAGCCGATGAAATCAAGGTGGTAGTTCAAGGCTTGGAAGGCTATATCGTAGCCGAGAAGAATGGACAACTGCTGGTTTGCTCTTTGAAAGAGGAGCAGAGGATTAAAGAGTTTGGAAAGTAATGTAATGAATCTCAATTAATGATATATGAAAGTTGCAATCGTACAAGAATGGCTTGTCACAGTCGGTGGCTCTGACAAGGTTGTTAAAGCAATTCTGGACGTATTTCCAGATGCTGATATATATACATTAGTGGCTAAGAAAGAGGTATGTGATGAACTTGGTATTCCATGGGAAAAGGTTCATACATCCTTTATTCAGAAAATGCCTTTGGGAACAAAGAAGCATCGTGCCTATCTTCCTTTGTTTCCTTTTGCCATTGAGCAATTCGATCTGAGAGGATATGATGTTGTAATCTCTTCTTCTCATTGTGTGGCGAAAGGTGTGCTGACTAAGGCCGACCAATTACATATCTGTTATTGTCATAGTCCTATCAGATATTGTTGGGATATGTATAATGAGTATTTGGAAGAGTCGCATTTGGATAGGGGATTCAAGAGTTGGTTGGTTCGTCTTATGCTTCATCCTATCCGTCAGTTTGATGCCATAGCAGGAAGTCGTGTGGATTATTATATCAGTAATTCTGATTATGTGGGGCAGCGTATCAGAAAAACATATAGAAGAAAAGCTACGACTATCCATCCTAACATTGATATCTCCAATTTTGAATTGTGCAATGATAAGCAGGAATATTATCTAGCTAGTAGTAGATTAGTGGCTTACAAGAAGATTGATGCCATCATCGAAGCCTTTAATCAGATGCCTGATAAGAAACTGGTAGTGATAGGTGGTGGTCCAAATCTGGAGGCTTATCGTAAGCTGGCCAAAGATAATGTAACCGTGATGGGATATCAGCCATTTGATGTATTGAAAGACAAGATGCAGCATGCAAAGGCTTTTGTCTTTGCTGCTGATGAGGATTTTGGTATGATTCCTATTGAGGCTCAGAGCTGTGGTACTCCAGTTATTGCGTATGGTCATGGTGGTTCGCTAGAGACCGTTAACGGTGGTAAGACCGGATTGTTCTTTAACGAGCAGACTCCTGAAGCTATCGTAGAAGCCGTAAATAGGTTTGAGGCTATGGGTTCACAACCATTTGCTCCTGCTGATTGTCGTCAATGGGCTGAAGGTTTTTCTGAAGAAAGATTCAAAAGAGAAATCAAGGAGTTCGTTGAAGAGAAATACGAGGAATTTAAGAAGAACGGAATAAATATTGATTAAAATGATAAAAGCCTTTATATCACATAGTAGTGCGCAAAAGGAATTCGCACAAGAACTAGTCAATACAATCGGTCGAGATTATTGTAAGATTGATTGTTTTGATTTTGAACCAGCATATAAGTCTATTGATGAAATTTTTAAAGCTATAGATTCTTGTACAATCTTTGTTTTATTAATTTCTAAAGAGGCATTGGCTTCAAGTTGGGTTCAAAAAGAAATCTATAAGGCTAAAGACAAGCTAACTTCTGGGCAGTTGGAACAGTTTTGGCCTTATATTATAGATCCTTCATTGGAGTTGGATGATGTTCCTTCATGGATGGCTAAGGACGAATGTTTTAATCTGAAGTATTTCGTTAGTCCTGAAATGTTGAGAAAAGACATTGAGCAGAAAATTCGAAGATTGATTTGGAGAGAAAATCCTAATATTATGGCACGTGAGACTACAATAATTGGTCGCAGTATTGAAAATGAAGCTTTTGAAGACAAAAGATTTTCCAATCGGGGTAGAAGCTTAAGAGGTCTTATTATCTCAGGAAGAAATGGAGTCGGTAAAGATGCTTTTGCTAAACAATGTCTGTATAAGTTGGGTAAACCTAAAGAAATTGAACCATATCGTATTTCTTTAGATGTTAAAGAAGGCATCGAAAATTTTATTATTTACTTGAATCTATATTGTAGGGAATACAGTAAATCGGAACTTGAAGATATTCTGAGTTCTGCACCAAAAGAAAAAGCAAACATAGCTGTAAAATTATTAAATAAGTTATATGATTCTCAGACAATTGTTTTTGTTGAGGATAACATGGCTTGTGTCTTACCAAATCGAGAGGTCTCAGAATGGCTTGTTGATGTCATTGAAAACCCGGAATTGAATAAACAAATAGGCTTATTCATTAAGTCTTGTATCTCGCCTAATTCTTATATCGAATCGGATTATCCCAAGTTGGCACATATTCAATTGCTTCCGTTAAACAAGAATGATAGAAAAAAACTTTTTTATCAGTATGCTGAATTTTATAATTTGACAGATATAACTGATAGTGATGTGAATTTCTTTGTTGATAAGCTGTTGCAATCTCCTTCTCAAATTTTGAATGCAGTTGAAGTTTGTGCTAATAGAGGAGTGCTAGTTGCCAAACAAGATATAGAGCATCTGATATTGTTGGGCACAAAGAAAATGAAGCCGTTGTTGGATATGTTTATGGTAGATGAATTTTCAAAGAATATACTGATTATCTTGTCTACATTTGAATTCCTTTCCTTTGATGTTCTTGGTAAAATTTTCGAGGAACAATATCATGAGCTTCAAAATGTAATTTCTAAAATGATGGTATATGGGATTGTTTCTACATTTGGTCCATCAGATTCTTTTGTTAGGCTCGATCACTTTATCTGTGATTATGTCAAAAGAAATAAAATAGCATTGCCTTCAGATTTGGAAACTTATGTTATGGAAGTTGCAGAAAACACAGTAACCACAGATGACATAACGGAAGATGTTTCTTTATATCTTTTTAAGGTTAAACGTTCAATTGTTCAAGGCCATTGTGACAATAAATCGTTCTTGATACCTTCTATTGTTATCAAGTCTCTTATGGATGTATATAATACTCATAATTATAAGATGGTTATTAAAATATGTGATGCTGTAGCTAATGATTTGCACAGTTATTACAAGGATATACATCGCGAAATTTCCTATTGGGCTTGTTTGGCATTATGCCGAATGGCGAAAAATAGCGAAAGAAATGCAAATAGATTTTGGACAGAGATTAAAAATATTGATGGAACAGATGAAGAATTCTTAAAAGGATTTTATTTTAGAAATCAAGGAGATTATCAAAGAGCAGAAAAGTATTATCGTCTTGCCCTGAAACATTCGCCAAATATGCAAAGGGCAAAACGTGAATTGGTTACAGTTCTTTTATGTCAAAATTGCTTTGATGATGCTTTGTCTTTAGCCAAAGAGAATTTCGAAAAAGATTCAGATAATACTTATCATATTCATGCATATTTCCGTTGTCTTGTTCGAAAACACAATTTGGGTAGAGAGGATATTCGGATTATTAATAATCTTATGGAAGCGGTTCAAAATAGCTACTCTACAAAAAAAGATGAACTTTCTGCAGCTATGGATATTGAATATCAAGCCTACGTAAGAAAAACGAATGTACCTAAGATGCTGCAGTTAATATCTGATTATCTTCATATTTATGGAGATTCTATGGATGTTAGAAGGGCTTCAAACGAATATAAACTTCGTCAAGGTGTAATATCTAAGGATACTTTTGAACAAGAAGAAAATAAACTTTTAATTGATTAGATAATTTCAATATGAACTATATTATCACTGGCGGTACCGGTTTCATTGGTACCCATCTTACAAATCTGATCAAGGAGCGTTATCCAAACGCCCAAGTATATAACCTCGATATCGTTAAGCCTGGTACTCCTAATCCGGTAGTAAAGGATTACAAGCCAGCTTTGCGTGATGGTCAGAAGTTGCAGTCAACTTTCATCGAGTATGATATCCGCAAGCCTATCGAGAACTTGCCATTTACTCCTACAGAGGATGATGTCATCTTCAACTTTGCTGCTGTACATCGTACTCCTGGTCATGAGGATCATGAGTATTTCGAGACGAATATCCGTGGTGCTGAGAATGTGGTGGCTTTCGCCGAAAAGTGGAATATCAAGAAGATTGTGTTTACTTCGAGTATTGCACCATACGGAGCTGCTGAGGAGTTGAAGAAGGAGACAACTTTGCCTACTCCTAATACTGCATACGGTATCTCTAAGTTGGTGGCAGAGAAGATTCATGAGAAGTGGCAGAATGGTGATGTTGCTCATCGCCAGCTCACTATCGTTCGTCCTGGTGTGGTATTCGGAAAGGGTGAGAATGGTAATTTCACCAGATTGTATTGGGCTATCCGTGGTCATAAGTTTGCTTACCCTGGCAGAAAGGATACCATCAAGGCTTGCATCTATGTAAAGGAATTGGTTCGCTTCATGCTGTATCGCTTGGAACATCATGAACATGGTGTTGAGTTGTATAACTGTTGCTTCGAACCTGCTTATACCATCCAGCATATTGTTGAGGCTATGAAGAAGGTAACTGGATTGACTCAGTTTGTGCCTGATATTCCTAACTGGGTTATCATGCCTATGGCTAGAGCTGCCATGCTTCTTGGTTCGCCAATGGGTATCTGTCCTGCGAGAGTGAAGAAGCTCCAGATTTCTACTAATATCTGTGGTGAGAAGTTGAAGAACTGCGGTTATCAGTTTAAGTGGAGCTTCGAGGAAGCTCTTGCTGACTGGTTCGAGGATAATGACAGGAAATATCTGAAATAAGAAATGATAAAAACATCAGCAATCTTTTTGTTCTTAAATTATTGTCTTGGTAAGAAGGTGGATATGAGTATGGTCGTCGCCGAAATAGATTGGCGACAACTATACACCTTTGCTTCTAGGCAAGCTCTTCTTGGCTTTTGTTTTGATGGTATCGAGAGATTGACGAAAGAATTTTCTGAAGAGCTAAAGCAAAATCCTATGGGAAGGGATTTGCTGATGACTTGGATGGGTAAGTCGCAACAAATTCGTAGACAGAACATGAAAGTGAATGCTGTGGCGGGTAAACTCTATTCAAAGTTTAGAGAAGATGGATTGCGATGCTGCATCTTGAAGGGACAAGGCAATGCCTTGATGTATCCGAATCCTTATTCCCGTACTCCTGGGGATATTGATGTTTGGGTGAATGCAAGCAGAGAAGATATAACAGATTATGCTAAGACGCATTTTGAAATTGGTGATGATATTAGATTCCATCATTTGGAGACGTCGTTTGACGGGGTGCCGGTGGAACTACATTTCTTCCCGGGTATAATGAATAATCCTATCTATAATGCGCTTTTGCAGAAGTGGTTCAAACGGAATGCGGATTTGCAATGCTCAAATGTTGTTAGTCTGCCAGATGGTATTGGAGAAATCGCTATACCAACGACGGCATTTAATGTTGTTTATCAGCTGACGCATCTATATCACCATTTCTTTGATGAAGGGATTGGAATGAGGCAAATCATTGATTACTATTATATAGTGAATAATGATGAGTTATTGGTGGTTAGGGATACTTTGCAGAGAGAATTGAAATATCTTGGATTGTGGAAGTTTGCAGGGGCGGTAATGTATGTGCTGCATGAGGCATTGGGATTACCTGAGGAGAAGATGATAGCTCCGATGGATGAAAAGCGAGGAAAGTTGTTGCTGGCAGAGATACTGAATGGTGGTAACTTTGGAAAGCACTTCACCAAATATGGGCATTTCACCCAACAAGGAATGGCAAAGAAATACTTCCTGAAGATATGGAGAAATATGCATTTCGTAAGATATTATCCTGCAGAGGCATTAAGTGAGCCAATCTTCAGAACTTGGCATTTCTTCTGGAGGATGAAGAACAAGAAATAATAGATTTCAAAAACTGCGGTATTCCAATATAAGTGAGATAACTTCTATCACCCTGAGGCTGATGGGGGTATCTTTTCGAAAATCACCCCGTCCCTCTTTACCCTTAAAGAGGGCTCCACCTCTCACCCCGACCCTCTCACCCTCAGGGGAGAGGGAGGAAACCGCCCTCCGGAGCTCGGAACCGCTTCGCTCTAAGGTTGGCGGACCATCAAAGGTCTTCACCATCTTGTGCGGGCTGGGGCCGCCTGGTGATATGGTTGATAGTATCGTAATTACTGAAGTGGATAAAGTCTTTCTATAGAAAGATAATTTGCTTAATACTGTTACATTCAATTAATAATAAAAATAGTGACTATGTATATTGAAATTTGGGTATTCGTATTATCACTATTGGCAGCCTTGCTGGTAGGAGGATTGATAGGTTATTTTTGTCGTTCAGGTATTGGTAACCTATGGACATGTTTGAAGTCTCTTGGAGTGAGTATTCGTAATCGCTTGGTGGATTACTGGTATATGCTGGTCTTCCTTGCAACAACGATTTATGTTTTGGCAAATTTCAAAGTTTGCATAGACTTGTCGTTTACTGAAGATTTTAATGGCAATAATCTTATATTCCTATTTTGGCTAGTATTGATTATATTTCCTATGTTTGATAGTTTCGAAGGATTTGGTATCAGTATCAAGAAGAGAAAACAAAATAAAGAAGAAGACTTCTTGACAACTGAATACCATAATAATTTGATTCATGCTCAAAAGGAAGGAGGTAATCATGAATAATGGAATTAATAGAGTTATCCAGGAGGGAACATCTCTTATGGGTAACCAATATCTTAATGAGGCAATGGTTAGAACATGGCTTGAATACTCATTGAAAATGCTTGATTTAGTTTGTGGCAACACTTTTATAAAATATCAATATTCTTCGTTTGCTTTTCAAGTAATGAATTCTCCAAGTACGCCTTTTGAGAAATTGAGCAAGTGTATAGAATACTTGATTAAATTAGCTTCAATGATTTAAGTAAAGGGCAAAATATTAAGTGAATAAGTCTTTCTTCAGATGATAATTTATGGAAAAAAATGATATTATAGAAAATACAGGACATGATGCAAAAGGAGCAAAAGGTTTTGATTATCAGTTCCTTTATTTTATAAATCGGCTGTTGAAAATGGCCGATAAAAGAGACGTCGTTTTCTACGAAAAGTATGATGATGTTTCTATGTCCTCAGAAGAAGGCCTTGTATATTTCCAGTTGAAACATACTATTGGGGGGCGTAATCAAAAAACTGTTAATCTTAGCTTGCGAGATTATGACTTGTGGAAAACCATAGCGGTTTGGATAGATATAACCAACAAACAGGATGAAGATAAGCGGATTGACTTTTTGGAAAGTAATAGTTTTGTCTTGGTAACAAATAAAAACTCCGTAAACAATTCTTTCTGGATGGAATTGCAGAAATATCAAAATGGTGATATTTCCTTTGATGATTTGAAGAAATTTTATACAAAAGTCTATGAGGAGACAAGAGAATCCAAACGAAAGGATGTAAATGCCCAAAAAGGAAAAACGACAAAGGGTTATATAAAATGTCTTATTGATTTTGATTATGCGGACCAATTATTGAAATCTATGAGTATTTGTTTTGAACCAAATTTGAAAAGAGAGATTCTGGAGTCATTGGAACTCAACAAGAATATTCCCCACAATAATGTGGAAGAGGCTTATCAAGAGCTCCTTGGGATGATTCGAGATAAATACTATTCAGACCAAAAGGATTTCTATACAAGAGATGAGTTTTCTAAGGTGTTTGATAGAATCTGTCAAAAATACAGAGGACGAAAGTTTTCTTTTATGAGAAATACAATAACGGAACTTCCTTCTCGGTTGGAAGAACAAGTATTCATAAAGCAGCTGATTGATGTGGAAGATATTTCACATGAAGATGTTGATGATATTGTTGAGTACACAAATGAAAAATTTGATTATATCAATAGTGTTAGAACTGCAATTAATAAAGATGAAGTTTCGGAGGAAGAAGTTGAAAACGTCAGAGTTGATGCAGTAAGATATTGGCGTCAGAAATATAAACATTATATGGGACGTGTTAATCCTGCAGACAATGACAAAATTATAGAGAAAGCAAGCGACCTCTTAAATGATATAAGGGACAAAAATATATATTTTGTAGAGAAAGAAATAGAATCATATTTCTCTAATGGTTGCTTTTATTATCTCTCAGACAAAGACTCAGAACATGAACCGCAAATAGGCTGGCGACCTGGTTGGGAGGAAAAATACAAGAACAATGGATAGAATATATAATAATGAAGCAATAGTAGGGTGTGTCATTTTGTTATTGCTTAATAGCTGTGATATGGAAATGGCACGATTGAGCATAGTAGTTCCCATGATTATCAATGATAAGCTAAGAAATCGTTTATCAAGGCATAAGAATAATACTATCGTTGAAAATGTAAAGCATTGCTATGCAGATTTGACATTAAACAGAATTTACCAAGAACTGCTGATTATAGAAATCAACAGTTTGGTTATGTTGAGTCAAGCTGATTTGCTTTTGGTGACAAAAGACAGAATCTCATTAACAGATAATGGTAAGGAGGTTATAAAAGAGATTAGAAAGAACAATAGTAAACGCTTGAAGCGTATACTTAAAGTATATAATTTGATTTTGAATCGTGTAAATCAAGTAAGCACAGAACAATTGTATAAATCATTAAACATAAAGCTATGAATTTTTATATAAGGCAAATAAAATTATGGTTCAAACAGAATGTGGAGCCAAAGGTCTATGAGTTTGTACCTAACAAGATAAATGTAATTACAGGAGATTCTTCAACGGGCAAGTCTTCGATTTTGCGAATCATAGACTACTGTCTGTTGTCGGAACGCTCTACCATTGTGGAGGATGTAATCAATCAGAACGTCAAGTGGTATGGACTTGCTTTTACTCTGAATAGTGTTGATTATGTGATAGCTCGAAAAAATCCTCAAAATGAAACAGTAGAGCAACAAATGTATTTTTCAGAAGGGAAAGATTTCCCAGTTGAGTTACAGGCAAATACCAATCGTGGAGAGTTGTTGTTGAAATTTAATGAGTTATTCCACACTCCTAAAGCTACATTTAGAATAGATAAAAAGAAAACTGAAGTAAATTTGAATTTCCGTCATTTTCTGATATTCTCTTATCTTACAGAGGACATCATTGCTACGATGAATACTTACTTTGATTCTAATTTCTTTGGTTCAAAAATTGATTTTGATTATTTTCTTGATGATTTCATCAAAATTGCTTTGGGTATAGAGGATGCAAAACAGGATGAACTCAAGAAAAAGTACGCAGAAGAGAAGAAAAAGATGGAGGCTGAATACAAGAAACGTGAGGACTATGCAAAGAAAAAGCAGACGTATGAGAAAACGCTTCTTCGGTTAAAAGACAAATTTGTTTCTTTGGAATTGGGTGAAGACTGTTTGTTCAACGATGTTGATTTTATGCTCAGAATTGTAAAACAGGGTCTTCAGAAATTTGAGCAGTATAGCGATAATGACAAAATAATGAAGGATTTGGATGCTCTGAAGGAAAAGCGAAAGACGTTGACTGCCCAAATCGCCAAATACAATAGTTTGAAGAGAGAATATGAGCGTTATCAAAATCTTTCCAAAGAGCAAGGTGATAGTTTGGTGCCATTGAATTTTCTGAATAAACATATTGAGGAAGTGTTGGATTATGAAGATACGAAACTGCTTGTGCAGAATCTGAAAGACTCCTTGCTGAAAATTAAAGAAACCTGTAAGCAAAAAATTGAACTACCAGAAAACTTTGAGCAGCACTACAAGGATTTGATAGCGCAAAAACAGGCTGTTGATTCCAAAATTGCACGGATGGACAAGCTGTCAAAAAATACCGCTAGTGTGAGATGGATGCATGAGGCTGTGAAATTAAAAATAGAATTTGAAAATTTAAAGGAGCCAAAGTCTAAGGGATTAACGGATTCAGAATATATCAATTTACAGGATGAGGTAAATGACTTAAGCGATAAGATATCCAGATTTATTTCAAATAAATCCGAAATTGAAGCAGGTTTGGATGATGCTATCAACAAATACTATGGTTCGCAAATAGGTATATCTGCATCCTATAATTCTTGTCGTCCGCATTTTAATATTGAAGAGCGAATGTTGATGTTGAAGAGCCCGGATTCAAAATTCTATAAGCGCAACGTGGGTAGTAAATCAAACTATATGTTTATGCACTTATGCTTCTTTTTAGGACTTCATGACTTCTTGTTGCAGCAGAACAATTCATTCGTTCCGAATTTTTTATTTATAGACCAGCCAAGTATTCCTTATTATGCAGATAAAACCAAGCATAATGAAAATATCCAAAATGATGATGAGAAGAAGTTGCGTGATGCCTTCTGCTTAATGAATCGGTTTATGGATACTATTGTCGGCTTGAAGAAACAGAACTTTCAGATAATTATGATAGAACATGCAGACAGTAAATACTGGGATAATTTTAATTATTTTGAAACTCGATATGGGTTTACTGAAGACAAAGACTTTGGTTTAATTCCTGAAATTTTAGCACGAAAATCATGAAAATTAAATTAGGTAATATAGCGTATGCTGTTGTTCAGATGGTTGGCAACAAAACGAATGGTGAAGGTGTTGCATTCTCATCAGAAAAGATTAATTTGTGTGATATTAAAAACATTCTCTTTGAATTATTTGATAAATCGCTGAAATATGATGACCTAAAGCGTTTGGACTTTGTTGGCGGAGTGCAACTAAATCCTGTTTACAATTTCGTGTCATCCATTTTTGAAGACGAGCATTCTTTTATACAAGAAGCTAATAATTTAGCTACTTATCTCTATCAGCAAAGCCTTCATCCTTCAATCAAGAATGGAGAGTTTTACGTGATGAAGATTAATGATTGTATAGTAGATGGGGACAAGGTTGATGCCGTAGGTTTGTTTAAATCGGAACTTCATGATACTGTTTTAAAAGTTGTCAATAATAGCAATGGAATACAGATAATCCCAGAAAACGGAATGAGTTTGAAGAAACTGGATAAAGGTTGTGTTGTGTTCAATAAGAACCGCAATGACGGCTACGTCGTTGCGGTACTGGATAGCAATACTCATGATGCCAATTATTGGACGGATGCTTTTCTTCATGCCGTATCATACAAGGATAGTTATCATGATACAATGAACTATATTGACTTTTGTAAAGGCTTTATGGCAAGTGAAACTATGGAGACCGTATGCAAAGCAGATAAGGCTATTATGATGAATAAGGCAATAGAAACATTGAAAAGTTCGGAAGAATTGGATTTCTCGTCTTTTGTCAATCATGCTTTTGGTGAAAAAATGAAAGGCCAGATAGACGCATTTAAAGAAGACTATGAACTTTCTCAGACAAAATTGCCAGATACCATATTACCTTCAAAAGCAGCCGTAAAGAAACAGGCTACAACTAAAATTACAACAATAAAACTAGATAAGAACTTTGATATTAAAGTCAAAGGTGTCAAAGACTTGTTGGAGCAAGGCTATGATGAAAATAGAGGTATGAAATATTACAAACTTTATTACGAAGAGGAAAAGTAAAAAAGTATTATGCTGAAATTCAAGTTGATAGATAAATGTTGGCAGAATGCAGTTGGAGAGTCAACTGATGGTGCAGATTTCTTTCTAGAAAAGAATGAATGGGATGATTATGGCTATCATACCATGTATCATTTGCACGCAACGAGTAAGTTGACCTCGGAAGGTCATGTTTATCTTGGATATATACGTATCATGAAACATGGACAGGAAGAACATGATATTTATCTTTTAAACAAACAACAAGGAAAACAGATTGTATTTTCAGAGCTTCCTGAAAACTTTGTTTCCTTGACAACATCTATCGATGTATTTAAGGGGTTGAACAAATATTTGACGCAAGAAGAAAGGCTACAATTTATTAAACAGATGCACCTTATACTAGATGAAGAGTCGGAATATTATAAATTGGTACATGAGGATGATTGTTTCACTGTTTCTTTGTTGCGAGACACAACAATGGACAATTACTCATTAAAGAAAGGTATTTCTTTGCTGATGGATAAAGCGACATATTATAATCTTCAGCAACAATCAATAAAGATAAAGTTTGCAAATGTGGACGAATTTACGCCTCTGAATTTCTCATGCTTACCGAATTTTCAATCCAAAAACATTCCGAATGGAGTCATAACGTTCATTGGAAAAAATGGATCGGGCAAAAGTACCTCTATTTACAATCTTGCCAAATTGATGTATGCCTATCCCGACCAACGATTTAGGCTGAATGAAAAAATCGGGAAGGTTGAACCTAATGATATAGGTATCAATAAATTGTTTTTGCTGTCATATAGTCCATTTGATAATTTTGTTCTCCCTGGTATTGGAGGAGAAGATTATAGAGTCATTCTTGAAGGGTTGAAAAATAATGATGGGCGTTTTGTCTTTTGTGGTATAAGGGATGTGGAGAGTGAGTTTGAAACGATATTGAAAAATCCTCAAAAAGAGACTTATGAAAAACTGTTTGAAGATACAAGATTGGACGCGACCTCACTAAAGCCAATAAATGTTTTGGCAGACGAATTTATTCAAGCTATGAATGCTTTAGAGCATGATGTAAATCGAAACAAAATATGGGATGATATTGGGAGAAAAAGCCGTAGAAACTTTCCTGAAATAGAAGAATTGATGGATGCCTTTTTTATACTCGGTGACGAAGTTAGAAAAGATAATTTTCTTCATTTATCTACAGGATATAAATATTTCTTTCATTCCTTAGCTCACATCATTGCCTATATAGAGGAAGATAGTCTTATCCTGTTTGATGAACCAGAAAACCATATTCATCCTCCAATGTTATCGTTTATGATAAGCTCTTTGAGGAATATTTTGTCAGAATATCAATCGGTCATGTTGATTGCGACACATTCGCCTGTAATTGTTCAAGAAACTTTTGCCAAGAATGTTTTCGTTGTAAGACGATATGATGGCAAGACCGTTATATCACATCCGCAGATAGAAACTTATGGAGCAAATATTTCTGAGATAACAAGTGAAGTCTTTGATTTGACTACCGATATAACAAAGTATTATGATGCGTTTGAAAGTATTTATGACAAGTTGGAAGGTGAAGAAAATTGGCAGTCTGTAGATGATATGGTAAAGAGTATCGAAAAGCATTTGGATGGAGCAATTAGCTCTCAGATGCTTTCTTATCTTATAAACCTATATATTCAAGGTCATACAAAAGAATAACAAAATATGTGGAAATTACGCAAGCCAAAGCTTTCTGACGCAAAAAACGACATTATAGTTGTTGTCAGTCATTGTAATAATCTTGAAGAATCGGACAAAAGGAAAATGTCAAAGTTGTATGAAGATTATGATGTTGGTAATGGAGAAGTTTCTGCTCTTCAGCTACAACCATTAGAGGGGAAAAAAGAAATTATAAGGAGACAGTATGTAAAGACATCAGGGAAGCTACAAAATAAAGACGAGGACAATCATTTAGTTTACATAAGAAAAGAATTGATGAGAAATGTGGATAAATGTCCATATTGTAGTATCAATGCTCCTCAACAGCTTGACCACTTTATGGACAAGGCTCTTTATGGTCAATTGGCCGTTTGTCGATTAAATCTAGTTCCGTTATGTGGTACATGCAATCATAAGAAAGGAGAAATTTCATATAAGGAATTTACTCATCCGTATTATCAGAAATTCCCCCCTGGTCCATTTCTGAAGGCTGACTGTCGGATTGTCAAAGATAGGGTTATGGTAAAGTTTTCTATAGATTCAAGAATTATAACTGATGCCGTATTGCGTAACAGACTAGAAAAACAGATGCAAAATTTAGATTTGTCAACTCGTCTAGGAAAGGCTGTTAATGAGTTCCTGTCTCAACTCTGTTTTAACATTTTGGTAGATAAGCAAGAAGAAATTCCTATATATTTGAAAATACAATTGAAGAATTACGAACGGCTGTATGCAATGAATGACTGGAGATGTGCTACTATTCGTGGATTGATAAATTGTCCACAATTTAATATTGATGTAATCAATAATTATAAAAAGATAAAAGAACCTATAAACGGAATTGGTGCTTAAAATAAACAGAACGTTTTTAACAGAAAAAAGCTATGATACAATCCTACACAAAATATAAACAATTCAAGTCCTTGGTGGATGCCAAGGAGAATGGGAAAGCTGTGAGAAGCGGCTTGGACTTTCTGCGCTTTGTGGCAGAGGAATACAGCCGCTTGGAAGTGTATAACAACCAAGAATGTGATGGAGATGATTTCTTCACTTATCAAGTGGAGAAAGAACTGGCACAGGTGCTGAGAGATGAAGCCACTCCGATAGAATCTGTTGCTACGGCACAGAAAGAGATGGCTGAGATTGAGAAGATGGAGGCATACGATGATTATTGCCTTTGCTTCTTTGACCATATCCGTGAGGCTATCAACTTCCGATTGGCGGATGCGGATACTTATCTCGCTGACCTTGACAAGCAGATAAAGCATCATACCCACGAATACAAAAGATTGGTGAATGACGAAAACTTTGACCAGTTGAGTTCGCTATTCCGATTTGAGGAGTTGGGCAAGTTGCTCATCAAGAAGATAGAGTATCTGCGGACTCATGGTAGAGAGAATGAAGAGGGTGCTATCATGGAGGAATATAAGTATGTGCCGGATGTCTGTTCCTTCAAAATTAATGAACTTCTTGAAAAGGGACTGGAGAATGATGCCTTGAAAGAGATAGACAAAACGATTGCTGTGTATGGAGATGATGGATACAATACCACAGAGTCTTGGCATCTGCAAAAGATTGAAATCTTGGAAAAGCGTAATGACAAGGCTGGTATTATCGAGGAATACCGCAGACTGTTCCGTCAGTTCTTGGTGGATAAACGACCTTACTTCGAGAAGTTGAAAGAGTTGGTTGCCAAGGAGGATTGGGATGAGTTTGTTGTTAAACTCTTCGGGGACATTCCACATATCACGGATGATGATTGCATCGAAGTGTGCAACATGATTGTGGAAGAAAAGAAGTATCAGTGTCTCTTGAAGATACTAATGGACAACAGAATGTCATTCTGCCGAGTAGAACTCTTCAAAAAGTATGCTCATTATATGAGCGAGGAAGACCAAGCTACTTATACCGAGCATGTTATTGATGATTTGCGTAAGCACTTGAGTTATGCAAAATCGAAAAGTTATGGCTATATCGTGGATGACATCAAGGGTATGTACACTTGTTGTGATGTTTCCAAGAAGCTTATCTTGGATTTTGTGGAGGAGGTAGAATACAATTATGGCAATCGTCCTGCTTTGATGCGATTGCTGAGAATTTGATATAACATCATTATTGGTTATTAGACATTGTTAATGAAGGAAATCAAACTTTTTTATTACCAAGAGGATATGAAGGAACGGATTGAGAAGGCGATGCGCCTTCATCGGTCCGTAATGGCACAAATGCCAACGGGTACGGGAAAAACGGT
>OOCK01000268.1_pt1 | contig 40066 bp, 40 predicted proteins | sample 1670951 | NCBI WGS metagenome assembly OOCK01 (sample SAMN06348107, study PRJEB24527) | human gut metagenome | biome: human gut; feature: ankylosing spondylitis patient; material: feces | host: Homo sapiens | place: China | collected 2015-10
CGTTATCTATCATCACGCAGCTCTTCTTTCCCCTGGCTACTCGCAATCCTCTTCCTACCATCTGCAGATACTTGGCAAGCGACAAGGTAGGACGAGCCAACTGCACAAACTCAATATCCGGACAGTCAAAACCCTCCGAGAAGATATCCACATTCACCAATACTTGGATAGGAGCAGCCCCATCAGCAGCCCGCAAGCAAGTAGCACCAAGCCTATCAGCAGTCCCATCAGCAAGTCCATCAGCAGCCCGCAAGCAAGTAGCACCCAGGCGGTCCCATCCCGCACAATCTGGCGAGACCTTTGATGGTCCGCCATCCTTAGAGCGTAGCGGTTCCGAGCACCGAGTAGGGCGGTTTCCTCCCTCTCCCCTGAGGGTGAGAGGGTCGGGGTGAGAGGTGGAGCCCTCTTTAAGGGTAAAGAGGGACGGGGTGATTTTCGAAAAATATTGAGAAGTATTAGAAGAAGCTTTGAACCTTTCAATAAGTTCTTTTCGTAAAGAACTTGGCGTTTTACTATCAATAGCAACAGCCGCTATGCCGTGTTCTCTGTAGAACTCGGCAATAGCATTAGCATGAGAAATATTGATAGCATACACGATGCCCTTCCTGTCTTTGCCATACTTCTCAAAACTTTTATAAAGCCTTTCGATGCTCGGTTTCTTATTCAGCAACATATCCATCTCCTTGTTCTGATAATCACCATCTGCTCCTCGCTTCTGCAAGGAATCAATGAGCCCTTGCGTCACACCATCCGATTTGATGCTCACAAAATCGTATGTTGCCAATCTTCCCTTGCTGATAAATTCAGGAACACTCCACGACTGCACCAAGACATCAAACAGATCCGTGAATCCCTTACCATTCAATCGGCAAGGAGTAGCCGTCAGTCCCAGGAATTTAGCTTTCGGGAATCTCTCCCACATTCCCTTGTAAGTCTTGGCAAGCGCATGGTGCGCCTCGTCAATCACTATCATTCCCGGTTCTTCCTCTATCTCGTCATAGTGCTTCGACAACCATTGTATCGACACTGCCTTTATCGGCATCATGTCAGAAGTAGGATTAACAGAAGAGGCAGAAGTGGCAGCAAGCCCATCACCACCCCTCTCACCCAGGCGGTCCCCAAGTCCCTCAGTAGGCCGCAAGCAAGTAGCAGCAAGTCCCTCAGCAGGCCGCAAGCAAGCAGCACCCAGGCGGTCCCATCCCGCACAATCTGGCGAGACCTTTGATGGTCCGCCAACCTTAGAGCGTAGCGGTTCCGAGCACCGAGTAGGGCGGTTTTCTCCCTCTCCCCTGAGGGTGAGAGGGTCGGGGTGAGAGGTGGAGCCCTCTTTAAGGGTAAAGAGGGACGGGGTGATTTTCGAAGAATTGACAGGGTGGTTCGAAAAATCCTCTTTTATGGTAAGGGAGGACGGGTGGGTTTTCGAAAAGACTCTTTCAATAGTTTCTCGAATCTGAGAAACCAGTTCCCTTCTATGGGCAACAATCCAAACATTGCAATTGGAATGTTCCCTCAAAAACGATTCTACGACCGAAGCGAGTAGAACCGTTTTTCCCGTACCCGTTGGCATTTGTGCCATTACGGACCGATGAAGGCGCAACGCCTTCTCAATCCGTTCCTTCATATCCTCTTGGTAATCAAATAACTTTATTTCCTTCATTCAAAAGAGATTATTTCTTCAATAGATTCTCGATATCCTTGATGGCTTTATCAAGGTCATTACATTCATATTTTCAAATTATAATTAAATATTGTTATTTTTTCGCCTTGCCGGTTGACTACTCCGTATAAATTTACTATCTTTGTCAACCAGAAGATTAAAAGATTAATTATGGAACTAAAAGATATATTTTCTAAGCGACTGCGCAACGCACGTCTGATGCGAGGCTTGTCCATGCAACAACTCTGTGTGATGATGAATGATATTGTCACCAAACAATCCGTGTCCAAATACGAACGAGGCGAGAGTATGCCAGACAGTACCATTCTCATCGCATTGTGTAAAGCCCTGAATATTTCCCCCGACTATCTGTTTCGTGAAAATCGTTCAGCTCTCAATAATGTTCATTACCGCAAACTAACTCGCCTGAGTGCTAAGGAAGAGAAATCCATCAATCTCATGGTGGAAGATACCATTGAACGCATCAATGAAATAGAAGACATTTGTGGAATCGAAAGGCATTTTGATGCTTCCTCCTTTACTTGCCAAGTAAAGTCTTTAAATGATGTTTTCAGCGCAGCAACCAAACTCCGCACCGATTGGAATATTGGCAACGCCGCCATTACAAACGTCATCAACATCTTAGAGACCAATGGTATCATTGTGGTAGAAGTAGAAGCTTCTGATGCTTTCTCAGGTCTCAATGGCACATTGGAAAATGGGACTCCTGTCATCGTCATTAACAAACAGATGAGCACCGAGCGTAAGCGTTTCACTGCGCTTCATGAATTAGGTCATGCATTGCTTCATTTTCCAGAAGACATGGATGAAAAGATGGAAGAACAATACTGCAATATTTTTGCCAATGAAGTTTTGATGCCAAGACAAACTTTCTTTCAGTCTATTGGTGAGAAACGCCACGACATAGCTTTAGTTGAGTTGAAAAACCTTCAATCAGAATTTGGAATATCCGTTGATGCCTTGATGTATAAGGCGAGATATCTTGATGTCATATCAGAAAATCGCTATACAACCTATTGGAAGAAGAAAAATTTCGATTCCAATTTCAAATCACAGGTAGAGAAAAGCATTATTGATGACGAGCACAGCACCAGATTCGAGAACCTTATCTATCGTGCCCTATCAAGTGGCTTGATTACAGAATCCAAGGCTGCCGTCTTACTCAACAAGACGACAGAGGAAGTATTACATAATTTCGTTCTTGCCTAATGGAAATAGTAATCAGCGATACCAAGACGAACTTCTTCACCATGATATTCTATCGAAAGAAGAATATATAACCAAGCTTAAAGCCTTGCTGGAGTCCAACCATCGCCTTCCGACAAAGAAAATTATGAAACGAATCGAGGATTCTCTTTGATAATGTGCCATGATAACAACTCCAGCTAGTAAACTCATCAGCATAGCCCATTACTTGGGCTATGCCTATGAATAATATCTTGCCAACCAATTGTTAATATCGATTTTATTTTGGATGGATAGTAATTCTTCCACTTCCTCTTCTGTAAATATAGGAACACCAAAGTTTTTGATGTTTGAACCATTCAGCGAATAATATCCTGATGTGTAAGGCTTACTGTTAGCTACAACATAGTTCCAAAAAATATCAGACTCCAACACCTTCTGCAAAATCTTCATCTTTCGCATATCATCACCCACGAACGCCATACCATTGTATAACAGCAAGTTTGAATTTTCTACAATAACGCAGTTTAATGGCTTATTAGCAATTTTCGGGAAAAACATCTTGATTGCAGGCATTACCAACGATTGCGTCCGACCATAAGCATACCATGCTGGATAATCCCCAACCTTTCCTTTATCTCGTTTATCCAATGTTTCCCTTTGAGATTGCAGATATGAATACGCACAAGGATATTTTGCTTGTATAACCTCCTCTTTAATCAAAACAGCCTTACCACTCTTGTCAATCACATAAGGAAATATAGCCTTATGAACAAGATCAACAAGAGCCTTTTCAGAATTCAATTTATTAGAATTCACTATGTCTTTACAGAGAGTCTTCTCTATAGGATAGCTCACGTCTTCTTTTTCTAGATAATAATACTTATCATCTTCCTTGTTGGGCAAGAATATATAAGTCTTATTACTCAATGTCGCAATACCATGGCGAGTTTGGCAAAACTCAAACAAAGGTGTGCCAACAGACTCTATTTTATTAGCTACTTTATTTTGATTCAAGTTCCATCCTTTCTCTGCATCCAGCAAATTCCAAGGTATGTCCTCATAATGCATTCGCTTGGCAAGTTTCATCTGCTCATCGCAACTATAATGGAGAGCTTTGCTCTTTTCCTTTTCCAAGAAAAACAAACAGGTATAAGTACTTTTACCCTTAAACACTTGATACCCCCGAAAATCAACAATATGAATATCAAACTGATTATCAACGAAAAACGCCCTCAGCTTACGAGCATTCAAACTCTTCAGAAAAGAGTTCATCGTAATATACCCTATCTTCCCCTCTTCATTCAGCATCTCTGATGCAATCTGGAAAAAAGGAATATACAAATCAGTAGAACCAGAATCACATACTTCATACCATTTAGTCTTCAGCTTGATATCATCCTCCATATTTCTACCACAGACATAAGGCGGATTACCCACGATTACATCAAAGTGAGAAAAATTAGAGTTCCATGCATCCGACTTGAAATCCAACGTATCAGCACACAACAGATTGAAGTCAAAATCCACGATTTCACCTTCTGTCAAAGCCAACAGATTTAAAAGTATCTGACACCTTTCAATAGAATAATTCTGGATATCTATGCCATAAATACATCTTTTGAAAATATCTCGATAAGGCATTTTTGTAGTCCTATGAATCATTCTGGCAGCATCCACCAGAAAGCCTCCACATCCACAAGCAATATCAGCTACACGAATTTGTAATAAGTCTGTGTTCTTACGAAGACAAGCATCAAGTATATATTTTCTGATTTTCTTGGGCGTATAGATAGCCCCCGTCACGATTCTATCCGATGGAGATATAACAAACTCAAAGAGCTTGATCATATCCTCCAAGTTAATCATCTTAACATTTTGCTTATCAAGAAAGGCAAGTACCTTTCCTAACTCCTCATAATCTTTGTCGGTTTCAGAGATGACATATCTTTCTATAAACTGATTATACGCCTCTACCTTATTATATATAAGGTATATAGACACGAAGATTCTGTTAATCAAGAAAGGGTCTTGTGGTAAATTACGTTTCAAAAACGGAAATATTCGTTGTAACATTACCTAAATAATCGTTTTGAGAAATTTCTATATTCTAGCAAGCATTCCAACAACTTATCTTTTATGACCAATTCATTAGGATTACCTGCTAATTTTTCTGCAAAATCTTGACAAATCATATCCAACTGTTCAATATTCCATAAGATATTATGCTGTGGTTTATATAATTTCAAATTATCATACATCCATTTCCCTATCTGAGTAAGAGGAATTATATTTCCGTTATCATCTCTAGAGAATTGCTTATCATATTCTTCCGAACATGGATCTATCCATCCCTCTTCTCCAACTATTGGTATATTTTCATCGCCACTTGGCCACTTTTTTCTTTTTGCATTATTGCAAGAATGGCAAGCATAAACAAGATTCTGGTAATCATTTTTTTTCTTATTCACCATTATCTTTTGCGGAACCAAATGATCTATCTCAAAATATTCTTTTCTTGGTTCATCCAAATCATTACAATACCCACATCGATTATTAAAATCGGCACGGAGGCTATCACGATAGTCCCGATAGTTGGTTCTTTCAACAACGTCCAAACTACGCTTAGGACATACTTCACGAAATTTCATATTAACTTAATGATTTCAATAATTCTCTTGAGTTCTTAACTAATTCTTGCAATTTTCTCAACGATTGGGTCTGAAGCATATCTGGATTTATAGGATTCAGCTGTGGATCTATTGCATTTAATTCCATATGAATATTAAGCAACTCATTTTCTTCTTGTGGTGTAAGCCCTTCATTAGACATCTGCATCATCTCCAAATCACGTGCCCTATTCGATTTATGTTCAACAATTCTATGATAAGCCGCTACTGCACCTTCTATCTTTTGAACGATATCTAGGTAATTTTCATTCTTGAAAAAGTTACTTTTATCATTTACCAGAAACACATTATCCATTTTTGCCAAAGCAGACGTTATATGAGAAGTAACCATAAATACAGGAAAATAGCGTTTGCTATTATACAACATTTGTACAACTTCATCCCCATTATAGCATACATCTCCATTTTCCGCCAACTTATAATCTACTGCCAGAACCTCTATTTCCTGTTCATCAATTTCCTTTCTTAATTGCTCCAATGTTCTTATTTCTTCAAAATTATCCCAAGTAATAACCTCAAAATTATCTTTGAAATGCTGATAAAAGGAGCTTCTATGTACATAGTCCTCATCTAAATAGCCTAACTTTATTTTTCTTTCCATCTAAATATTATTTTTAATTTTTATCTCAAGACCAAAACCTTCATTCACAGGAAGTATGTGAATTTCACTATTTTTATATTCACCCAAAGTAGACTTTACAATATACAATCCTAGTCCTGTTCCAATTTTAACACCATTTTTATCCACTTTAGAAGATTCAAACGCATCAAAAATGAGAGACGGATTATCTTTATATTTATTATCCAGTCCCTTTCCTGTATCTAAAAACTTAATAGATATAGTATCATCTATAATAGTTCCCATAATTTTTATCTCTCGATTATCAATATCTTTCTTTTCTTTAATCGCATAGATTGAATTTGAGATTAAATTATTGAATATGGTGTCAAAGTCCATAATAGAAGCATAAACACACATCTGGGAAACAAACCCCTCATCACAAGAAAGTTTTATTTTCAATTCTTTTGTAACATCAAACCATGTACTATAGAACATCTTGAAATACTCATCAAGATGAATCCAAGTCTTTTCTTTTTTATAGTTTGAAATAGAATTTATAGAAAATTCCAACCAACTTTTAATTTGCTGATCTTTTATTTTCAACTCTTTTGCAAATCTATATGGATTATCGTATGGACCATACCCTTTGCTGAGTAATTCTTCTTCGCTTACAATACCTTTCAGCATACCTATTAATGTATCAGAACGAGTTTCTGCAATAGCCTTGAAATTCTTCAATTCATGTGAAAAAGAAGTTATAATCAAACCCGTACTAGCCAAATTCCTAAGCAAACGCATTTCAACCTCTTTCTCCTCCAGTTCCTCCTTCAATACAGTGTAACCATTACTTACAGCATTGAAAGCCTCAATTGTTACATAACCATCCTTCTGTGCCTGATCTGCGTCTTTCTTAGACTTTTCTTTTGGATGCTTAATATCATATAGTTTTGACAAGCTATACATAATTGTATTTCTATCAACCTCCATCTGGTTAATAATACCCAAAAGTATTTCTTTGAAAACGTCAAAGATATCATTTTCTTGAAGACCTTCACGACCTGACTTATCCTGCAAAAAGATATTGTCTATACGAGAGATTCCGACTGCACCCACAATTTGGTTTTGCCTAATGTGATAGCCACCCTTTCGATGACCAGCTCCAACTGGGTTCTTTGCATAACGGTCACTCAAATGAAGCCAATCGTCACCATTTTCTCCATACGGGCGCACTCTAAATCCATCTCGATAGATTTTTACACCAAAATTTCTCTTCAACCAAGAGCGCCTATGGGTTGGCGAGAATAGACGGTACGGATACTTTGCATCAGAATTTTCACTTCTAATATCAGACTTGGAGCTTTTCACAAAATAAAAATCAAACTTAAAATTTCCTATTTTATCTGCATTTTGCTCCAAAAGTTTAACATTGTCAACATTCAAATCTAAAAGAGATATTTGTTTAGAAATATATCCACGTTCAAAACTAGCCATACAATAATCGTCAGCCTGCATTTCTTCCAAATCAAATACATCTTTATATTCTGTAGTCAAGATACTAACGTCTAATTCATTTCTGGAAATAGTCAAGTTCAGAACGTCTCCATCATATGCTGCTGAAACCTTATAATCAAAATCTTCATAAAAATTACGGTCTATCCTACCCAATTCACCAACACCTATAGCATACAAATATTGCTCGAAATTAGACATGCTAAAAGGAGGAACCAAATCTTGAAGAGCACCCTGCAAATGACAAAGCGACTCGACATCCCAGGCATCAGATAAATTCTTAATATTAAGGAAAGTGCCTGTTTCAAAATCTGGTAACTCGATGGAAAAACGTGAAGCTACAGAAGACATTTTTTCTTGAATAGTTGCTAATGGAACAACTACCAAATCAGCCATAATTTCATTGATTCTCTTTCCTGGCGCATTGAAGTCATTCCAATTTACCATCCAAGAAAAAGCATCTTGTCCATCTTTATGGGTGTACATAATAGCTTTGCTTCCAAGCCTATTCAACGCAAACCTACCAATGCCTTTTGCGCCAGACTTGATACGTCCATTGGCAGTTTCTATATTTTTCTGCTTGTTATCAGTACCAATCTGCATCCAACAATCATTAATGGTGGAAATATCCATACCACCTCCAAAGTCTATGATATAGATATCAGAAAAATGCTCATTTTCTCCATCAAAAAGGATATAACAACTTGGCGAATCAGCATCATAGGCATTCTTCACCAATTCAATAATAGCTCCTTCGGGATTAGAAAAGTTCTCTGCTCCTATGAGCATAGCTGTTCTAGCCGAAGCTGTAAATGGGATTTTCATATCTAGATAAAATTTATTAATTAAAAGTTATCTGTTTGCAAATCACGAAACACATAAATATGCAACATATCAACTCTCATTCTGGTAATTCATAAGAAGCTTCCTCATTACCTTTACTAACATAATTGTTATCATTTCTATAATCAGCAGAAAATCTATAAAACAAAAGTTCTAATACTCTTACTGGTTTACATGCGAAAGAAAGGTAATCCAACAGCTTATTTACTAGCACTGTCTCAACATTATCTTGTGATTTATCAGCAGAAAAGAAGACTTCTTTATATACTCCATCATATCTAAAATCACACAAGTCCTTATTTTTGCTTCGTATTGCTTTCTTCGTATTTTGATAAGCAACATACTCTTCAGTTAACCGAACATCCAAATACTTGACATAAACAGTCGAATATAGCCAATTTATAACAATACGCATCACTATGGGAACAAGAAACACCAAAAATATCAATATTCTTGCCAAGAATGTAATAGATACATTTTTAGAAATGGCAAAGTCTTTCATGCTCAAAATTTTCAGAGAAGCGTTAGAAGTCAAATATAGCCAAACAAATGCAGCTATCACTGCAAATATGTACCTAAACCAGACTTCCCACCATCTTTTCCATTCAAAAGCCCCTATAATATATAATCCAAAAACCATTGCCATATCCATTAATATAACAAAACAACATATACATTGATTCGTCTCTGACAGCAATCCTTCAAAGGCAAAATATATCAAAAGAGAAACACAGAGCATAAGATAAAAAGCCCCTTCTCTTCTTGCGCTTGTATCAATCTCAACAGACCTATTTTTTATTACATTTAGAAGTTCTTGCTGCTTTGGCGTACTCAAAGCGAAATCAAATTTTTTCAAGGCATTTTCCACAACAGCAAAGACATCCGGAGTCCAAAAGCGATTGAACATCATATTATCTATAGCAATTGTCACATAAAGAGCAGAGAAGAATTGTACTATAGTATTCAAATCACTTAACATAACTTACTTTTAAAAAGTTGTTCTATTATTTTTTGTGTTTCTTCATTGACGGTATATTCATATACACCTTCTACATTTTTATTACCATAAGAAGTTATCTTAGCCTGATAAGAAGGATAATCATTACCTTTAGATTCATTATTTTTCCAATTTAGAGGTCTTAGATTTTTCACATCATCTATCAAGGAAACATCACTTATGCTTTCTGACAATTTTGACTTAGGATAAATATGATCAATTTCCCAACCAAAAGGGGAAGTTCTATCTCCATACTTTTCTCTAATCATCCATGCCCCACAAGCATCCTTTCTATAACATTTTTCATTGTAGCCTTTAACTACTTGACCTTTATTCCATATTACATCAAGTCTTTCATTATCTATTTTTTCCATATTTCCCCTATTTTTGTTCTACCTAGTTTTTTACATTTCAAATGTATGACACAAGTTTATATCCAAGTCTAACTCTTTTATGACATTCTTCACGTGAGCAACTGCCTTTTTACAATCCAGAGGATCATTGAAGATAGAATATAACGAAAACACCAAGAAAATAATCATTAGGCAGCTCGCAGCAAACATAAGTACATTGAAATCCGCCTGTAGCTTATTGTATTCCAAATGCAAAAGAGCCTCTTGCCGCTCTTGATGCTTATCAAGCAAAGTTTGAAGCTGGTCTATATTCTCAGAACTCTTACTCTTCACATTCTTGCTACTGTTTAAGACCTGCTCAAACATCAAAGCATCCTTCTTTTGCAGAGCTACAATATCATCTTGTGCTTGCTTATAGCAAGAAGCAAGATAAGCAAATGCTGCACAGGATACAAATATTACAAAAATGACACAAGCTACAAATCTATGCCTACCGCTAATCGTGAAGACTGATTTTGTTTGACTATTCTTTTCCATACAATTCCCTTATTATATTCTTTAGCACTTTGAAAAATTCTCATTACCTTTGCGCCCATTCATTGGGCTTACAAGACTATCCGAAGATTCTTTCTGCGATAAACTTGGCTGGGAAAAGAAAGCTAGCCATGAGGTAACCACTTGACAATCTCAGTTCTATCACCATCCGTTGCCACCATGCCTTACTGCAAGGCAATACCCAACCTATCCCCCACCTTACCCCAGGCGGTCCCATCCCGCACAACCATGACGAGGGCTTTGATGCCCCGCCAACCTTAGAGCGTAGCGGTTCTGAGCACCGAGTAGGGCGGTTTCCCTCTTCTTCCCTGAGGGGAGAAGACCGAGATGAGAGGTGGAGCCTTCCTTAACGGTAAGGAAGGACGGGTAGGTTTTCGAAAAAATCACCTCAATATTTTTTGGAAAAAATCCTTTTAGTTTTCAAAAGGACTTTCAAAATCCTTCAATACTTCATGTTTCGTATCCTTCTCAGAAAGATTAGCGTGTTCCGTAGGAATGCGCCAAGCGATACCGAGAGAATCATCCAGTATCGAGATACCCCCATCAGCCTCAGGGTGATAGAAGTTATCACACTTATATTGGAATACCGCAGTTTTTGAAATCTATTATTTCTTGTTCTTCATCCTCCAGAAGAAATGCCAAGTTCTGAAGATAGGCTCACTCAATGCCTCAGCAGGATAATATCTCACGAAATGCATATTTCTCCATATCTTCAGGAAATATTTCTTCGCCATTCCTTGTTGCGTGAAATGCCCATACTTGGTAAAGTGCTGTCCGAAGTTGCCACCATTCAGTATCTCTGCTAGCAGCAACTTTCCTCGCTTTTCATCCATTGGAGCTATCATCTTCTCTTCAGATAATCCCAATGCCTCATGCAGCACATACATCACCGCCCCAGCAAACTTCCACAATCCCAAATACTTCAATTTCTTCGGCAACCAAGTTAACATTTCACAGTTAACATTTAACATTGATACCACATAGTAATAGTCAATGATTTGCCTCATTCCAATCCCTTCATCAAAGAAATGATGATAAAGATGGGTCAGCTGATAAACAACATTAAATGCTGTCGTTGGTATAGCGATTTCTCCAATACCATCTGGCAGACTAACAACATTTGATTGTAAATCCGCATTCCGCTTGAACCATTTCTGCAAACGTACATTATAGATTGGATTGTTCATGATACCAGGGAAGAAATGTAGTTCCACCGGCACCCCGTCAAACGACGTCTCCAAATGATGGAATCTAATATCATCACCAATCTCAAAATGCTTCTTGGCATATTCCGTTATCTGTTCACGGCTTGCATTCACCCATACATCAATATCCCCAGGAGTACGGGAATATGGATTCGGATACATCAAGGCATTGCCTTGTCCTTTCAAGATGCAGCATCGCAATCCATCTTCTCTAAACTTTGAATAGAGTTTACCCACCACAGCATTCACCTTCATGTTCTGTCGACGAATTTGTTGTGCAGCTCCCATCCAAGTCATCAGCAAGTCCCTTCCCATAGAATTTTGCTTTAGCTCTTCAGAAAATTCTTTCGTCAATCTCTCGATACCATCAAAACAAAAGCCAAGAAGAGCTTGCCTAGAAGCAAAGTTGTATAGTTGTCGCCAATCTATTTTGGCGACGACCATACTCATATCCACCTTCTTGCCAAGGCAATAATTTAAGAACAAAAAGATTGCTGATGTCTGTATCATCTATCATTCCTTAGAGTTCCACCATTCCATCGCTCTCTCCACAGTAGGAGCCATGTCATAGTACTTGTATTCCGCTAATCTACCACCAAAAATAACATTATCTTCGTTGTCAGCCAAAGCCTTATACTTGGCATACAATGAAGAGTTTACTTCATCATTCACAGGATAATATGGTTCCATACCATCTTTCCATTCTGTAGAAAACTCTTTTGAGATAACAGTCTTTGGAGTTTCATAAACCTCTTGACCAAACATCTCAAAATGCTTATGCTCAATAACACGAGTGTAAGGAATCTCACGCTCAGTATAGTTCACTACCGCATTACCTTGATAGTTAGGTTTGTCTATAACCTCTGTCTCAAATCGAACAGTTCGATAGTTGAGCTTGCCAAACTGATAATCATAGAATTCATCTATCTTACCAGTGAAAACAATCTTGTCGGCAATACCTTCCCAATAAGGACGATTCTCAAAGAAATCTACATTCGTTTGGGTCTCAATACCTTCAAGCAAACCATCAATCAACTTATTATATCCACCAACAGGGATACCCTGGTACTTATCATTGAAGTAGTTATTATCGAAGATAAGACGAACTGGCAAGCGCTTGATAATGAAAGCAGGAAGATCAGAAGACTTTCTGCCCCACTGCTTCTCCGTATAGCCCTTAATGAGTTTCTCATAAATATCCTTGCCAACAAGCAGCATCGCCTGTTCCTCCAGGTTATGAGGCTCATTTGGCAAACCCAATTCTTCGTTCTTCACTCTTAACTCTTCACTAAAAGAAGCCTTCTGCTCATCAATCTTTGCTTGCGCTTCCTCTGGTGTAGTTACACCCCACATCTGATAGAAGGTGTTCATATTAAAAGGCAGATTATAAAGCTTGCCCTTATAATTTGCTACAGGTGAATTTGTATAGCGATTAAACTCCACGATAGAGTTCACAAAGTCCCACACCTTTTTGTTAGAGGTATGGAAGATATGTGCACCATACTTATGCACGTTGATACCTTCGATATTCTCACAGTAGATGTTACCACCTAAATGAGAACGCTTATCGATTATCAAACATTTCTTACCTTGTTTTTTAGCAAGATAAGCAAAAGTTGCTCCAAACAAGCCAGAGCCAACTATCAAATAATCATATTGTTTCATATTCTTAAGATTTAATTTGCATAAACAGACAAATACAAGCGACTTACTTCAGCCCCATCCTGTCATTATCCTCAAACCAGTCAGCAAGAGCTTCCTCAAAGCTCCACTTAAACAGATAACCGCAGTTCTTCAACTTCTCACCACAGATATTAGTAGAAATCTGGAGTTTCTTCACTCTCGCAGGACAGATACCCATTGGCGAGCCAAGAAGCATGGCAGCTCTTGCCATAGGCATGATAACCCAGTTAGGAATATCAGGCACAAACTGAGTCAATCCTGTTACCTTCTTCATAGCCTCCACGATATGCAGAATAGTATAAGCAGGCTCGAAGCAACAATTGTATAACTCAACACCATGCTCATGATGCTCCAAGCGATAAAGCATGAAGCGAACCAACTCCTTTACATAGATGCAAGCCTTGATGGTATCCTTTCTGCCTGGGTAAGCAAACTTATGACCACGGATAGCCCAATACAATCTGGTGAAATTACCATTCTCACCCTTTCCGAATACCACACCAGGACGAACGATAGTGAGCTGGCGATGAGCAGCATCTCCATTCTGCCACTTCTCATGAATCTTCTCTGCCACCAACTTTGAGATACCATATGCAGTATTAGGAGTAGGCAAAGTTGTTTCCTTCTTCAACTCCTCAGCAGCTCCGTATGGTGCAATACTTGAAGTAAACACAATCTTCTTGATATTCCACTTCTCAGCAAACGCCACCACATTCTCAGCACCACGGATATTCGTCTCAAAATACTCATGATCCTCATGACCAGGAGTACGATGAACTGCAGCAAAGTTGAAGATGACATCATCCTCTGTAGGAGTAAATGGCAAGTTCTCGATAGGCTTGCGGATATCATACTCGATGAAAGTAGACTGCAACTTCTGACCATCACGCAAAGCTGGCTTGTAATCCTTCACTACCGGATTAGGAGTACCAGGCTTAACGATGTCGAGGTTATATACTTGGGCGTTAGGATAACGCTCCTTAATCAAATTTGTAAGATGGGTACCGATGAAGCCGGTACCGCCAGTGATAATATAGTTCATAAAACTATGTTTTATAGATTATTGGCTGCACTCGGCAAAATCAAGCAAGCTTGTTTGCTCTCGTTTGCACAATAATTCATTAATATTTATCGGTTATAAACTTCTGTATAAATTTCTTCTAATGCCTTGATGCGATTGTCAATAAAGAAATCTGACTCAAAGTAAGAACGGGAGTTCTTCTCCATTTCTTTACGTTTCTCATCATTCTCTATCAAGTCATTCATTTTTTCAACAAAGACCTCTTCCTTCAATGGCAATAGATAACCATTATAACCATCTTTCACACAATCCTTGTTACCTAATACATCACTCGCAACAATCGCCTTACCCAAAGACATAGCTTCTATCACAGAGATAGGAAGACCCTCATAGAGCGAAGTCATGAAGTAGAGCAAACTACCCTTCACATACTTCAAAGTTTCCTCGTGGCTAAGCCAAGGCAAGAGATAGAAGGTATCATCCATATCATACTGATGAATGAGTCTCTTCATATCTTCCAACATTGGAGAATAGAAGCCAACACCTAGCAGATAGAATTTTATATCAGGATGCTTTAGATGGATTCCATGAGCGACTTCTACCATGAATAAAGGGTTCTTCTGATAAGAAGGACGTCCGATAGAAGTGATATATCGCTCACCTTCCTTTGGCACAGGCAAGTCAGAAGCCTCATTCTTTTGAGAAGAAATCCGTGAGATTTGTGAGATCCGTGTGAGACCTTTATCCGCATCAGGCACTGCATTATTCCAGGCAAAAGCCTTCTCCTCGTTAAAACCAACAACCTTGATACCCAATTCTCTTTCAGAGTCAGAACAAGCCAGAAGATAAGAATTCAGCTTTGCTATCTTTTCCAGCAAAAGAAATATCTGTTTCTTCTTGGCAGATTCAGCTGAAAGAAAAGAGAAAGCATGAGCTGTATAAACTACCTTTGTTCCTGTAAGAAAAGCAGCGAATCTTCCGATTACGCCACCCTTTGCACTATGACAATGCACCAAGTCAGCTTTTTCCTTCTTGATGATCTTGATAGCCTGCATCACCGCCTTTATATCCTTTACAGGATTCAAGGCACGATACATATCTATACTATACGTCTTAACCTGCTTGCCATGTCGCATATAAGGCTTGCTGTTATCATCCGCACCATTTACGATAACGAACTCAAACTTATCACTAGCCAAAGCAACTGTATTGCGAACATAAGTATCTATGCCGCTTTTGAGGTTACCGATATGAAGTATCTTCATGCTGCCACCCTCCTTTCTTCACGATGGAGTGTTTTATAACCGATAGATACCTGAATTACAGTATCAAAGTTAGTCTTTAGGAGGACAAGACTTGCCCTCTCATATTGCAAATTATAAACCATATTATATTGATTTTGCAAGTATTTAATTCTATTTCCTATAAAGAATTCGTCAAGGAATAAAACTCTAGATTTCTCCTCCATAGAAGTTCTTAATTCTTTGTCATTTACGAGTTGGATAATCCTATTAGCATAGGCTTCTGTATCCAAAATCAAGAGATATGCTATATCAAACCACATATTAATAATCAAATATCAGCAAAGAACTCTTTCGTCTGAATTTGTTGAATTTCACTTTTCCTTTGTTGATACCAATAACGAAATGCATCACTCATTTTATGCTCCTCATTATCAGTACAAAAAATATTCAACTTATTATTCTGAAACAACATAGAAGTTCGACCGTAGTTCATCTTATGAAGAGTACGCATAATTTCCATTCTAGAAGTCTCATCATAAGTAAAAATCGTAATCATCCGTTGTTCACTTTTATCTAAGTTCTCTTCACATTGATGTTTAAAGAACGATTGAAAATAATGATAATCGTTATCACCAAGTGAATGCCCGAAAAATACGACCTCATCAGCATCTCTTAAATCAAATCCTACAGGATGACTTGAATAATGCGGATTAAAACTTTTCCGCATAAAGTCGTATACTCCATCTATGGTATCTACTTGATCATTTATTCCTAATATTGCAGAGTTATCACACAAACAACCATGCACATACTCAATATTAGACATTTCTGGTATTTGAAACTGTCTTGCAACTCTATTTAAATCAGTAAAATTAAAAGAATAAATCTTGCTAAATGCAGAGTTTGCACAAGCCAAAGTAAAAACTTTAGCTGCTAATGTATCTGTCTTTACGTTTGTACTTTGAACTTTCTGTAGGTATGAAATCATTGAGGCAACTATAATTTTAAAATCTTGAGCATCTTCCTGCGCTATTGCAGGTATCAATGCTCTATAAGATGAAACTGTATTGCCCATCTTTTGAACATAATTAGCAAGTTCTCCCTCTAAATCAAACCATTTCTCTATTTGAGATTTTTGGCTTAGATATCTATACAACTGGCTTTTCAAGTTTTTTGGCCAGAAATCGCTTTTAGCAAAATCTGAATACCTCGTATTTCTACCTAAATCTAGATCAAAGCCATTACCGATAATTAGCAAACGCTTCGGTATTTTATTCTTTTCCATATCCTTCATAATTAATAGTTTTACCTTTTCACTTCCCCCACCATTTTCTTCACCAGCATACGGAATTGCTTATAGATGCCCAACTGTAACATTAAGATTCTAATATGCTTTTCCATATAATAAGATTTCTTAATAATGATATTCTTCTTGTAACTCCTTTTACCCCAACAACAAATTTCGAATATCATGATTCATTTTTTGCAGTTCTTTCCTTATCTCTGCCAAACCAAGAATTTTATCACTTTGCCAAGATAACACCCTACCCCTTCGCACAAGATTTTTTCCCTTGATATAGCAAAAATTATACATGTCATTTTCATACTCTATATAAAATTCACTTTCACCTTTCAGTGCATAATTATACGGAGCATAAAGTTCTGCTAATTGTAAATCAGAGAAGCCATACAACATCATTTCTTGTATTGAATCTAACGATCTATCAGGAAACAAGAAACGGTAACATGCAAGTATTTTTGTCCATACAGTTTGTGTAGGAATGTCATATTTCCCCTTCATCCAAGATTTTCTTATAAGGTTACTAATATCCATATCAAGAAACTCTTTACATCTTCTAACTGACATCTGCAGAATTGCCGATGGGACAGAAAACCTATCTTCCTTGTTGCTAGACAACGGCTGAACTACCCCCAAGACCTCTTCTGTTTTACATATATCTAAGAGTTTTGCTTCTACTTGCCTATGCGCCTCTTCTTTTATAGAATAGCGAAAAGGAAGTGTATTCAGAAACTTATTCATATAGCCTTCATAGTTCGCCTCTTTACCATAAAAATGGTGGAAGAGATGCTTGGCTATCTCGTAATCCATCACAAGGATTATCTTATCAAAGCCGAACTTGTTACCATGAGGAACCTCCGAATAATAGGGATTATCTACCTGAGAGGACAAGACATTCATGATGCGGAAAAGATGAGCAGGATCTATTCTATCCAAATCTTCAATAATCAAAACAGACTTAGCCATCATCTGCTCCAAAGACTTCTGGATAAGACAAGTAAAGGCATCACATTCACTGATACTACCCGACTTTCCATAAAATCCATTGAGGTAGTCATCTACTACATGAAAAACATCTTGACTTTTATATTTCTCATGAATAGTAGAAGCAAAATCTTTCAAAGCCTCATACCCATCTTTCAATCCTTCAATGGGAATGATTGAAGCAACAAAGTCGCCTAACTTTAACAAAGACTCTTTGTTGCATACCGCATCAAATATCTTATCATACCCCTCTTTAAAGTCATAGATATGATTATCCTTTATGAGTTGAAACAGAATATCACGCTTGATATACTCAATGACATCCCGATTCTCCTCAACCACGTAGTTTACAGGATGGAGAGTGATGAAGTAATAATCATTAGCCTCTTTCGGATAGCTTTCCATAAACTTTTTCAGAAAGTAAGATTTACCATCTCCAAACTTAGCAGAGAATATGATTCTACTCTCATTTTCAAACACCTGTTTGAAGTCTTGAATGTTTTGTGAAATATCAATTGTATCCATAATATCTATTCTAGTGAAAAAAAACACTTTTTCATGATTAGGAATTCGAAAAAGTATCTTCTAAAAAGAATAATAAAAGTACAGTGAAGAATATATTAAGAAAATCCACATAAGGTATCGTGCATGATTTTTGCAAAACGCTTGAAAGTATATTTGTTTAATACTTTTTCAGGAGATGCAACATCATGAGAAAGTAACTCATCCAAATCTACATCAGTATTATAAGGATCAATCCAATAAGCAGACTCTCCGAAAATTTCAGGCAAACAGCTAGCCTTTGCAATGATGCATTTTGCACCAACGCTCATTGCTTCTAAAGGTGGAATACCAAATCCTTCAAAAAAGGAAGGAAATATAAAAGCTTTACAATGAGCCATAAGATACTTTACTTCTCCATCGCTTATATAGCCCAAGAATCTAACGTTCTTATAGTCCTCTTCTTTATAATCAGTACCATACGCTTTGAGATTAGCCTTTCCACCTATAAAGAAATTATACTGAGGATGTCTCTTTGCAACCTCTAATATCCATTGTATATTCTTGTTTGGAGCCAAACTACCCAAAGAAAAGAAGTAAGGATTTGCGAACCAATCAGGATGTCTTTCTTTCAAAGTTTCATCAGCTGTAACCTCTTTGAAATGTTCCCACCCATTACCTAAAACTACAATTTTATTTGAAGGTAGCTTTAAACATTCTATCATTTGTTTCTTAGAATACTCAGACACGGTAAATAATAAAGGTGAGAATCTTCGAGCTAACTCCTCTTGAAATATATGCCAACATCTAGAAACCTTCATGTAGAATGTCTTGCAATACTCGGGATGAGTTCTATAACTCATGTCGTGAATACAAATAATTCCAGGTTTTAAAACAGGCATTATCGTAAGAAGGTTTAGAGAAATGCTTCTAGGATGAGTTAGCATATACAAAGCTAAAAAAGTTTGTTCCCATAAAGATCCTTTCGCCTTCCCAAATTTGATAACTGGTATATTATTCAAATGTGGAATATTGGAAGCATTTTTTGGAACAACCAAAGAATATTGGCCTTTCTTGCATATTTTATCTAATTCTAATATGATTTCGAGAGCAAATCGTTCCTGTCCAGTAACTCTACGAGCAGTAAACTGCCCATTGATTACAATTTTTTTATGCATAATAAAAGTTGTATACGATAGTCAAAGCTTATTTAATAAAATTGCAAGTTTCAAAGAGCAAGTTCCCATAAAAGAGTCTCTTACAAAATTAATAGAGAATAAAAGTGACAACTTATTTTTTAAAGACTTTTTATATGTTTTAACTCTATAAAGAAATTCTAAGTCTGAATCTGTTAATCTCCTTTTAAATCCTTCTTCTAGATCAGAATAAGGCATATAATAAACTGTATTCCCACTAAAAAAGCTTTTGAAACGACTTAACCAACTTCCAATTAGATGCCCTTCCCCTGAGGCGTTATTTCCATATGATATATGATAAAATTGAGGAATATTATCATATATAACATTTCCAAAAAGATAACATATTAATCCACACCAAAAATCATGAGCAATGCGTTTTTGGGGTAAATAACTTGTAACAAGTTGCTTTGCTTTTTTATTCATTATAATAGAGCAACCTTGTGCGTATTCTTGTACCATTGCATTTTGTCTATTTAATGGAATAGCTGTTCTTTTAACTTGATGAAATAGAGGTTTCATATCTTCCGTAACAGAGATTTTATTGCAATGATACATGATGGCGACATCATTTTCTGTAAATTCATCTATCTTTTTGATTCCATTTATTAACTTGTCGGCAAACCAAACATCATCTTGATCAGCAAAAGCATAATAATCATTATCAGGAGACTCTTTCAAAGCTAACATAAAACTATGTTCCCAACCAACATTTTCTCCTTTAGTAATTATTAATTTTCCTTTTGAAGGAACATAAGAATTTAATATATCTAATGTCGAGTCCGTTGAGCCGTCATCTCTAACCAAACAAGTAACAAATACATCTTTTTGATTGAAAATTGAATTAAGTTGTCTTACAACACATTTACTACCATTAAATGTAGACATTACTACTGTAATATTTTTCATTCTTAACTAAAAAAATATTTACTTACTTAACCTAACCAAATACTTAGGTCTCATAATATAATGAATAAGAAAAATTAAACAAATAAATTGCAAAATTCCTGTTTGACTAAAAATTAAATTAACAACATCACTATAAAATGACATTTCTACTTCATAGAAGAAAAATGAAAATACAACAAAATTCTTCATATATTTTATAGAAAATCTTTCATACAAGATGTTGCGATAAAAGTAATATGAAATAATATAATATATAACAAATATATATATACACATTCCAAAGAGTCCAAAATCCACATATGGGCATGCAAAAATTGTATCTACATTACCTGAAGCTTCTGATAAGCCACCTAATTCCTCGTAACCAACACCAACTTTATGCAGTTTAATATCATTTTTATTAATCAAATCAAAATTTTGAAGGAGAGAATATATTCCACCGAAACTAGAGACTCCAAATGAAGACGAAGCATTTATATCACTATGCTCTTGTAATTGTTCTACATGAATATTAAAAATTTGAATAGAGCTACCTATATAATATGACAAATACTCAACTGGTCCTCCTATATTTTTTTGATGTTCTACATCTACTTTTACAAATAGTCGTGCCATAAAGAAAATACTCAATACCAAGACAAAGGAAGGAAGGGCTATTTTAATTATCTGTTTTGAAGGTTGAATTTTCCAACCAGTTGATTGCCATTTACATATATAATACGCAAATAAAAACAACAATAACATTCTAATCATATCCCCTCTAGAGCCAGATATAAGATTAATAATTATTCCACATAGTAAAGGAAGAATATACCAAAAAGTTTCCTTGAGCTTTTGTTTGCAAATATTATAGTTATTTACAAAGATAAATGTAAAGCAATAGGCTACCCCCATAACCAACTTATAGCCTTGCCTAATAAAAGGATTAAATTGCTTTTCATAAAATTCCCAATCTTCTTTAACATTAGCAATTGCTTCATTCATCCCCATAGAATGAGATAACCCTATCTTTTCTATTTCTTTATAATATAAGAACGTTGCCAACACACAACCTGTTGACAGACCTATTTTTACAAGAGAAGGTAATTTAAAAAGAAATCTATCACTAGATACACGGTTTTTCTTCTTAAAGCAAATCGTCTCAGCAAAGACAATAACAGCTAACCCTATTCCAATTACGAAAAAGGTTATTGAATAGAAATGAATCTGCCAAAAATTCACACAATATATACAAAGGAATGTGGATACGGCAAAAACTGATAATGTATAAAAAGATGGCGAAAAGAATACTTTATTAAATTTATGCCAAGCATAATATAACAAAAGTAATTCCCACCCAAACAATAATAATAAAAAAATGTATCTTTCCATAACTATCTTCTATATAATCTTTTAACAAATGGATACAAGCCCAACAAACATAAGACAAAGTTTAACTTTTGTTTGACAGATAAATATTTGTTGAAGAGAATCTTAGAATTGATCTCAGAGAAACAACTTTTCCATTTCTCATATATACCATTTCTTTCAATAATTGGTCTAAAAGAATCCTTAGCCATATACTTTGCAGCTACAATTTCACCAACAAAGTTAGCCTTTAAATTTGATTTAGCTAAAATTGTCTGTAGCAATTCAACATTATTAGAAATTTGAAGAGCTTTACGACATATATGTTCAGTTTCTAGCACATGGCTAATAGACGACTCATTCTGTCGATAATAATAAAATGATTCATTTATATAACCAATAGACTTTGCATTCAAAACATATTGTAATACATAGACCAAGTCTTCACACATATTATCTTTTGGATAAACAAATTGTTGAGAGAACACTACATTTCGTCGAACTAGTTTATCACAAGTTGAAGAAAAGTCTGAAGATCGAATTAAATACGACAATAATTGTTTTTTATTTGCATAAGATTCTGGCGGTATTAACTTACATAATGCCTGATGACCTTCAGAAACTCTACTAAATAAGCATCTAACAAAGTCATAATTGTGTTGAATTGCACAATCATACAAACGTTGATACATATTTTTATCAACCCAATCGTCTCCATCACAAAAAATTATAAAGTCTCCTGTTGCCTCAGAAACACCTCTTTTGCGGGCTGCTGCCTGTCCAGAATTAACCTCCAGGTTTACAATTTTAACCTGATTCTTACGTTCAGGATAAGCATCTAGAACTTCTTTTAAAATCTTGATAGAGTTATCAGGGGTACAATCATTCACAAAAATATATTCTATATCATTTAAAGTTTGTTGAAACAAACTTTTTGCACAATCTTCTATATATTTTTCTACATTATATATAGGTACAATTACACTAACTTTCACCATATGTATATAAAATACTAATTAATTATTATATATTTATCAACCCGTTTTGTTACCATTGTGAAAAAATACGATAGTAACAATGTTGTTAGGACAGAAAGTAAAACAAAAATGGGGGGGTAATACTTAAACCGCAAGTTGAATATAAATGCATAGGCAATCGCTGCAATATATAAATAGAGAAAGCATTCTTACCAAGCCATTGTAAAATTACATTATTCATTTTTACTTTCATAGATAAAAGGACTACCAAAATTGAAAAAACACACGTATATATTCCCAATCCATCATCACCTCTAAAATTATGCCATATACACAGAAAGCAACCTACAACTAAAGTTACAAAAAAGTAGTTCTTATTTATGACTATTTCAAATTTCTGTTTAATAATTGAAAAATATATTCCCAAAGGAAAAGTAAATATCGTGTTTACCCACCATGGCTCCCCTTTAACAATTCTCAGTATTATCCATAATAATAGGGATAACAAAAAAGTTATAAAGCAAAACCTTTTTCTATATATTTGGCATTCTTTACACAATAGCATTCCGAAATAAACTATAAGATAAAGAACTAAGATATCAAATATAAACCAATTACTATTACCTATAGACTCCCATCCTATCCAACATGTAACATATTGCATATAAGTATATTGTACACCTCTTACAATATTAAAAATTAGATATAAAAATACAGCTAAATCGAAATTAATTAATGTTTTAACAATTCTGTTTACAAAGAAGGTTTCTCGATAAGATTCTTTACATTTTACAGATTCCATAATTCCATACCCCGAATAAAATAAGTACATTGCAACCATTGCTTGTCCTATATAATCTAAAACATCAATATAAGCTTTATTCATCCAATTTTCTGATAAGACCAAATAGCCACGCATATGACTAAATAATATTATCATAGCAAAAATACCTTTAATGGCATTAGTTGACTGCTTACTCATATAATCTTCATGAAATGTTTTATATTTAATACCATATAAACATACTATTAATAACAATATAAATAATACTATCATATGAAATTTCGATATTAATTCTTTGTAATCTATATTTATTTATAAGAACGGAGTATACACCTGACTCTTGAAAAAAACACAAGTATATTCCATAAAAATAGCCAATTGTTGCTAACTTTTATCACCCAAAATAGCATCGATAATATTCTGGCACGCTGTTTGCCCTCCCTTAGGCGTTAAGTGCTTCCCGAAGAATTCTTCACGCTGTTTCTTCATTGGGTCGACACCCTTAATTACATCAACAATAAATTGCTCAATAGCTTGTTCATTATCACCTCGATAATGTAGAGATTTAGCCTCTCTTGTTATCTCGTTTATATGAACTTTATCCTTTCTGCCAGTATTTTCATAAAGAAACATCATTGGTTTATGAGCGTAAAAATACTCTAGTGAGAATGACCCACAATCGTGTATCATCGCATCAGAATGTTTAAATACTTCAATATAGCGCCCATCTATCATTTGCGCATTTTCCAATTGTTTCCATCTATTAAAATAAGATTCTGCTCGCTCTTTACCCCATTCTTGAGATAAGGTATCCATTAAGGCTGGATGAGGTTTAAATACCCACTGTGTTTGATCTTTGTATTTCTCAGCCAATGAGAGGATGAATTCTCCCCATGTAAGACATGTACCCCATGCCAAAATATCAGAATCTCTAATAGAATAATGTGGGGCAAAAATTATACGCTTACGGTTTCCATCCATTTTCCTCCATGGATCTACAAATACAGATTTATCTTGTATTAGTTCATCCATTATAGGCAGTCCCGTCACAATGAGATTACGTCCCTTTGTTGTCATAAGAGCAGCAAACTCGCGTGCACACACTTCGTTTTCCATATACTGTTGAAAAGGAATATTGAGATAAGGGCTATCAGCAATCTGCTTGTCAAGAATATTACGAAAGCAATAGTTTACATGACATATAATAGATTTTAGATTGGCCATCATAAAATATTTTTTATCTATAAAACTATCATAAGGCTGCTGATAAAAAATAATATCCGGGTGAAACTTTCTCTGCACCGTTTCTCTTGAACCTATTATCTGAGTATACCGATAACCTTTGCTCTCGAAGTAAGTGATTACATTTGTTTCTGATTTGGGGTTACGATAATTGGCTAAAGGTAACAGAAGCGGTTCAAATCTATTATGATTCAACATCATATTATAAAGATTTTCTGTTTTCCACATACCTATATCTGCAACTACAAATAAGACACGAATCCTTTGTTTTTTACGAATTTGATATATTCTAAATTTCTGGAAATAACGATAAACAAAAAAAAATATGATTCTACGAAAATATCTTAATTTTGACTTAATTTTTTCTTTCATTTTTATTTACTATTGACAATACTATTTGTTTAACTTCAAGAAAATTCGCATCTTTTCTTATAAAGAAGAAATACAGAAGACACGACAAAACAACACCTAATGGTAAAGTAACATATACGCTCATTTCTGTTTCACTTATAAGTAAGGCTGGTAGTACAGATAATACGGAAAACAAAAGATAGCCTACTATATCTCGATTTTGCTCCCAATAACCTATACCAAAAACTTTCTTTGCATACAATATACCTATAGCAACAGCAAGTTGGGTATAAATGACTCTTGCGAAGCATACTGCAACAATACCGAAAGGTATAGATGATATTACAATTATTGTAGAAAGAACCTTCTTGATAACTTCAGCCTTTAAACACAAATCTGATCGTCCCTTAACTTGCAATAGGTTCATATTGATTTGCGTTATGTGATCAAACATCATGGCAAAACAAAGTATTTGCAGATAAATGATGCAGTCAGCCCATTTTTCAGATAATAAAATCAAAATCATTGGTTTTGAAACAGCCATAAGTGTGCACATAACAAAGAACATTATCATTGATGTCATTCGAATATACTTGCGATACACGTTTATCAATTGGTTTGTGTCCTCTTGTATCTTTGCTAGTATTGGAAATGTCACACGTCCCATAATTCCTGAGACAGTATCACAAGGTAAACTTGCAAATTGATTACCTCGTGTATAGTTTCCTAAATCTTTAGTAGTATAGCACTTACCAATTATCATAGTAACTATATTGGAATATAACGTAGCTATCAAACTTGCAACAAGCAACTTACTTCCATAAGCACCTAATTCTTTAAATGAAGGTATCGAGAACGTTAGTGTAGGATGCCACTTGGAGATGCATAATATAAGAAGAGTAGAAATTACCGAATTGCTCAATTGCTGATAAACAAGTGACCAGACCCCGTGTCCTATATATGCAAAATAGATTCCTATACAACCAGAAATCAATGTTGACAATAATGACACCTTTGCTAATGACTTAAAATCAACTGCAATTGTTAAGTGAGCTCTATGAACAGCAACAACAGCATTAATCACAAGTGTTAAAGATATAACTCGGAGAACATTAGATATGATAGGTTGCTTAAAAAAATCGGCTATATATGATGCCGTGCAAAATAATATAATATAACATAATATACTTGCACATATATTGAAATAGAATATGGTAGAACTATCGGCTTGTGTTCGATCTTTTTTCCGAATTAGAGCATTAGAAAAACCACTATCAATAAATGTATTTGCTATGGCTATAAATATAGCAATCATACCAAGAACACCATAGTCTGACGGTGTCAAAAGACGAGCAAGTATTATACCTATAATAAACTGTATACCTTGGAGTGCAATTTTTTCAATCGCACTCCATTTTACACCTGATACCGTATCTTGTCTTACACTCATTATTATAATTTAATTTTTTGAGAGTGTTCCTTAACAATATAATCTGCAAGAACACGAAGACTATCCACATACTTACAATCATCACACTCTCCCTTTGGAGTATATACATTACATATATCAGTACAACCTGCTACAATACAATCTACTCCCTTTTCATATCTAAGATGTTCACAAACATATGCAAAACAATTATATGGATGATATTTCTCCAACTGTGGATCAGTAAAACGAATTTTGCTTTTAGCTCCGCAAATACCCTTTGTAACAAGTTCTTGAAATTTCTCATCTGGATATACAAAAGCAACCTCTGGTGCATAAATAGCAAAACGCTTTTCATATAATCCAACCTTACGTAAACCATCCGAGCACATCATTCCTATCTTTCTTACTCCCAATTCATGGCAACGTTTAGCAACAAGGTCAAGTAAGTTGACAAATTTAATATTTATATTTTCAGCTAATTCTTCTACTGCATAATGTGCAGTATTACAGCACATGCAGAGTTCGTCACAACCACAAGCTTTTAATTTTTTACCGACCTCTACATAGTCTTCTATCCATGATGGGCCACGACCTTCAAGATACATGCTACGAGAAGGTGCTTGTGTAGCTTGAAAAATTACCATTTCTGGATGATGAGCATCTCGAAATGCTCCTTTGAGTGTCAATTGCTCCTCTATAAGAGAACATAATTTATTTGTTGCAGCAACACCATTGCCTCCAATTACTCCTATCATAATATCCAATCTTTAGTTATTTCTGAAACACGAATATAATCATTATAGGTATCAATATCATATGCACGAACTTTTATACCTCGCATAGGACAATATGGTTCAAACATATTAAACACATTCTGTGAAGAATAGGTCAAATGTTTCTTTTCCATGCATGCTGGGCCTGTCCACTCATAATCACCTCCATCACGTGAGAAACTAAGGACTTCTCCATTCTCGTTAACTCGAACGCATACAGTATCTTCTGAAGTTATATCTCCATAACAGATAAACTCGCCAGATGTTTCCAAAAGTATCTTTACATCATCAGGATGAACAAGCAAATCACCATCCCATTCCAATGTTTCAGGGTTTGCATGACGTGCCCCAAGAAAATAACTTGCACCAGTCTTGGTCTCAAAATATCTGTGATTATAGCAGAATATCACATCATCTCGATACTTGCGAACTTCTTCAATAATCTCTGTACCCTGAAAACCTATTACAAGGCGAAGATCTTCTACATCCTTAAATAGTTTCAATTGCCATGAGATAAGAGAACCACCATTTATTTGAACAAGGGCCTTTGTCAGACCAAGACCAAGACGAGAACCTATACCAGCACAGCTTATGACAACAGATTTACCACTACTATATTCACCACAAAGTTGGCGTAACTGACGAACTAAAGCATTCTCATTAAATATAACATAGTCGCAAATAGACATAAGACTCTGAGCCGGACTATGCGTCAAACCAGCTGCAATACTAATGTTAGCATGACGCATTGCCTCAAGATCGTTGTTACCATCACCAATGAACACAACAGTTTCACCAAGTGCCTTATATTGGTCAACTATCTGTTCCTTTCTCAAAATAGTTTTGAGTTTTACTACTTCATCACCAACAACCTCAGCAGTTGAACCATAACACTGGCAACCGATTTTTTTGAATAAGCCCTCACACCAACATGTAAGATTGCCAGTTACAATAATACAGTCCTCTGGATGGTCTAAAATAAACTTAGCTACACCAGAATACAAAGGAACTTGAGTCAAAAGATCTGATGTCTCCTTAACTGAATATTTTCCGAGAATATTTACTCTGCGAATAAAACTCTCAATGAAAGGTACGTTACCAGCAACAGTACGAGTAGTAAGCTCAGCTATCTGTTCTGTACACCCAAAGTGTTCTGAAATAATAGGAAGAGTTTCCTTAGAGGTTACTGTTCCGTCTAAATCAAATAAAAACTTCATATATTTTATCTTTTATATTTTTATAGTTCTTTATCAAGCTAATCAATATTTAATTTTCACTAATTATATCCCATAAAATAGCAAAATATATCACCAATACATCGCCCCACTATATTACAAGCAGTTACACCTACTAGTTTTTACCATTTAGGGTGAAAGATTGCTAAACACGCTCGGTGATATACATCTGTTTTAGATTTGCAATACACTTCTCCAAGGAATCCACCCAATAAGGTACTTTCACACCAAAGGTTTCCTTGATGGTTCGCTTATCCAATACGGAATAAGCAGGACGAGTTACAGGAGAAGGATACTCCAAACTATAACATGGCAGGATATCGCATTCCGTATGACCTGCGATTCTTGCAATCATCTGGGTGAAATCATACCAGGAGCAGACACCTTCGTTTGAGAAATGGTATACTCCAACATATTCATCTTTGCTCTTGGCAGCCTTTACCTTATCCAATATGGTAATGATGGAATTAGCCAAATCAAGCGCGTATGTAGGAGTACCGCATTGGTCGAAAACAACCTTCAACTGTGGCTTGGTTGCCGTCAGATTGAGCATTGTCTTGCAGAAGTTCTTGCCAAACTCAGAATATAACCAAGCCGTACGGATAATCACATAATCGCAGCCAGTAGCCATGATCTTCTGCTCACCGTGAAGCTTCGTAGTTCCATATACGCCAGTAGGTGTTCCCTTCTGGTCTGGATTACATGGCACATTATAGGGTTCCTTACCAAAGACATAATCTGTAGAGATTTGGATGAGCAGACCATCAACCTCCTTCATCGCCTTAGCCAGATTCTCAGGAGCATCCGCATTGAGTTTTTCAGCCAATGCAGCCAGTTTCTCATCAGTTTCGCAAGCATCCACATTGGTCCATGCCGCACAATTCACGATGGCTTTCACATCATTCTCCTTCACCATCTTGCGGATGGCATCCATATCGGTGATGTCAAGATAAGAAGTTTCCAACCCTTCTACCTGATTGACATCGGTAAAGATATAATGATCTGTTGTATTTTGGCTAACGATACGCATCTCATTACCAAGCTGACCGTTAGCACCTGTTACTAGTATGTTCATATTTTACTTAAAGAGAGATAGATGAGTTTGAGAACAGAGCGAAAAGTAGCTTAAAAAATGCTCTTATTCTCTCCCTCACCTATCTTATATTTTAATATTCTAAATTCTTCTTTAATGTACTATTTGCTTCGTCAAGGATTGAAAGCAAATACTTGCCATAGTCGTTCTTCAACATGGGTTGCGCATTCTCTCTCAACTGTTCTGCAGTAATCCAACCTTGGCGGTATGCAATTCCTTCCAGGCAAGCCACCTTTAAGCCCTGGCGTTTCTCCAAAACTTCAATAAAGGTAGATGCCTCTGAAAGGGAATCATGGGTACCGGTATCAAGCCAGGCAAATCCTCTAGCCATGGTCTGTACCTTCAGCTCCTTATTCTTCAGGAACTCCTGGTTTACGGTGGTGATTTCCAATTCACCACGAGCGGATGGCTTGATATGCTTAGCTACATCTACCACCTTGTTAGGATAGAAGTATAAGCCTACCACAGCATAGTTGCTCTTTGGATGCTCAGGCTTCTCTTCAATGCTCAGGCAATTGCCTTGCTCATCAAACTCTGCCACGCCATATCGCTCAGGATCGCTTACTCGATAACCGAAGACGGTTGCCTTGTCGTTCTGCTCTGCATCTACTACTGCCTGATGAAGCATCTTGTTCAAACCTGCACCATAGAAGATATTATCACCCAATACAAGGCAAGCAGAATCATTACCAATGAATTTCTCACCGATAATGAAGGCTTGGGCTAAGCCATCTGGTGATGGCTGCTCTGCATACTCAAACTTCACACCTAATTGGCTTCCATCGCCTAAAAGGCGTTTGAAACCTGGTAAGTCGTAAGGTGTTGAAATAATCAATATCTCACGGATACCCGCCAACATCAAAACCGATATAGGATAATATATCATCGGTTTATCAAAGATAGGAATCAGTTGCTTGCTGATACCCTTTGTGATGGGGTACAAGCGTGTTCCACTACCACCTGCTAATACTATTCCTTTCATAAATGTTATCTTCTCATTAACTTTGCTGCAAATTCAAAGAAATCTGCAACGTTTTTGAAATTATCAAACTGCTGGCAATACATACCAGCGTTTGATTTGACTCTTATATTATCTTTTTTATTAATTAAAAATCGTTCTACCAAATTGTATCATCCTCAACCTCCGGCAAATGAAAGAACTCTACCAAATGATCCTTCAGCTGATTCAACATACTAATTAATGGTATTGAATGATTTAAAAGCAGTTATCTGATTTTGCCAGATTCATACAATCTCTGTTTAACTCCTTTCAAAGCCATATCAGTTCACTGACTGCGGTTCTGTTTCAACTTCTCCTTTTCGCATCAGTGAAATTCAACAGAGATATATAGTCATTCTTACAAGAAGAGCTATTATTTCAAACATGCTCTATATTTTTTATAAGCACTTCGGTTTACCTAATTTTCAATTTTAACTTTAGGCTTATTTCTAATAATACCAAAACCTGAAACACCACAAACTAGTGTACCAACCAAAGAACCAGAATATTGGAAGCCAACAAATTCCAAAGTCATTCCCTTATCTTTTATATCAAAAAATAAAAGTAGAAGACCCGCTATCAAAAACAAAAAGAAAAGCAGATTTTTTTGTCTTAGAGAATCTTTTTCCAGATCCATTCCTGTAAGATTTACTCTTTCGCTTTGCCCTTTTGATTCAAAATCATGTACTTTTTTACGTTTGGGAGGCTTCGAAGTTCTCTTTACAGGACAATAACCTGTATGTGGTCTTTTTTTTCTATTTTTTATCATAACTCTTAAATTTATTTTTACCAAAAGAGCGAGAGATTGAAGAATCTATACGGATGGAAAACTCCCTCTTAAGATGCACAACCTCACCTCTTTGTTCCTTAATTTTTATTGCCTTTTCGTATGTACTAATTTCTAATCTTTCCATGATGTATGTAGTCCTTTAAGATTTCTCATAAATGGTTTCATTTTTTCAGAAGAATCAAAGATAGAGTAAGTTTTACGTTGTAATCTTGTTCTATCTGTTGTAGGTATTATCAATTTATCCAATGTTTTCACCATTAACAAATGATTACAACCATAGGCATAATCTGTAGCATCTACGACGGTTATCAAATCTGCATAATTTGAAATTATTTCGTTTTGCAGTTCATCTTTCTTATATGATTCACATACCCAGATATACCTTGGCATTGCTGTACATATAGATAAATTTTTATTTAACATCGTCAATGGAGAACTAGCAAGATAAGCTTTATACGACCTTGATGTAGTCAAAAAGATACGATGGTAATATTCATGTTCTTGAGAAAGGAAGCATATATTAGGGAACAACTTTTTTAATTCACTTATAGTCTTATCAGGATTTAATTGCTCTGCATTCAAAAGTATATTTTCAGCAACAGGAACAATAAACTCTTCAATATCATCTGTCGTTTCCCTAAAAGAATAAGGCTTCTTATTGTCATTCATACATACAACCTTTGCTCCGTTGTAAAAGAACTTATTCTCACGACCAACTATCAAAAAAGCATGAGTTGACGTACTCGCATAAATAGGCAGACCTGACTCAATATAGATTTGTAAAAGTCCATTAAACTCATCTTGACTAAACTTATGATCTTCCCTGCAAATATCTGAATCTGGAACTTTCACATATCGACGAGTCGCCATATACATATTTTCAATTACAGAGCCTACATTATCCATATCAAGACCTATTGAAGGCTGATTTCTATTGGATAAATTGTTATATGTTATATCAGCTATTTGAGAAGGTAAAACTCTAGAGTACTTATTGTATCTACGAGAAAAATAATCGAATAAAATTACTATCGCATTTTCAGCACATTGATTCATTTCTCCATCTTGACCACAAAATGGGAATCCTGTTGTTTCCAACAATCTACCCATTACCGATATGGTTCTTTTGCACAGACAAATTGAATAATTATTATGAAGATATATTCGTGGAGATAAAAATGTATAACCAATTATCCGCTTAGGAGTTGGCCGTAAAACAACATAACCTAAGAAATTTTCACCCATTTCTATATCATAGAAATTCTCTTCTGTAACAACAGGCTTAAAAAATGATATACGAAAGCAATTACGATTATATTCCTTATGTTTTCTCGAGTAAAAAGAATAATACGAATCTCTATAATATTCTTCCACATAAGGGTATTCTATGCAACATAAGACATCAGAAATTGTAGTATCCAAAACCCTGCCTAAATCTTCCTTCACTATAGCCGGGTCAACATTCAGTTCCTCTGCTATAATTTGTATTTTGGCTGAGGAAAAAAGGTCCTCTTTTGTACAAAAGATGAAAGAAATGTTGATTACAGATAAAGGGACACGATATTCCTCATGACCATCTATTGGCTGTAACGTAGTTACAGTATTTTTTTTCCCATTTTTAGACCGTTGTAAAAACTTTTTGATAATATTTTTCATATTATTAATATGAAGGAGCATTAATCTGATCTGGGATATAAGCATGTCTATCACCCAAAACATTTATTGTGATTTCATCATAAATGAAAGAATCAACATTTTGCACATTTAATGGAGGGCATAATTCATATATCAATGCTGCTTCTACTTTCTTTCTTTGCTCATTTGACAAACTTTCCGTCAACGCAAAGGAATAAAACAGTTCCTCCCCCTCTTGAAGTCTAGCTAAGAATTCATTACGTTTGTCATGTTCATTATGTCTATCATACAAATTCTCGGTTTCACCAATATACAGCAATTCCATTAACGTGACCGTTTTCAAATGCGGTATATAAATACCTCGATAAACAAAATAGATTCCAGAAGAGTGAGGAAAACCTGTTCTAGACTGATCTTTATAATACCCTTGGACATCAAGTTGATAATTCATAGCATATAAAATAAAGAATTAATTATATAAGTTAATCATAATATCAAACGGACTATCGAAGTCCTTCAACATCGCATGCTTCGTATCTTTCTCTGAGAGATTGGCATGCTCTGTTGGGATTTTCCAATCAATACCAAGGCTATCATCCAGGATAGAGATACCTCCATCAGCTTCTGGATGATAGAAGTTATCACACTTGTATTGAAAGACTGCTGTTTCTGAAAGGACTGCGAAGCCGTGGGCAAAGCCTTTTGGAATGAAGAACTGGCGATGATTATCTTCTGTCAGTTCTACAGCCACATGCTTGCCATAGGTTGGTGAACCTTTACGAATATCTACTGCTACATCGAGCACTCTACCCTTTACGCAGCGTACCAGTTTGCTTTGGGTATAAGGTGGACGCTGGAAGTGCAAGCCTCGCATTACGCCATAGCTGCTCATAGACTCGTTGTCTTGGCAGAAGTGAACACTGTGTCCCAGAATTGGGGCTACCTTCTCTTCAAACTCTCGCTCGCTGAAGCTCTCGAAGAAGTAGCCACGAGCATCACGGAAGAGGCGTGGCTCTATGATGAGTACGCCTTCTATTTCTGTTTTGATTATATTCATTGTTTTATCTTTTGTTCTTAAAAATAAGAATTTCTAAAATCATCCCGTCCTTCTTTGTTGATAAAGCGAGCTGCACTCGGCAATTTGAAAGCGAGTTTTCATTACACTCACTGGCATCGCTTTTTCCCATTAAAAAAGGCTTTTTTCTACCTCTCCGTCTCTCCTGCAAGGAAAGACTTTTTTCGAAAACCTACCCGTCCTTCCTTACCGTTAAGGAAGGCTCCACCTCTCATCTCGGTCTTCTCTCCTCAGGCGAGAAGAAGGAAACCGCCCTACTCGGTGCTATATCTGCCCCACCTGTCCCTCCCCAGCGGGAGGGTCCTTACCCTATACCCAAGCCCTAAATCCCTACCATAGGGATTAGGGATGTAACCGCCCTCCGGTGCTCGGAACCGCTACGCTATAAGGTTGGCGGACCATCAAAGGCCTACGCCAGATTATGCGGGATGGGACCGCCTTAATCCTTCTCAGATAGAGCAATTTATGAATTCTATTTTATTTTGTATCTGCAGCTGTGTTAACTTATGATTAGTCAGTACTTGCAACTGCCAGATCAAATTATCATACGATGCTTGTCCATAATAGTAGAATTTCAATTCAGTATATATACTATCACTAGAACATAGTTTTCTGAAAAACTTCTCAAAATATTGGCGATCAGTATCTCCTAAAGAGTATCCATAGAAGATAATACGCTCTGCAGAATTCAGCCAATCAGAAAATTCTTGTACCTTTAGATGTCGGCTATGGGCTTTATATAAGAAAACATGTTCTTTAGACAATTTTGCAGAATCCTCTACACCAAATACGATATCATCACTAGGAGCTAAAGAACCATGAATATGCAAAAGATTGCCTTTTGAATCTTTAAACTTATCCCATGTTAATCTTTCTATTATACTCGTATAATTAAAAGATATAATCTTACTACCAGCTGGTAATTGATCAATAACCCTCTTTGCAGGGTTCTCTGGACTTGGACCAAATGCTCTTTTGGTTTCTTCTTGAAGATAAAATTTTAGAGACGTCTTTAATTCTTCATATTCTTCCCTAAAAGATTCCGCCCCCAATTCTATTTTACCTGTTTTTGGCGTTAACTCAAACCTAGAAAGTAGTTGACTATACTTAGAAAGTTCATTTTCGATATCTATCCATCCCATATTCTCTTCATATTGATTATGAAGATAGGAACATAGATAGGAAGTTTCCTCATTTGGAAAGTATGAACTCTTCATAAAGTCGCCATAAGATGTTTTAAATCCCATAGATAAGTCAAATCCATTACCTACTATCAATAATGTTTCTTCTCCCATTGGTTAATAAAATTAACTTGCTATTTTCAGATTTATTATCAACTTATACTCCTAAAGAGAGAGTCCTTCACTCTTACGTATCACATAATCAGACTCCTCTATTTTAAAGGTTCTGACACCATCGTATACGTAGGATATTGAAATAATTTTCTTACTTAACAAATCTGTAATCAAAGTATCTACAACTTGCCGCTTTATAGTTTCAACATGTCCAAAGAAGATACATCTTTTAAAAATCGATTTCTTTATGTTTAAATCTACAGCTTCAAAGAAGTCAGACTCTTGAAATATATGAAGCTTTGCCTCATATTTCGTATACAAGTATTTATTCTTATCTATAGACTGTATTACATTAGGATTTGTAAAATATCCTATTAATTCCTCTATTATTCTCAATAATAATATATTATGCAAATAATTCAATAAGAACAATACAAAAATGGCAGTTGTACAACTAAAGACCCAATTATTTGAAAAGCCTAACGTATTTATTAAAAAGTCTTTGACTACTCCAATTTGAGATACCACAGCTAACAGCAATGAGCCAAAACTTATATTTCTATACAATACTCTTGGCTTATATTTAGTCTTTAAGTCATTCATCCTATCTCTAGTCTCAGTATTTCTCTTATTTGCCAACTCCTTTTTCAAGTTTTCAATTTGAGATTGCGAGCTATTATATTGTCTTATGACATTTTCTAACTGCGTTTGTGCATCATAAAGTTGTACTTTGAGATCTAAAACTTCATATACAGATTTAAATTCAGCTTCCTCGTTACTATTATCACCAGATAACGAAACCAAGCCATTTTCTGTCTTTTCCCGTTCGTTTTGAATTTTTAACCCCTGCCGTAACTCATTCAATTTTTTATAATAATCCTCGGCTTTACGACGAGCTTCATTATCTGTAAAATTACTCCTATCAGGATGCCATTGAGCCATTAAAGATTGCAGATTCTTTAATATCACAGAATCCGGTGTTCCTTCAGGCAGATTCATTACCTCAAGGCATTCGGCTCTGTAATTTCTCTTCTTTGTATCCATATATTAACAGCTTTAATAAGACAAAGAATAATCACAAAGAAAAATGCTTCATCAAAAAAGAAAGAATGTACCCATATCCAATAGCTGTAACTATGGTTTTTGCATAAATACAAAGCCATGGAATCACATTTACCCATTCACTTTCATGAATATCAGTATCCTTATCCGCTACATTTTTCTTATGTTTGAACAAATAACACATGTGCCAACTAAATGTACCAACTAAATATTGCAAAACATCAAGAATTATGGATATAACAAGAAATGTACAAGCATTATAAAGATGTTGAGGTACAGTTTCAGTTTCCTTTCCAACAAAAATCCATACTATAGCAATTCCTGCAAAATTAATTTGTCGCACAACAGAACTTAAACTACCCGACAAATCTTCATAAGCCTTCCGTATTTCATCAAGTTTCATCATAAAGCAACCTCCTATCTTGGTCCCGTACCATTTTTCTTATTATCTAGTATTCTTCCTTTTAAACAAGAATATGCACTACGTTTTGCGACAGTCTTTACATTTCGACTCTCACGTAAACTATATTTTACATGGGAGTTTTTATTTTCTGATTTTCTTTTATTTTGTTCTGCCATAATCTTTACTTTATAAATTTAGTTGTCTTCTAGTGTATCAATCTCAATTAGATCAAATATATTTTTAGCCCTCATATATGCTGCAAGAGCTGGAGACAAAAACATATCTCCCAATGGATGACTTGTCAAATCTTCAAAGGCCTGACGTGTTAAGCCTGATTTTTTCACCAGAGTTATGAAATCATCTTCTGTTATAAGCTTCTCACAGAGTTGCTGAAATCCTTGATTCACTATTTCTAGTTGATAACAAACCATAGACCTTGCATCCTTTTCTGTGTCAGAAAGGCTACAACCCGAGAACAATTCATATTTGCTGCGAGGATCCATAAACTTTGGAGCCGTTATCTTTGCAACTATAAATTGATAAATCCAATGAAGGAAGAAGGCTATAGCTAATCCTATTAAGTATGCTGAAAAAGCATATAGAGCAACTTGCTTATCTATCAAGGATAAAAGAAAATCCATGCATCCTCCTCCAAGTAATAAAACCATGGAATCTCTTAATACTTTTGGGTTATACTCTTTGTATTTACGTACAAAGTAAACCACAAGCCATCCTATCACTGCTCCGAGCAGAAATATTGAAATGCAGATAATTTGTAACATCATATTGTCAATTTCATCCTTTATATCTTTCCCAATCCATTACGCAGAAGGGACTGCCGTAATCTTCGTAGGATTCCATGTGGGCTATCTTTGACATGCCAGCATCGAGGTAACCTACATCTTCGATAGCAACTTTGCCTGACTTGATTTCTGCAATGATAGACTTCAAGATATCGGAGCAGGTGTAGTCGGGACAATACATGTCATCGAAATAACAGAAGTGCTCATCTTTGACGAAGTGATAAGAAAGGGATTCTAAGATTTCCAGGAATGTCTCAAAGGCTTTGCGATGGTTGCCTTTCGACATATCTTCCTTAATCATTTTCTCGTGTGGCAAGAGGAGATTGGATATCATATTACAATCCATGTCTATATTACGAGGATTAAAGATTGACTCAATCTCTCTTTTCAAAGGAGATAACTCTATATCGGTTCGTAAAGCTGATTGCTCAGCTCTACGAAGAATGTATTTCATCTTTTCTGAAGGCATAACTCTATAATGTTTCTTGTCCCCATACAGCTACCAGACGGTCTTTCCAGAGTTTCAGAGGACAATGGGAATTGAATTCTAAATATAAATCGTTGTTGGCATCGAGGAACTTGCGTAAAGCTATCTCTACCAACGGATGGAAAGGAAGGTAAGTTGGAGCGAGATTGCGATAATCTACATTCTCGATATCCATACCCAATCCCATGGTTTGACCGGCATTGGCAGACATAACAAATATGTTGTCGGGATGCTCGCTTTGCCATATTTGGACAAAGGTTGGGCACGGACGCTTCATTATACCAAAGAAATGCTCCTGGTCTTTGATGCTTGAAAGATGCAAAAAGTAATCACCCCAATCGGCATAAAGAGTAACGGAGTTTTCTCCGCCCAACATCAAATAGACATGGGCATAGTAGGTTTTGCCGGATGGTGTCTTGGTCTTGTAAATGATCTCGACATCGTCTTTATGATAGACGAGGGTGCGGGAGCTACCTAAAAAGAAGGTTGCTCCTGGCTTTGTTGAGAAATAAGATTTCATGATTTTATATTTTTGTTCCCCACCGCAGTATCGCTCTGCGCTTGTCGCCACTCGAATGGGGATGTTTTTTAAACATTCTGCCTTTTACAGGCGCGAAATAAAATCATCTGCTGTATGTTCTGTCACAATATCGACAGAAAACCAACGCTTGCCTAAATCTTTTAGAGATGCACCAAAATGATAAACGATATCGTCTATAATAAGCCAACGATCATGTGAACGCTCAAAGGTATGAAGTCTTGTCGGCTCTAAAGGATACTGGGTGTTATAATTTGCTATAGCATCACATAAAGCAGGTGTTGCAAATCGACTTTTCACATAACAATCTAAAGTTACGCCTGTATTACGCTTATGAAAACGATCCAAGAGAGAAGCTGTTATATAGTCATCAATTAGAACGATCCTACGTTTAGCCTTTTGGATTAGCTCCTCTACCAAGACAAAGGCATCAAACATTTGTCCATCAAAGAAAATCCCCAATTTTTGCTTAAGCGAACCATCATCTAGACGACTCATAATCTGATCAAAACGAGCATCTATATTTTTCAAGCCTCGTTTAGTTTCTATACGAAATGCTTCAAGCGACTCTATTCTCTGAAATAATCCTGCATTAGAGAAGATAAATTTGCGCATGGCAACAAAAACATCGATTATGCGAATGCTTGTCTCAATAGCACGGTCACTTTTCAATACGGATGACAATTGGCTTACACCTTGTTCAGTAAAAGCAAAAGGAGGACGTCTGACTCCCATCTTTATAGCCTGAATTTCATCTTCACTCATATAATTGGAGGTCACAAATTGTGACTTCCAATTATTCCATTCCTCTTCTGTCAAACGAAACATATAATAATCAGGAAAGCGCTTCATGTTACGCTTTACTGCCTGATTAAGAACTTTTGTCTCAACTTGGTAGAGCTGGGCGAGGTCACGATCAAGCATCACCTGCACGCCACGAATAGAATATATTCTCCTTTGAATTTCATTTTGAGAAGGCAAGAGTACTGATTGCCCTGACAATATTGTTAAGTTGTTATTATCTTTAGACATATGCTATTATTCTACTTTATTTTTATAGAAAGCAAAGATACAACTTTATTTCGGAACAACCAAGAGATTTTCAAAAAATCTTGCGTAGAAGAAAGGAATCTACATTGAACCCATCCAAGACTGTTGTTCTGCAACTACTAATTTATTTAAGGTCGGAAGCATCTGCTCTATCTTGCGACACTTCACCTTATTGTAATAGAAGTCGATGTCATCTAGCAACTCAATAGAAGAGGTCGTCTTCTGGGCTATTACTCTTAGCCCATTGTTCTTCTAACTTACCGATTATTTCCTTTCTAA
>OOCK01000336.1_pt1 | contig 34277 bp, 16 predicted proteins | sample 1670951 | NCBI WGS metagenome assembly OOCK01 (sample SAMN06348107, study PRJEB24527) | human gut metagenome | biome: human gut; feature: ankylosing spondylitis patient; material: feces | host: Homo sapiens | place: China | collected 2015-10
CCGCTTTTCTTTGCGTTTTCCGATTTTTCGGCTTGTCATCATTTGACACCGTAACTACTCTGACATTAAGTCATTTAGCGTCATTTTTCCCGTTTTTCGAGGTTATTCCAGAGATTTTTCGTAACTTTGTGCAAACATATCAGTATAAATATGAAACTTATCATCACGATAGACAATACGGCGATTGTGTTGCAGACCGACTCTGCGGATGGTGCTGCCGAGCGCGAGGTGTACAACCTTAACTCCGGTATCTCCATAGCTGCCAATCTGCGACAGGCTCTCTCCGTGTGCGCTTTGTTGCGCAACCCGCGTCTGTACGACCGTGTCACGGTGGTTGTCGACACACCGACGATGCTCATCCCTGAGGACGAGTACACCTCGGGCAGTGCTACGCTGCTCTATCGCAACGCGTTCAGCATGTTGCCAGCCGACGAGGTGCAGACATCGCCACTCGATACATTGGGCGTGGTGCTCGCGTTCGCCGTAAACAAAGACCTGCATTTCGTGCTCAACGAGAACTTCCGCTACGTGTGTTTCGAGCCTCGTCTTGCCTCCACACTCACTGCGCTGAGTCAGCGTGCGTATGGTGGCTTTCAGGAGAAGCTGTTCTGTGTGTTCAACGGCAAGGATATGGAGATAATAGCGTTCCGCAAGCATCGTCTGCGCTTCTGCAACTCGTTTCATATCGACGACACACAGGATGCTGTGTTCTACATCATGAGCGTGTGGCAACAGCTCGCCATGCGCCCCACCGACATACTCGTCATCACTGGTAACGCAGAAGAACCAGAAACACTGAAAATCAAACTTGAGCAGTTTGTGAAGAATGTAAATGTAATGTAGGAGGGTATGGCATCCTGCCATACCCACGCACCCACAGACTCTCAGATTGTTAGGCAGCGTAGACTGTATAAACCGTATAGGTAGCGTGGCTTATATTAAACCGTATAGGCAGCGTGGGTATGGCAGGATGCCATACCCTCCTACACCACCTCACCATAACACCATTTCAACATCATATTATGCGCATAATAACAGGAAAATATAAAGGGCGCCACTTCGATATTCCGCGCTCGTTCAAGGCTCGTCCTACTACGGACTTCGCCAAAGAGAATATCTTCAACGTGATCAACGGCTACGTGGACATGGAGGGCGCACAGGCGCTCGACCTCTTTGCCGGCACTGGCAGCATCTCGCTCGAGTTGCTTTCGCGCGGTTGTGCTCCGGTGGTCAGCGTGGAGATGGATCGCGACCATGCTGCGTTCATCCGCGAGTGTATGACGAAGCTCGATACCAAGGATAACATCCTTATCCGTGGCGATGTGTTCCGCTTCATCAAGTCGTGCAAGCAGCAGTACGACCTCATCTTTGCCGATCCGCCTTACGCTCTGCCCACGTTGGCTACCATTCCGCAGCTCATCCTCAGCAAGGGAATGTTGCGCCCTGGCGGACTCCTCGTCTTCGAGCATGGCAAGCACAACGATTTCTCTGATGTGCCGGGCTTCATAGAGCACCGCGCCTACGGCAGCGTGAACTTCTCGCTGTTCAGAGCAACTTCAGGGGGTGCACTTGTCTCAAGTGCACCAACCGAGTAGTTTTAGGGGGTGCACTTGTCTCAAGTGCCCCAACCATGTAGTTTTTAGGGGGTGCACTTGTCTCAAGTGCACCAACCGAGTAGTTTTAAGGGGGTGCACTTGTCTCAAGTGCACCAACCGAGTAGTTTTAGGTGGTGCACTTGTCTCAAGTGCACCAACCATGTAGAAGTGCATCAACCATGTAGAAGTGCATCAACCGTGTAGAAGTGCACCAACCGTGTAGAGGTACACCAACCATGTTAACTAACATTCTGTTCGGTTGGTGCACTTGAGACAAGTGCACCCCCTTAGAAGTGCCCCAACCATGTAGACCGTTTGTATCCCACCAACGAAAAGAGCAGAACCTCGATATCGAAGTTCTGCTCTTTTCTGTTTTTATTGTTGTTAGTTGGAACTAATAGTGTGATTAAGCACGTTCTGCACCGACCGACGCAGACATCCGCACCGACCGACGCAGACATCCGCACCGACCGACGCAGACATCCGCATCGACCGACGCAGACATCTGCACCGACCGATGCGGATGCTTCAAGTTGCAATGTGCTTTTGTCAAAGTTCATTGCAATTCTGTAGTTCTTACCCTTCTAACGGTTCATTTCTATTCTCTGCATTTTAGGCAAGATGCGTGTCTTCGGGTTGAATGTGTACGGCGCGAAGCGCATTGTCACCACGTGCTCGCCGGTAGGAGTCTTGAACTGCGGCAGACAAGAGTCGCCACCGCACGAGTGGTTGCCGATGCCACGCTGCCAGAAGTCGAAGTGAGCGAACACCTGCTCGCTGCGTGTCAGGTCGTAAGGATGCTTGCCACCGTAGAACACGTCGTAGTTGAACTGCTGGTCGTCGTAGTGCGAGAGCGAGAAGGCGAGCTGACCCTCCACCTTCATGTTCAGTCCAACGCCGTTGCCGTTGTTCTTCAGCGTCATCTCGCGCAAACCCTGACGGTCGCCCATGGTCTGCGGAGCCGACTGCTCCTCGAACATCTTGTCTACCGATGTGCGGTACCAGCCGAGCAGCGAGCCGCGCTGGCGGTCGATATAGTTGGAGCGCGGACCCTTAGCGTAGTAGAGTACGCTCTCGAAGCCCGGTGCGAACTGCATTGTGATGCCTACGCGGCGTGTCTCCTCCGATGAGTTGTTGAACGCTACGCGCATGTCTACCTCACCGTTCGGGTAGATGGTGTAGAGGATATGGTGAGTGTCCTTGCCGTTCGATACGGCAGTCTCAACGACCACGTTTTTGCCTTGCTTCTTCGGAGCCTTTACGAGTGTCTTCTGACCGGAGAGCGCACCCTCCTCCTTGTTCTCGTTCTCGGCTACACCGCCTGTTGCGCCGAGCGAGATGTTGTCGTTGGCGATGCGGCGGAAGCCGTTGAAGTCGGGGCCTGTTGACGGCATGACGATCTGCTTGCCATCGAATGTCCACTCGGCGATGGTGCCGTCGGTGTCGAACTTGATGCAGAAGTTCTTGCCCTCAACGCTGTTGCCCTTCACCTTCAGTTTGCCTTTCTCGCTGATTGCGGGCAGAGCGATGGTGTTGTGCTGCACGTATGTCGGGTCGGCTACCGACGGACAGTTGGCTGCCGCGTCTGCTGTGAGGCGGAACTGCTGTGCCGCGATCACGTGAGCGCGGTTTGCCCATGCGGTCTTGTCTTTAACTTTGAGCTTGAAGGTGATGATAATCTCCTTGTCAGCCGGCACGTTCACGTCGTACGGAATCTCCACCACGCATGTCTCGCCCGGCTTGCACTGCAGATCTTTCACTGCGCCGTGAGCCAAGTTGCTCTCTCCCTCGCCACGTCCGCTGATGCTCCACGAGAGACTGTAGTCGCTCAGGTCGGTGAAGGCGAACTTGTTCTTCAGCGTGAGTTTATGATTAGCGAACGACACGAAGTCGACATCGCGGTAAACATACCTCACCTCGTCGAGCTTAGCCGTCCACTCGCGTCCTGGAGTGATGATGCCGTTGCTCATGAAGTCGCCCTGGAAGCCGTAGTCGCCGCGGTTCATCTTAGTATAGTCGTAGCCCGAAGTGTAGTAGGGTATACCAGTCTCAGGATCGGTCAGCGGCTGACCAGCCTTGATGCGGCGTGTGTCGTAGATGCCCTGGTCTACCCAGTCCCAGATGCAGCCGCCCACGATACCGTTGCTGTTCTCTATCACGTCCCAGTACTCCTGCAGGTTGCCCACAGCCTGTCCCATGGCGTGAGCGTACTCGCAGATGAAGTAAGGCTTGTTGTTCAGTCCGTCGCGCTGCTCAACCACCTTGCTCACCACAGGGTACATGTCCGAACCGAAGTCGGAGTACTTCTCGCCGTGGTTGCAGCCCTCGTAGTGAACCCATGCGTCGCGATGCGGCAGCAGACGCTTCACGCAGTCGTATGTAGCCTGGAAGTTGCAGCCGCCGCCTGCCTCGTTACCGAGCGACCAGAACACCACGCTCGGGTGGTTGCGGTCGCGCAGCACCATGCGTGCCGTGCGGTCTACGTATGCACCCTCCCACGACGGCATGTCAGAGATGCTCTGGTTGCCGTGACACTCCACGTCAGCCTCGTTCATGCAGTACAGGCCGTAGTAGTCGAACATGGCGTACATCTTCGCCTGGCGCGGATAGTGCGATGTGCGCACTGTGTTCACGTTAGCCTTCTTCATCAGCTCCACGTCGCGCAGCATTGTCTTCACGTCGATAGCGTGACCCAAGAGCGGATGTATATCCTGCGTGTTCACGCCCTTGAAGTACACGCGCTTGCCGTTCACGTAGATGAGGTTGCCCTTCTGTTCCACGCTGCGGAAGCCGTACTTCGTGGAGAATACCATCTCCTCGCCGCCGTTGTTCATCTGGCGTACGATGACGGTGTAGAGCCACGGGTGCTCAGACGACCAGAGCTTCAGGTCCGTCAGACCATCGAAGTCTATAGAAACAGTCTTCTGCGCATCCTTTGCTGTCAGTGCCACAGCCTGCAGCTTCTTCGCAACGAGTTGACCTGCGGGGTCGAGCAACTCCACTTCGAGTGTCTTGCTTGCGCTCTGCTTCAGCGAGTTGTCTATGGTCAGCTCCACGTTCATAGAGCCTGCGGTGTAGCCTTCGCCGAGCTGCGATGTTATGTAGTGGTCGCTTACAGCCACCTTCGGAGTAGCCATGAGGTACACGTCGCGGTGAATGCCGGCGAGGTGCCACATGTCCTGACCCTCAAGGTACGAGCCGTCCGACCAGCGGTACACGCGTACCGATACGTTGTTCTCGCCCTTGCGCACGAGTGCCGTCACGTCGAACTCGGCATCGGTGTTCGCACCCTCAGAGAATCCGGCGTACTTGCCGTTCACCCATACCACGATGGCGCTGCACGCTCCGTCGAAGTGGAGCACCACGCGCTTGTCCTTCTCCCAACCCTCGGGCAGGTTGAATGTGCGGCGGTACGAACCCACAGGGTTCTTGTCGAAGTTGTCGTCCATCGCCTTGATGCGCGGCGGGTCGTTGTGGAACGGATAGCCCACATTATTATATACAGGCACATCATAGCCAGCCATCTCCCAGTTGAGTGGCACCTTGATGTTGTCCCAAGCCGATACGTCAGCGTTGTCGCCGTAGAAGTCCTTCTCCTCGGGCTTTCCCTGCTTCCAGTCGGCAGTATAGCGGAACTTCCACTCGCCGTTGAGCAGCATGTAGTCGGCACGCTCCGGCGTAATCCACGGCTTGGCGTAGCACTTGTCGAGCATCATCTGCGATGTAGACGAGTAGGGGATGAACGTAGCGTGTGCCGGGAGCTTCTGGTCCTCAAACTTCTGCTCGTTCTCCACCCATGAGTCAACCACCTCGGCGATGTCCTTCGTTTCAACCGCATGGACTATCGTCGGCACGTTCTTTTTTGCCTGACGCTTCGCCTTGCGCTGTCCGTAGGCTGTGCCGCTGCATACCAATGCTGCAACAGCCACTAACAATAAAGTTCTCTTCATGTATTTAGGTTTTTTGATTTGTTTCCGAATTACTGCAAATTTACTACTAATTTGGGAGTCGTACAAATTTTTTTAAAAAAGTTTAGTAAACTTGCGGTTGTATCAAAATTAATTTGTACCTTTGCACTCGCTTTTAAGACAAAAGCTATTGGGTGGTTACCAGAGTGGCCAAATGGGGCAGACTGTAAATCTGCTGGCGATGCCTTCGGTGGTTCGAATCCATCACCACCCACAGAACACGAAAGAGGTGTATCAACATTGTTGATACACCTCTTTTCTTTAGGGGGTGCACTTGTCTCCGCTCGGCTTTGCCGCTTGCCAGAGCAAGAAGTGCACCAAATGATGTCCATATCAATAATTGCACCAAATGATGTCCGTATCAATAATTGCACCAAATGATGTTCATAACAATAATTGCACCAAATGATGTCCATATCAATAATTGCACCAAATGATATCCATATCAATAAGTGCACCAACCGATACAGCATAACGAAGGCTGGAAGATAGACTGGGAGATATTCCGATTTGCATGATATCTACCAGCCTTTATCGCGCTTATACTGTGACGGTTAGATGCTGTGCTGGGAGATATGACAGATTTTTTCGGCTAACGCATTTATAATAGGAAAACGCAGATACGAAAAAGTGAGATTGCGACTGATGCGCAATCTCACTTTTTATTTTTTATATGTTTGATATCATATGTTTGATATCAAGAGTTTACTTTGTAATAAACCCTCTTGTATGGGTTTTAAGCCTTATTCCTTAGTCATAGTGGCTTTCTTGTTCTCTTCATCGAGAACAATCTTGTATGTACCAGCCTTCACTGCGATGTTATCGCCTCCCTCAACAAGAGCGTCAAGCGCGCCACCGAAGTTGCGGTCCCATGCGCCATCCCAGCGGAACTTCAGCTCACCATCTGTGAGAGTGGCGGTGATAGACCATGTCTTTGTGTCCGGATCCCAGTCCATAACCTGACCAGCGTCCCAACCACCGGCTGTAGCGCTACCGATGATTTCCCAACCTGTCTTTGTCATTGTGGCTGTGTTCTTCTTCGAATCAACGAAAATCTTGAAATAGCCACCTACTGGCACTGTCATATTAGCACCATCGCCAATGACGAAGCTTGCGTAAGTGTGGTTCTCGTCCCAGTTCATATCGCCTACGACACCAAGCCATGAGCCGTCGTACAACTTAAACTCTGCACCCGACGGGATGTAGTATGTACCACTAAACTTGAAGTCGCGTGCTTCTGACTTTAAGACATACTCCTCTGTGTCTTTATCCCAATTATTGAATGAACCAGGCATTGTGATGCTTGCAGCTGACTGCTCGATGTCGGTTTCCTCAAGCGAGTAAGTGTACTTACCTGCGTTGGTGACATCGAGTGTTACGATGTATCCGTGCGCTTTGGCTATCTTGATGTTGCTGCCTTCGGCAACGAGTCCGTGCTCTGTACCGTCAGAGCCGAGGTTGATCTTCCAATCGCCAGCGTTACGGAACTTTAACTCCTTGTCGCTAAGCGTTGTGATGCAAGTCCACTTGCGAGTAGTTGCGTCATACTCCATCGGTGTGTCCTTATCCCATCCGCCAGATGTAGCATCACCGATTAAGCACCATGCAATGCTTCCGCTCTGCTCTACACTGCCGTCTGCACCGACACCAATTCTTACGAAGCCCTTTTTCTCCACTTTCTGGTCCTTGGCAATAACCCTTGCAGGGTCTGCGCCGTCAAGAATGGCGTATGTAGCATTGTCGGCATCAAACTGGGCGAAACCTTCATATTTGCCGTCACCATCAGGGTCGCCAATGAGGTAAGCCTTCATAAAGTCCCAATTAGGATAGTTCTCCGCAACGTAAGCATAAGCCCATGTCACGCCCTCTGTTTTCGGGTCGTAAGGAGTGACGGTGAACTTAATTGTGTTGGAAGCATCGTTGGTGTAAGTCTTGTATGTAGACGATTTCATCGATACTGTGTACTCGCCAGCCTTGCCTGGCATTGCACCTGTCTGAGCCATGAAAGCATTCATCTGCTCATTGGTGAGGTTGAGCTTCGTGTCGTTGGTTGTTTCACCGATAACGACGCTCTTCTGTGTGGCGTTGTTGGTGAGGGTAAGCTCGTAATTGACGATAGCACCCTTGCCATAGCTTGCTTTCTCCCAAGAGATCTCGGGGAACTGCTCGGCATAGTTGTCCTTGCTGATGACATATTCTGAAGGGTTTATAGCATTCAGCGAGGCTGCATTCTCGAGTTCAAGCACTGGTGTTGTGTCATCGTCGCAAGAGGCGATTATAGCAACACTGGCAGCCATGAACATTATTGACTTGAATATATTTTTCATTGTCGTTATTGTTTATAGGTTGTATTAGTCCGTTTTTCTTTGTCTCATGCGAACTCGTTGTGAGCTCGCATGAGTGCAATAACCATTACTGGACTTTCTATTCGATTAGTTCGTATAACCTGGGTTCTGTGTGAGGTTAGAGTTGCTCTGAAGCTGTGTCAAAGGAACAGGGTAGACATTGAAGTGAGCATCGAAGTCCTTACCTTCTTTTACACCGCCTTTCCAATCCCAGTTGTAGCCTGTGTTTCCACCGAACTTGCCGAAGCGCACGAGTGTTGTGCGGCGCATACCCTCGAAGTAGAACTCGCGTGCCCATTCGTCGCAAAGCTCGTCGAGCGAGTAGCCCTGTGTTACGTCGCGCGAAGCATCGGCATTGGCACGAGCGCGAAGATCGTTGACAAGGCGTGTTGCCTCACCCGATGTCTTGTTGCCATTAAGGTGTGCGTCAGCCTCTGCATAGTTAAGGTAAGCTTCTGCTACACGCATGAAAGGCCAGTCCATATCGGCAAACTTTGAATCTACATGAGCAGGACTTGATGCCTCTGCATTGTAGTTGATGAACTTAGCCACACCGAAGCCATCGGCAGACTTGGTGATGTTGGAGATTTCGAGCGGACGATCCTCGCCCCAGAATATGGCGCGGTCGTCATTGGCAGCTGTTGTCATCTCCTTAGAACTTACGTTAGGTATATCCTTACCCTCGAAGAACTTCTTGATGAGCGAAACGCGTGGGTGCAGGCCAATCCAGTTCTGACCGGTACATCCGTTGGAACCGTTAGGGTCTTCATCGACATTAGCGTGCATGTTAGAGTCGAAACATGCTGCGATGAGGAAGAGCGAGTTGCCGTAGCTGGCTGTTTTGCCAGAGATATTCACGATTGGGAAGAGTATCTCGTTGGCAGCTGATGTCTCCATATTGTCGCCCATGAACACCATCTGGTATGCACTCCACTTGCCGTTGGAAGAGCCGGTGGTGTTGAGTCTGTATCTTGACTTGATTACCTTGTCTGCATAGTCCTTTGCCTCTTGCCAGTGAGCTGTGCCTGTGTACACCTCGGCATTGAGGTAGAGACGTGAGAGGAGCAACCAGCAAGCTGCCTTGTCGATGCGTCCGTAGTTGGCATCTGTCGACTTCTTAGGCTGTGCATCCATGAGGTTTGGCTCGATTGCCTTCAGTTCGCCTACAAGCCACTCGTACATTTCTTGGCGCGACTTCTGCACAGGTTTCTCCATTTTTTCTGTGAATGGAACGTTTCCGTAGGTGTCCATAAGCAGGAAGTATTGCATAGCGCGCAAGAAGCGTACCTCAGCAGTGCGTGTTACATCGTCAGAGCCAGCCATCTGGAGATACTGGTTGCAAGTTGTGATGCCGAGTGTGAGGCGTGTGTAGTAGAGTTTCACCCAAGGGTGAGAAGGGTCGTAGGTAGCAGAATTAAGCTCCTGCAAGCCGTCGCCCCATGAGCATGTCGCCTCGTCGGTAGGCAGCTCGTTGATGTTCCACATGGCGCGTACGAGACCTGTCATACCAGGGTCGTCAAATCCCTTTACGTCCGGATCGTCGTCGCTATTCAATCCGCTGCCATTGCCGTTGATGCCGAAGTTGGCATAGCACTTATTGAAGAGACCGTCGTTGCTGACCTCCAGGTCAATCTTCGGGCTGATAGGCTCTTTGTCAAGGTCGTTGAGGCACGATGTCGATGCGAGGCTGATGAGCAGCGCAGCGGCAGGTGCGAGAGCCGATTTGATATATCTTTTCATTGTCGTAAATCGTTTAAGTTATTGATTTTTTAGAAGGTGAGGTTCAATCCGAACTGGAATGTGATAGGACGCGGGTAGATGTTGTTGTCAATACCGTTGTACACCTCAGGATCGATACCCTTGTAGTTGGTAATGGTGAACACGTTGCTGCAAGAAGCGTACACACGTCCAGAGATGCCCTTCCATGAGCCGCTCTTGAAGAGACGGTTGAAAGAGTAGCCGAGTGTGATGTTGTCCATCTTCAGGAACGAAGCGTTCTGCACGAAGTAGTCGGAGAGTTTCGACTCAAGTGCGTCAGAGTCCCATCCGAGTGTGTTCACTGGACGATTAGCGAGGTATGCGTTTTGGCACCAAACAGAAGATGTAGTCTTCAAACGCTTGCCCTGCTCAAAGTTGTTGAACACGTAGTTGCCGAGGTTTGCGCGGAGCGAGAAGCCGAGGTCGAAGTTCTTCCACTCTACGCGTGTAGAGAAGCCCATTGTTACAGGAGCTGCTACCTGCTTGTAGAGATACTTGTCAGCATTGCTGATGACGCCATCGCCGTTGCGGTCTACCACAGCACCTTCGATTGGCTTGCCATTCTTGTCGTACATCTGTTCGTACACGTAGAACGAGTTGGCTGCATAACCGGTCTGGTAGGCGAGCACTTTGTTCACGTTGTCGATGTTGTCGCCAGTAGTTACAGGGTCGCCAGTGTCGCTCACGCCGTTGAGGTCGGTGATGCGGTTGCGGTTGTACGTGAGGTTGTAGTTCATTGTCCAGTACCAGTCCTTAGTGTTCACTGCTACGTAGTTCAACGAAAGTTCAACACCAGTGTTCCTCATTGAACCGATGTTCTGTATACCCTTGTCGGCAGAGCCTGCGAGGGCTGCTACAGGAGCCGAGTTGATAAGGTCGGTAGTATTGCGCACGTACCAGTCGATGCTACCTGTGAGTCGGTTGCAGATACCGAAGTCGAGACCGAGGTTGTAGGTCGTTGTCTTCTCCCACTTCAGCTTGTCGTTGTAGTAGAGCGGAGTGTAGATGGTACCATCACCGATAATCGGGTACTGACCATAGTTCTGTCCCTTCTTGTACTGCTTGAACCAGAGGTAGTTGGAGATGCCTTCCTGCTGACCGGTCACACCGTAGCCTGCGCGGAACTTCAAGTCGGAGAGCCACTTGATATCCTTAAGGTTGTTCTCGTCCTTCATGCGCCAAGCGAAGGCGAACGACGGGAAGAGTCCCCAGTGGTCCTTGAAGCGTGATGAACCGTCGTCGCGCACCGTAGCGGTGAAGAAGTAGCGGTTCATAAGTGTGTAGTTGGCACGTCCGAAGAACGAAACGAGGAAGTTCTCGTACTTGTCTATGTCTTTAGTGTCCTTGAACACGTTGCCTGCCTGAGCGTCCGACTGTGGGTAGTACTGTATCCACGAGTTGTTGTAGCGGAAGAAGAAGTGCTGGTACTCGTAGCCACCCATGATGTCGAAGTGGTGGTTCTTGCTGAAGTCCTTGTAGTACTGAGCGTAAGCCGAGAGGAGAAGGTTGCGTTTGAAGTTCTCGTTGTCGGTGATGCCACCATAATATAATGTTGTAGGATATGATGTAGGCTGTGTCTCGTCTACCGTTCCCTTGGCGATTTCGGCACCGAGTGTCATGTGCAGGCGCAGGTCTTCGAAACCGTGTACCTTATAGTCGATGTCTGCCGAACCGATGAACGAACGTACTTTTTCAACGTTGCCGCCAAGCTCAAGCTGAGCCAATGGGTTGGCAGGAGCGTCGTTGAAGCGTACGAACGGCCATTGTGGGTTATTATAGGCACTGGCAGATGTAAGCCAGTTGAAGTATCCACCGAAGTTCTGCAGCGTCTGCTGTGCGTTTGCACCGAGCATAGCGAGGTCGCGCTGCGATGTGAAAGCGTACGGACTCTGTGTCGGGTCGAACGAAACGGCATTGCCGATAGCACCCGTGTCAGCCTTCTTCGCCTTAGAGTACATGCCCTTGGCGTTGAGGTTGAGGTTGAGGTGGTCGTTCAGCAGCGACGGGTTGAGGTTCACTGAAGCCGTGTAGCGGTTGTAGTCAGAGTTCTTCAAGATACCCTGCTGTGAGGTGTAGCCTACTGAAACACGATAGGGGAGGAACTTGCCTGCCGAACCTGCCACCGTCACGTTATGGTCGTGAGACACGGCTGTGCGGTAGATGAGGTCCTGCCAGTCGGTGTTGGCTGTACCGAGAGCCTTTACGGCATCGTCGTTCTCGTTGAAGAGGCTCTTTACATAGGCACGATACTGGTCACCGTTCATCATATCGTAGGTCTTCTTCTTCTGCGATACGGATACAGAACCCGAGTAGCTTATCTCCGGTTTCTGACCCTTGTGACCCTTCTTTGTAGTGATGATGATGACACCGTTAGAACCGCGCGAACCGTAGATGGCTGTAGCCGAAGCGTCCTTCAGCACGTTGAACGACTCGATATCCTGCGGGTTGATAGTAGAAAGCAAGTTGGAGGCTGAGTTGCCCATCGTGTTGCCCACCTTGTTGTTGTCCATAGGCACGCCGTCGATAACGATCAACGGATCGTTGCTGGCGTTCAGTGAAGAGCCGCCACGGATACGGATTTGTGTGCCTACGCCTGGCTCACCAGAGTTTGATGTTACGTTCACACCTGCCACCTTACCAGAGAGCATGTCCTGAGCGTTCACCACAAGACCCTTGTTCTTTGAGTCGGGCTTGAGAGCTGTAACCGAACCGGTGAGGTCCGACTTCTTCACAGCGCCGTAACCGATTACGACAACCTCGTTCAGTGTCGACGAAGTGTTCTTGAGATGGATTGTTAGGTTCTGGCCTGCCTGCATCTTTACAGGCTCGTAGCCGATGTAAGTAACTTCAATGGTCGACTTCTTGTCGGCATTGAGAGTAAAATTACCGTCGATGTCTGTAACAGTACCTAATGTACCGCCTACAACCTTGACGGAAGCACCGATAACCGGCTCGCCGGTTTCGTCTACTACGTTGCCTTTCACAACAACCTGCTGTGCGAAGGCACTTGCCGACAGGAACAAGCCTGCTGAGAGCGTAGCTGTTCTGAGGGCATTAGGGAATTTAACCTGCTTCTTCATGTAGCTTTTGATTTTTATAATAAATTGTTTTTAGTCACAACAGTTATTAGGATCTTTTCACGTGCAAAATTATGATTTATATCAATGCGTTGGCTTTTTTTTAATATAAATATAGCATATTGGGCGTGTAAACGTTTGCGCAAGCAAGAGGGCGCGCCAAAACTCACAAATAGCACGCCCCGAAGGGGCAGAAGCACATAGCCCAGGGCAACGTCCTGGGTAAATATGCGCCACACTAACCTAACGCCCTGTAAGGGCAAAAGCCTAATTATTAAGGCTTTTGCCCTTACAGGGCGCATTGTTCAACATATACACTCAATACCAGGGCGCTGCCCTGAGCTATGTGATTTTTGGGCTTTCAGCCCGTCTTTGACCACATTATTAGTTTTACCAGACAGTAATATAGAATAATAAGGTGTTGCGGCGGCAAGGATACCGCCGCTACTAATCGCCGCGTTACTTCTTGATGCGAGCCACGCACAGGGCGCCAAGCACGAGCGACGCAGCAGCCATGAGCATCATGTTGCTCTGCACAGAGCCAACCATCGAGAGCAGGGTGCCGCCGCAAGCCGCTGCAATGATCTGCGGGATGCAGATGGTGCCGTTGAAGAGTCCGAGGTACGCACCCTTGTGGCCGTAGCCCTCAAGAGCGTTCGTGACGAAGGCGAACGGCATGGCGAGCATGGCAGCCCATGCGCAGCCGATGAGCATGAACGGCATGGCGAGCAGATTTTTGTCGTGTACGAACGGCACGAGAGCGAAGCCCACGGCACCGATGACGAGGCTCAGCGCATAAGCCGCCTTCTCGTTCTTGAAGCGTGGCAGAGCCATTGCCCACAGTACAGAGCCGATAGCCTGCCAGCAGAACATCACGCCAACCCAGTTGCCTGCCGCCTGGTAGCCCTTCGACGCGGTGTCGGTGGTGTTCCATATGGTGTCGGCAATGGTGCCGTTGGTGTATGTCCACATGAACATGAACGCTGTCCAGCAGAAGAACTGCACAGCGCCCACCTTCCAGAACATCGACGGAGCGTTGCGCAGCAGCTCAATCCAGTTGGCTTTGCCTTCGTCCTCCTCAGGCTTCGCCTCGTTATACTCGGCGTACTCCTGCGGGTTCCACTCCTTCACCTTCAGTGTGGTGTAGATGACGCAGAGGATGAGTATCGCCGCACCGATGTAGAACGAGTAGATGACCGAGTCGGGTATTACGCCCTTCTGCGCCTCGTTGGCTATGCCGATGGCTGTGAAGAAATAGGGGAAGAGGTAGCCCACAATCGAGCCGGCGTTGCACAGGAACGACTGTATGGAGTAGGCGAGCGACTTCTGTTGCTCGTTGACCATGTCGCCCACGAGCATCTTGAACGGCTGCATCGCCATGTTGATGCTCGTGTCGAGGAACATCAGCGAGACGAGGCCGAATACCATGGCTGCGCTCACCGCCATGCCGAACGAGCCGGCGTTGGGCAGCAGGCACATCACGGCTACGGCTACCGATGCGCCTACGAAGAGGTAGGGTATGCGTCTGCCGAAGCGACACCATGTGCGGTCGCTCAGCGTGCCGATGATGGGTTGCACGAGGATGCCCATGAGTGGTGGTAGTATCCAGAAGTAGCTGAGGCTGTGTGGGTCGGCACCAAGTGTGGCGAAGATGCGCGAGATGTTCGCGCTCTGCAGGGCGTACGCAATCTGTACGCCGAAGAATCCGAAACTGAGGTTCCACAGTTTCAAGAAACTTTGATTTGGTTTTGGTTTCATTGTTATTTTGGTTTTTTTGGTTTTGCTTAGCTCTTCGTGCTCTCCCTCACGACGAGCCTTGTCTTTACGACGCGCTTCTCGATGCGGTCGCACGGCGTGAGCCCCTCCACCTTGTCCATGAGTATGGTGGCAGCCTCTTCGCCCACCTTTGTTCCGCGCTGCTCCACGGTGGTGAGCTGCGGGTCGCAGGCGATGGCACGCTCGCCGTTGGTGAAGCCGCACACCGCGACATCCTCGGGCACGCGGAAGCCGTTGTGCTTTGCCGTGTACATTACGCTGATGGCTGTGTCGTCGTTCACGCAGAAGAACGCGTCGGGGCGGTCGGCACGGCTGAGCACGCCGGGCGTGATGCGCTCGGCATCCTCGCGCTTGTCGCAGACGAACACCAGCGACTCGTCGGGCTGCATACCCGCCTTCAGCAGTGCGTCGTGATAGCCGTTGTAGCGGTTCTGTCCGAGTGCCGTCTTGCCCTTCATGCCGTAGAAGGCGATGCGGCGGCAACCCGTCTCGATGAGGTGTGTCACGGCAGCGAACGCCCCCTGATAGTCGTCCACCACCACGCGGCTTGCGTCCACACCCGTGCAGATGCGGTCGTAGAACACGAGCGGTATGCCGCGGTCGATGAGCGATTGGAAGTGGGCGTAGTCCTGCGTCTCCTTAGCCTGCGACACGATTACGCCGCACACCTGGTGAGCCTCGAACATCTGGCACAGCTGCACTTCGCGCTCGTACTGCTCGCGCGAGGTGGTGGCGATGATGCGGTAGCCACGTTTCGACGCAGCGTCCTCAATGCCGTTGAGAATGGTGGAGAAATAATAATGTGTGAACTCGGGCACGATGACACCGATCACCTTCACCGGCTGCTTGTGAGAGTTGCGCAGCGATTTGGCGATGTCGTTCGGGTAGAAGTTGTTCGCATGGGCGTACTCGCAAATAAGGTTGCGTTTCTCCTCGCTGACACGTGCGCTACCGTTGAGGGCACGCGACACAGTGGCTATGGACACACCGAAATGTTCGGCGATGTCCTTCATCGTGGTTGGTTGCAGTTCAGACATTCGTTAGATTGGTTTTTAATTACGCTTGCAAAGTTATCACATTATTTTAATATAGAGCGCATCCGTGGCTCACAGAATTTCTTTGTGCTGTGCAAACGTTTGCACAAGGGGGTGCACTTGTCTCAAGTGCACCAACAAATTAGAAGCAAGAGCAAGGAGTGCACCAATAGAGTTTACTGCACATTCTGCTCTGTTGGTGCAGTTCTTGCTCAGGCAAGCGGCAAAGCCGAGCGGAGACAAGTGCACCCCCTAAGCTGCCCCCCTAAACGGCACCAATTCTAAAAAACTGACACAATCGCATTGCTATTCCAATTATTTTTTGTTTATTTGCAAAAGAAAAACAATAACTTCGATGAGGCTCACACCCTCGCCGACAAAAAACCAAATACTATGGGAAAAGGAAAGAAAGGTGGCAAGCGCTTGACTAAGAAACAGCTCGCCCCAAAGCTTGAAGAACTGTTCGCCTCCAACCCTGGAAAGACGCTCTCGTTTAAAGATATCTTCCGTTCGCTACACCTCGACACGCATCCGCTGAAGATGCTCGCTATTGACATCATGGAGGAGATGGCGTGGGACGACTTCATCACGCGCGTCACCGACAACTCGTATCAGCTGAACATGAAAGGACAGGTGCAGGAGGGCGTGTTCCAGCGCAAGACGAACGGCAAGAACTCTATCATGCCCGACGACTCCGACAAGCCTATCTTCGTGGCTGAACGCAACTCGATGTGGGCTCTCACCGGCGACCGCGTGCGCTTCGCTTGCATGGCGCGACGCAAGAACCACATCAAGGAGGCGCAGGTGATACAGATACTGGAGCGTGCCAAGGACACTTTCGTCGGACGACTCTCGTTCGACCACGACCTCTGCACGCTCATCTCGCCTTCCAACGTATTAGCGAACAGCATCATCATTCCGCGCCGCAAGCTGAAGGGCGGCAAGGACGGTGACAACGCTGTGGTGCGCATCGTGGAGTGGCCCGACCAGGACCACCGCAACATGATTGGCGAAGTGGTCGACGTGCTCGGAAAGGCTGGCAACAACGACGTGGAGATGAACACCATCCTCGCGCAGTACGGCTTGCCGTATAAGTACCCGAAGAACGTGGAGGAGGCTGCCGAGAAGATTTCGGCGGAGATAACGCCGGAGGACTACGCCGAGCGCGAGGACTTCCGCGACGTGTTCACCTGCACCATCGACCCGAAGGACGCAAAGGACTTCGACGACGCGCTCTCCATCCGACAGCTCAAGGACGGACTCTGGGAGGTGGGTGTGCACATCGCCGACGTGTCGCACTACGTCACAGAAGGCTCCGTGATAGACAAGGAGGCTGTGAAGCGCGCCACGAGCATCTACCTCGTCGACCGCACCATACCGATGCTCCCCGAACGCCTCTGCAACTTCATCTGCTCGCTCCGACCTGATGAGGAGAAACTGGCGTTCTCCGTAATCTTCAACCTCGACGAGGACGCTAACGTGAAGGCATACCGCATTGTGCACACCGTTATCAAGTCGAATCGCCGCTACGCCTACGAAGAGGTACAGGAGCTGCTCGAGCAGAACGGCGTGGTAGACGGCACGGGTGAACCCGCACCTGCAGCACCCAAGGGTGGATACAAGGGCGAGAATGCCGATGCGCTCATCATGCTCGACCGACTGGCTAAGAAGCTGCGCGCAGCACGCTTCAAGAATGGCTCCGTGAAGTTCGACCGCGAAGAACTCCACTTCGACGTAGACGAGAAGGGCAAGCCGGTGCGTTGCTACTTCAAGCGTTCGAAGGATGCCAACAAGCTCATCGAGGAGTTCATGCTCCTCGCCAACCGCACCGTGGCTGAATCGGTGGGCAAAGTGGCGAAGGGCAAGAAGCCGAAGACGCTGCCTTATCGTGTGCACGACAACCCCGACCCGACAAAGCTCGAGACGCTGCGCGAGTTCGTGGTGAAGTTCGGCTACAAGATGAAGACCGACGGCACGAAGGGTGCTCTCGCCAAGTCGCTCAACACGCTCATGTCGGCGTGCGAGGGCAAGCGCGAGCAGAACCTCATACAGACCGTGGCACTGCGCGCTATGATGAAGGCGAAGTACTCTATCCACAATATCGGACACTTCGGACTGGCGTTCGACTACTACACCCACTTCACGTCGCCTATCCGCCGCTACCCCGACACGATGGTTCACCGACTCATCACTCGCTACCAGCAGGGCGGACGCTCTGCCAACAAGGAGCACTACGAGGAGCTTTGCGAGCACTCGTCGGAGATGGAACAGGTGGCTGCCAACGCCGAGCGCGACTCTATCAAGTACAAGGCTGTGGAGTTCATGTCTGAACGTGTGGGCAATGTCTACGATGCGCACATCTCAGGCATACAGTCGTACGGCATCTACTGCGAGATTGACGAGAACCACTGCGAGGGTCTTGTGCCGATGCGCGACCTCGACGACGACTACTACGACTTCGACGAGCGCAACTACTGTCTCGTGGGCAGACGCCACCACAACAAGTATCAGCTTGGCGACCCCATACGCATCAAGGTGGCAAGTGCCAACCTCGAAAAGAAACAGCTCGACTTCACTTTAGCAGGGGGTGCAGTTGTCTCAACTGCACCAACCAAGCAAAAAACCGAGTAGAAGTGACACCATTATCTTGATTGGTGTACTTGATTGGTGCACTTGAGACAAGTGCACCCCCTGCAAGCACCCCCTGCCCCTCGACAACATTTCTCACCCTCTAACCCCCAACCCCATCATGCCCCACATTACCTTCCTCAACCGTCATTCCGACATCCTCATTCAGTGTGGTCACTTGCCTCATTGGTTTCAGCCAGAGGCGGTGCAGTTCATCACCTTTCGTCTTGCCGACTCGCTCCCGCAGACCAAGCTGCAGGAACTGGCACTCATGCGCGAGGCATTAGGACGACGCGAGACGAAGGAGGGGGAGTTGACGGCAGAGGAGGAACGTTTGGAAGATATAGTGGATGGGTGGTTGATGCAAGGATATGGCGGTTGTGTGTTGCGTGATGCACAGTGCAGACAGTTTGTTGAGGATGCTTTGTTCTTCAACGATAAGCAGACGTATCACCTCCATGCCTTCGTCGTCATGCCCAACCATGTTCATATACTACTGTCGCCAATTGGAGAAAACAGCGTTATCTCTATCGTCAGTAAGTTGAAGCGCTACTCATCGCGTATGATAAAACAATGTGTAGCGACTGATGGTAATGTTTGGCAGCGCGAGATGTTCGATCGCATGATGCGAGGGGAAGACGACTTCGCACATAAACTTGCGTATATTGTTAATAACCCTAACGGATTGCCAGAAGATAGCTATTCATTATATGTAGCAGAGAATGTGCAGTATCTGCTGTAAGGGCTTTCAGGGGGTGCTTGTAGGGGGTGCTTTTAGGGGGTGCACTTGTCTCAAGTGCACCAACCAGGTAGTAGTGCGCCAAGTAAGCAAGAAGTGTATCGTTAGGGGGTGCAGTTGTCTCAACTGCACCAACCAGGTAGAAGTGCATCGTTAGTTTTGTTGGTGCACTTGAGACAAGTGCACCCCCTTGAGAGATACCTACACCCCCTGGTGGCACCCTCTGCTCCTGAAATGTTAAAGATGTTAATATTATAAAAACGCAATAAGCATTTGTTCTTTGTTATATAAAAAATGTGTATTTTTGCAAGGCGAATGGAAGTGTATTTGCCACTTTTGCATTCTCTAACTTACATTATTTATATAAATAAAAACTTAATCAATTTTACTAAATTCAAATCTTATGGCGAATTTATCCCGTAAAACATTGACTCTCGCAGCAGGTCTCGTACTTTCTGTGATGAGCGCTAACGCACAGCAGATGCGTGAAGGTTATGTAGAAGCTGGTAAGAACACTGGCAGCGAAAACTTCCACACCCTTATTCAGGGTTGGACTCCAGGCAACCAGGTAACAGCAGACGACAACTTCTATATCTCACGTGTTAAGCCACGTGCTCGTTTCCGCAACGAGGCTACTCAGGTGCGTCTTGATCTCAATGCGAAGAACGACAAGAAGCTCATCGCTTGGATTCCGGTAAACAACTCTGACTTCAACGCACTTCCTAACGGCGTATTTGACTCGGAGGTATTCTCTATGTGGTCGTACGTTACACACTGGGGCAACTGGACATCTCCGCTCGGACGTATCCCGGCTGCTTTCCTCGACGTAGCTCACAAGAACGGTGTTGGTGTATCAGGTGTAGCTTCTATTCCTAACGCAAGCCTCAGCGCAAGCTGGGCGGCATGCCTTAAGGGTCTTGCTTCTCTGGACGTAGACAAGACTTCTAAGTTCTTGCAGTACTATGGTATCGACGGTCTCGGCTACAACTCTGAGTTCTATGGCGGTGGTCCTTATGTTAAGGGTGTACGCACATTCCACGCAGCCCTCGTTAAGAAGATGTTGCAGGTTAACCCGATCTTCGAGAACTTCTGGTATGACGGTACAAACGACTACGGTCAGGTTTCATTCGACGGTGGTCTCGGCAATCATAACAAGGAGACATTCGGTGACAGCAAGAACGTACGTACATCACTCTTCTTCAACTACAACTGGAACCGTGGTCAGCTCGCTCCTTCAGTAGAATTCGCAGAGAAGCTCGGTCGCGATCCGCTCGACCTTTATTGCGGTGTTAATATGCAGGGCGGTCAGCCTGGCGGCACATCATGGCCTCTCTTGGTAGATCAGCGTGTTTCTATCGGTCTTTGGGGAGCTCACTCTCAGAATATGTTCTGGGAGAGCCGTTCAGAGCTCGGTTCGTCTGATGATAAGAAGCAGTTTGCTTACCTCCGCCGTACAGAGTGCTACTTCGGTGGCGGTAATCGCAACCCGGTTATCACTCCATCTGTTAAGAGTATGCACCAGTACACTGCCTATAACCCACAGTGGCACGGTATGGCTGCATTCATGACAGCACGCTCACCGCTGAGCTGGGATCTCGCTGAGGAGCCGTTCATCACTTACTTCAACCTCGGTAACGGTAAGTTCTTCAACCTCAATGGCGAGCGCAAGGTAAACTCTCCTTGGTACAACGTAGGTATGCAGGACTACCTGCCGACATGGCACTTCTGGTTCGCTAACAAGCTCCTCGGACGTACAGCAGCTGACGTTCCTGCTGCAGGACTCGACGCTCAGTTCGTATGGGACGATGCTTACTTCGGAGGTTCTACACTCAAGATTTCTGGTACAACAGCTAACGAGTATCTCCACCTCTTCAAGACAAAGTACGCTTTGAAGAAGGGCGACGTTATCACTGTTCGCTATAAGCTCAACGAGGGTGCAACAGACCTCGACCTCGTTCTCTCGGCAGAGGGCAGCGAGAGCACAGGCGTAGCTTACAACCTCTGCAAGGCAGACCGTGTAGCTGACGTTAACGAATGGGTTAAGCAGACATTTACAGTAGGTTCTGACTTCGACGGCAAGACACTTGCTCTCGTAGCTCTCAACTTCAAGAACGCTAAGAATGCTGAGGTATTGCTCGGCGAGTTCTCTATCGTTCGTGGCAACTACGCTACACCGGCTGCTCCGGTTATCGACGCTGCTAACACCAAGATGCTCTACAACAGCAAGGCTGGTATGGATGCTAAGATTATCTTCAACATGCCTAACAACAAGGCAGCTGGCGAGCCGTGCTACAACCTCGACGTTAAGACATCTCACTTCCGTCTCTACGCTCAGGAGGAGGGTAAGGAGCCGATGCTCATGGGTACAACAACCTCTTGGGCAGGTCTCTACTACTCAATCCCGACTACTAAGGCAAACGCTAAGGTACGCCTCGGTGTTTCTGCAGTAGCTCTTGACCACAAGACAGAGTCTGAGATTGCTTGGTCTGGCTACATGGCACCGGCTACATATGTTTACAACGATGATATCCAAAGCAGCAAGACAACTATCAAGCCGAACGAGGAGTTCACACTCGGCTACATCGACCCAGAGCACCCTGCTGCTAAGTGGGAGATTGTTAAGGACGGTAAGGTAGTTAAGAGCGGTGAAGGCAACTCTTGGACAACATCACTTGCTGACCTCGGTAGCTACGACCTTAAGGTAACTGGTAACGAGTACGGCGAGGATGGTACAGCTAAGCAGACCACACGCACATTCTCTTCTTACATACAGATTACAAGCGTAGGTACAGGTGCTCTGCCTGAGATTTACTCTCTCACAGCTAACGGTAGCGAGGAAGAGGTTTCTCTCAAGGTAGGCGAGAATGTTAAGATGGCTTACACAGGTCGCGCTGCTGACGGTTCTGGTTCACAGGGTATCGACCTGAAGGAGACACGCTTCGGTGTTCCTGCTGCAGACCTCGGACTCGTAGGCAAGAAGTCGTTCTCTATCTCATTCTGGTTGAAGATCAACAGTCTCAAGGAAGGAAAGTCGGCTACTCTCTTCAATGTTTACAACAAGCAGGATGGTTGGCCTAAGACCGACTGGGGTTGGAACTGGTCACAGATCAGCCCAGATGGCAGCTTTGATGGTATCACATTCCGTGGTACAGACGCTACATCTAACAAGGAACTCCAGTACAAGTACGGCAAGACCAAGTTCCCCGTAGGCAACTGGGTACACGTTACAATGTCGTTCGATTACAATACAGCAGGTCAGTTGCGTGCCGACATGTTCTTGGATGGTGTTAAGCAGACTGTAACAGAATGGAAGCGTTTGCAGGATGGAAATCCTGTATTCGGCCCTGCTACATATGAGCCAACATATCAGGACGATGTTTACAGCATCACAAACGGTATGTACCTCTGCATCGGTGGTCCGCTCCACGATCGTTACGGTCTTGACGGCATTATCGACAACGTAGTAGTTTGGGATAAGGCTGTTACAGAGGCAGAAGCTAAGGTTGCTATGGGCGATCTCAACGCTAAGAGCCTCCCTGAAGGCGTAATGGCATTCTGGGACTTCGAGAAGAAGGCTACAGACAATGTATTCACATCTGCTGGTACAAAGGCAGTGAAGGCTGGTATGCAGGATATGGTTGCAGGTGGTGGCGAAGGTCAGGCTACTCTCCAGTTTGTTGAGCCGACCTACATCGCTGGTTCACCGTTCGTATCAGGCGAGACATACAAGGTAGAGACCAAGCCGTCTTGGACATCTAAGAACGCTACATTCGCTGACATTACTGGTAACGGCGAGGCAGGTTCTGCAAACGTTTCGTTCCGCACAGGTGGCGACTACGACGTAACTCTTACACTCTCTAACGCTCTTGGTAAGGCAGAGAAGACATTCTCTGTAATCAAGGTGGCTTATCCTACTGGCGTTGACGCTGTAGAGGGCGCAGAGATGAAGGCTTACACAGTAGGCGAGGACGCAGTGGTAGAGTTCGCTGAGGCTGGCGCATACGAAGTTAGCGTTTACACAACAGCTGGTGAGCAGGTTGCTCGCAAGGCTGCTCAGCTCAACGCTGGCAACGTGGTTAACGTACACCTCGCAAAGGCAGGCATCTACGTGCTTAATGTGAAGAAGGACGGCAAGACAGTTCGCACTGTTAAGCTTATCCGTAAGTAAATAAAGCAGACGAGTGGGTGGGTAGACAGGGAGGCAATTCCCCTTGTCCACTCGTCTTCTCGTCTTCTTGCCAACTAAAAGAATACCTAATCAACAAAACAATATCTAAATGAACAACAAGAAAACAACACTCCTCGCATCCATGCTTCTGTGTGGCTGCGTGTTCGGTTATGCTCAGCGTACTCCGACTCATCCGTTAGACATTCAGGACAAGGGTGACCAGTACCTCCTCGAGAACATCTGGAACTGGGAAGCCGGCACACCTCCACACGAGGTGAGCGAGATGGACGACCAGTTCTACATCTCACGCGTTCGCCCATTGCCGCGCATCGCTGAGGCTGACGACTATCAGGCAGAGGTTAGCAAGCAGGCTAAGCCGGGCCGTAAGATGTGTCTCTGGACTCCGCTCGACGACCCAACGTCTTCTTGGAAGGCTCTTCCGCGCTATTGCTTCGAGGGCGACAACTTCTCAATGTGGTCATACCTTAACATCCACGGTAACTGGACAGCACCTTGGTTCCGCGTAACTGGCGGTCTGTCTGACGTTGCTCACAAGAATGGTGTAGCGGTAGGTTGCGTTGCTTCTATTCCTTGGAATGCCAATGTAAACCTTTATGCAGCAAGCGGTTGGGGCAAGACCTTCGGCGAGCTGACAAAGAAGAACTCTGACGGCACTTACAAAAACGTAGAGCGCTTCGTTAAGATTCTCAAGTACTACGGCATCGACGGCGTTGGTGTGAACTCAGAGTTCAATGCCAGTGCTGCTACAATGAAGCAGATTCGAGGTTTCTTCGCTGAGTGCCATAAGGAGGCTGAGAAGATCGGTTGGAAGTTCCAGCTCCACTGGTATGACGGTACTAACGACTACGGTGGCATCACATTCGACCAGGGTCTTGGTAATCACAACAAGGCTCAGTTCGGTGATAAGGACAACATCGTTACCGACATGATGTTCTCTAACTACAACACCGGTGGCGGTACTCTCAAGAACACTGCAGCATATGCAAAGAGCCTTGGTCGCGATCCGTACGACTACTATAAGGGCTTCGATATCCAGGGCCGTGCGCTCCACGCTTCAAGCTCTAACTGGAACGACCTCAACGACGTAGAGGCTTCTGTAGGCTTCTGGGGTGCTCACTCACAGGGTCTTATCCACCAGAGTGCTACCGACTATGGTACATCTGACGTAGCTATCCAGCAGGCTTACCTCGACAAGCAGGAGATGGTGTTCAGCGGTGGCAACCGCAACCCGGCTAACACTCCTGACATCCTCGGATGGAGCGACGTCGTAACACTCGCTAACGGCAGCCTGAAGGGCAAGTTCCACGGTGTAGCAAGCTACGTAACAGCTAAGTCTACTATCCAGCAGGTACCGTTCGTTACACGCTTCAACCTCGGTAACGGTCTTACATTCAAGAACGAGGGTGAGGTGGCGTTCAACCACAAGTGGCACAACATCGCTACTCAGGACTTCCTGCCGACATGGCGTTGGTGGATTGTTGACGGCAACGAGAGCGCAAAGAGCGGCAACCTCGCTCAGGCTGAGCTTACATGGGACGACGCTTACTGGGGTGGCTCTTGCCTCCGCCTGAAGGGTCAGACAACAACATCTCGTGTAAAGCTCTTCAAGACATTGCTTAAGACAGAGCCTTCGTACAACATCTCTATCACATACAAGATGAGCAACGAACTCGACACACACGCTAAGTTGTTCGTAGCTCTCAAGGGCAAGCTCACAGAGTACAAAGAGATTGCTATCCCTGCAGCAGAGAAGTTCGGTCAGTGGACAACATTCACCACTACTCTCGACAAGCTCGGTCTGAAGTCAGGCGACGAGATTGCGATGATTGGTATCCGTCTCGACAACACTGCTAAGGACTACAACATGCTCGTTGGTGAGCTCGCAGTTCGCAATCCGCAGCAGAAGTTTGCTCCTGTAGCTCCGAAGATCAAGGAGATTGAGGTGCTCCGCGGTAAGGACAAGACTTGCGACTTCAAGATTCGCTACGCTGCCAAGGAAGAGACCGGCGGCGAGAAGACATACAACGACGAGGTAGATACATGGTACTACGAGATCTGGTTCCAGCAGAAGGGCGAGAAGGAGCAGTACCTCACAGCTACAACATCTTGGGCAGCTTACGTAATCGACGCTCCGATGGTAGCCGACCTCGAGAAGCGCGACTGCCGCTTCGGTGTACGCGCCGTTTCTCCTGACGGTCAGCAGAAGAGCGAAATCTCTTGGAGCGAGTACCAGACAGTAGAATACGACACACCGTCTACAGAGGTAGCTATCGACCGCCAGGTTATCAAGCCGAACGAGCAGTTCAAGGTTTACTACGAGGACCAGTTCGCACCGAACGCTCAGTCGTTCCGTCTGCTCAACGCACAGACAGGTGCTCAGGTAGGTGAGAAGTACTCAAATTGCAACCAGTTCACAACTTCTGTAGCAGAGGTTGGCGTTTACGACCTCGAGGTTGTTAACGATAAGGGTGCAAAGGAGATATTCCGCGGCAAGGTAATCATCTCTCCGGAGAAGACAGGTGCTGTGCCGGTTGTTGAGACCGTAACTGCTGACAAGCAGACCGCTGAGACAACAGAGGAGATCAAGCTCAACTACACATCACGCGACGGTGAGGGTAAGGTGTCACGCGGTCTTGTTGTTAAGGATCCGAACATGCTCCTTATCCCGGCAGAGGTAACACTCGACGGCGGTAACAACACAAGCATGGCTTACTCTTACGCTCTCTGGGTTAAGGTAGACAACTATGCTCACGACAAGCAGGGTACAAACCTCATCCAGAAGAACACTATCTCTGACAGATGGCCGCACAACAACTGGGGTGACCTCTGGGTACAGGTTCGTCCGCAGATCAACGCTGGCGAGCACGACTGCAACAACAACCACCTTGCAAACGAGGTATCGTTCAACACCTTCGGCTGGACAGCTCACGACAACCCGAGAGAGTCGATGATGTCTACAGGTTACGCACTCAACCCGGGTGTTTGGAACCACATCGTTGTTACTCAGTCTTCTGACAAGCAGCAGAAGATCTACTTCAACGGCAAGTGCGTAGCAGGTCCTAACAACTTCTCTTCTTCTTCACTACGTGAGAACAGCACTGACAACCGCATTAATACTTCTGAGCACGCTAACGTGTTCATCGGTGGTGGCGGTGTTTACAAGGCAGGTCTGAACGCAACTATCGACGAGGTTCAGGTTTGGAACAAGCCTCTTACCGACGCTGAGGTAGTTCGCGCAATGCAGGGCTACGCAGCTAACGAGGTGCCTGAGGGACTTATGGGCTACTACACCTTCGAGGAGATGGACAAGAGCGACTCTACATTCGTCAACCTTGGTAAGGCAGGTGCTCAGTACAAGGCAAGAATGGTTGTGATGGCTGGCTCTGGCGGTGAGAACACTTCTACAGCATCTTACAAGACAGTAGGTGCTAACAACGAGGTGACAGGCTATCCTGGCATCGACGGTACACTCGAGGTTAAGACTTCGCACACATGGCAGCTCAACGGCGGCCGCATCTCTTCAGAGACCGACAAGGCTGCTGTCGTAACATTCGCTCGTCCGGGCGAGTATGAGGCAGGCGTTAAGCTCACCAACTTCTGGGGCGAGTCTGAGAAGGCACTTGCGAACGTACTCGTTATCACAGGTGTTGACGCAATCAACGACGTTAAGGACGCAGCAGGCTTCTCTGTTTATCCTAACCCGTTCGTAGAGAGCGTTAACCTCCGCTTCGCTGAGGGTGGCTTCTACACCATCAACATCGTAAGCGCAGCAGGTGCAGTGCTCCAGAGCAACGACTTCCGTGCTGATGCCGGCGAGACAGTGAACGTAGCTGTCAAGGGTGGCAAGGGCATGTACATCGTACAGGTGCTCAAGAACGGCAAGCCGTTCAAGGCTCTCAACGTAATCAAGAAGTAATAACAACGAATAGTGAACCGGCGGGCGGCGGTGCCACTCCGCCGGTTCCACCTATATTCATTTATTAAAAAACAAACAATGAACAACAAATCAAACGAGAAAAGCAGTATGGTGCTGAAAGCAGCCTTTGCGATGCTCGCAGCAGGTCTGCCTATGCAGTATGCGTCTGCTAATGGCAACGTGGCTCCTAATGCTTTGACACAGGCTCAGGGCTCTGTCGTTCAGGGTACTGTTAAGGATGGTACTGGCGAACCACTCATCGGCGTTAGCGTCGTAGTGAAGGGTGCCACTGGTCTTGGCGTAGTGACCGACATCGACGGTAACTACAAAATCAACGTTAAGGACAAGAACGCTGTCTTGGTGTTCTCTTACATCGGCTACACACCGCAGGAGGTAAAGATTGGCGGTCGTGCAAGCGTAGATGTAACCATGAAAGACGAGAGCTCAGTGCTCAAGGAGGTCGTAGTAACCGCCATGGGTATCAAGCGTAAGGAGTCGTCACTTACTTACTCTACACAGCAGGTGAAGGCTTCTGACCTCAACCGCGTGCAGGACCCGAACGTTGCTAACTCTCTCGAGGGTAAGGTATCTGGTGTAACCATCACTCCGTCAGCAGGTGGTGCAGGTGGTGCTTCTAAGATTATCCTCCGTGGTAACAAGTCAATCCTCGGTTCGTCTACTCCGCTTATCGTTGTTGACGGTGTTCCTATGAACAACTCGCAGCGCGGCCAGGTAGGCTCAGGTGCAAACATGCTTACAACAGGCGTATCTGAGGGTAGCGACGCTCTCTCAATGATCAACCCTGACGACATCGAGTCGATCAACGTGCTGAAGGGTGCCAACGCTGCCGCTCTTTACGGTTCTGAGGCTGCCAACGGTGTCCTCATGATCACCACAAAGAAGGGTCGCGAGGGTAAGGTTGGTGTTAACTTCTCTTCTAACGTTACATTCGACACTCCGCTCACAACCCCGAAAATCCAGAACGTTTACGGTGCTGCTATCGACGAGAACGCTCACACAATGAGCATCAGCAGCTGGGGCAATAAGGTATCTTCACGTACCAACGACCAGCTCATCGTTCAGACTCCGATGTACGGCGAGCACTTCGGCAATACAATGAACGAGGTACACCTCCGCAACCGCGCGGGCGACGACGTTGCCGACTTCTTCAAGACTGGTGTTACAACCAACAACTCTATCGCCCTCTCTGGTGGTACAGACAAGATGAGCAGCTACTTCTCTTATGGTAACTCTCACGCAAACGGTATGATTGACAACAACTCATACAACCGTCACACTTTCTCTTTCCGTCAGAACTTCAAGCTCTACGACCGTGCTACTATCGACGTGTCGATGAACTACATCCAGACAAAGACAAAGAACCGTCCTGGTGGTGGTATCACAATGAACCCGATCTACCACTTGTACATGATGCCGCGTAACATCGATCTCGGCTACTATCGCGATAACTACCGCGTTAACAACGCTTCTTGGCTCACAGGCTACCAGACATACTTCAAGCGTGAGGGCAGCAACTATACAAAGGTTAATGAGCAGGGCACAGTAACAGGTCAGCCGATGCAGAACTGGGCTTACTCAGCTCAGGGCCAGAACAACCCGTACTGGCTTATTAACCAGAACTCAAGCGTAGCTAAGGAAGACCGTTTCTTCGGTAACGTGACTGGTTCACTCGACATCTACGACGGTCTTTCGTTCCAGGCTCGTTTGGGTATGGACTTCACAAAGTACGAGAGCGAGTCGAAGCGTTACGCTACAACATGGCTCCCGGCTTCTATGGAAGACCTCGGTCGCTACTGGTGGAGCTACTCTAAGACAACCGACCTCTACACCGACTTCATGCTTACTTACAACAAGACATTCGGCGATTGGGACGTTTCTGCAACAGCAGGTTATGTAGGCCACATCCGCAAGTCGTACGGTCATGGCAACGACGTAACAGCTACATATTACTATGGTGACCGCGAGCACCTCTCTACAATGGCTAACTACTTCTCTACAGCAGCCGGTGGTCCTGGCGCTACATCTCCAAGCCAAAACTCTGACTGGAACAAGGGTGCTGTTGTAACAGGTCAGATCGGTTGGAAGGAAATGGTTTACTTCGATGGTTCATACCGTCGTGACTGGTACCGCGCCTTCCGTCAGTTCAAGGATCGTGGTACGCCTGAGGATTACGGCTACTTCGGCTTCGGTGCGAACGCTATCGTAAGCAACCTCGTTAAGCTCCCAGAGTGGTTCAACTACTTGAAGTACCGCGCTTCTTACTCAGAGGTAGGTAACTCTATCCCGGGTATCGTTTACGCTGGTGCTACACGCAACTTCGAGACAGGTGCGTTGGTTCCGTCTTCATGGGCTACCTTCAAGGATCCGCGTCCTGAGAAGACAGCTTCTTTCGAGACCGGTATCGAGGCATTGTTCCTCAACAACCGCTTGAGCCTCGACTTGACATACTACAACTCTACCATGTCTAACCTCTACCTCGTTGGTACTAACGCTTCTGGCAAGCAAATCCCAATGAACTCTGCTAAGATTCGCAACCAGGGTATTGAGGCTACTATCGGCTACGACTTCAAGTTCGGTCAGCTCCGTTGGAAGACATCTTACAACCTCTCTTACAACGACAACAAGATCCTCCGTACAGCTTATGACGAGGAGACCGGTAAGGAGAATGTCATCGCTACATACGTAGGCGGTGTGCAGGTGCTCTACAAGGAAGGCGGCTCAATGGGCGACATGTACGTAACAGACATCAAGCGCGACGAGAACGGTCACTACGTTCTTAACGCTAAGGGTGGTTTGTCAATGGAGACAGAGTCGAGCAAGACATACGGCAAGTATGTAGGCAACCAGAACGCTAAGTGGCAGATGGGTTGGTCTAACACATTCACATGGAAGGACCTCTCGCTCTCATTCCTTATCAACGGTCGTATCGGTGGCAAGGTACTCTCTATGACAGAGTCGTTCCTCGACGGTGCAGGCTTGTCACAGCGCACAGCTGACGCTCGCCTCTACGCTGAGAAGAACAAGATCTACGCTGACGCTATCTATGGCAACAACATCCTGGGTATCCGTCTCGACGACGGTTCTGGCCGCATCGTTCCTATCGAGTCTTACTACAACTCAGTTGGTGGTGTAACTCCTCAGGACATCGAGCGCTACCTCTACAGCGGTACCAACTTCCGTCTGCGTGAGCTCTCTCTCGGTTATACATTCCGCAACCTCTTCGGCCAGAACAAGAACCTGAGCCTCTCGTTCATCGCTCGCAACTTGTTCTTCCTCTACAAGGACGCTCCGGTTGACCCAGACGTATCGCTCTCTACTGGCACTGGTCTCGGCGCATTCGAGGTATTCAATATGCCGTCGTCACGTTCGTTCGGCTTCTCATTGAATGTAAACTTCTAAACCAATTCAAAAAAGTAAAAAAGAATTATGAAAAATTCAAAGATATTTGTTTACGCTGCGCTTGCGCTCTCTGCCTTCGGTATGCAGTCGTGTCTCGACTACGACACCCCGGGTGACGAGTTCAACGCAAACCAGACCATAGTGCCTCCAGTGATCAGCTCTGGTAAAGCAGATGTCATCGACTACGAGAAGGTGATTTCTGACGAGGGTGTTGCAGAGGCTATCATGGCACTTGACGATAACATCCGTACAGCTCAGACCGGTGTTTACGGTATCCGTGGCGGTAAGGACGGTGGTGCTCCTGAAGCACACGCTTACCAGTTCTGCTACACACTCGGTCCTGACAACTACGTACAGTACTTCTGCGTACCTCACTACGACTTCCCGTACTCTAACTTCACATTGCGTTCTACATACGACATGTGTAAGGGCTCTATCGGTGGTCCTGGCAGCGGCTTCTCTTCAGCTAAGCTCTACATCGCTCCGCTGTTGAACACAGAGAAGATCGACTCAGTTCCTGAGTTGAAGGCTATCTTCCTTACTCTCTTCAACTACTCGGCTATCGAGAACGCCGACCTCTTCGGTCCGATGCCTTATGAGGAGTTCAAGGCTCTGCGCGACAAGTCGCCGTTCGAGTACAACGACGTACGTACAATCTACTACGGTGTCAAGAAGAACCTCGACGACGCTATTGCTTGTCTGAAATACTACAAGGACAACCGTTCTCAGGCTTACAAGGAGCAGCTGGCTAACGTAATGTACAGCTACCTCACTATCGTTAACGAGCCGTATTCAAAGACTTGGGAGGATATGGAGCCGTGGATCCGCTTTGCCAACTCACTCAAGCTCCGCATGGCTATCCACATGAGTGGCATCGAGCCGGAGACAGCTAAGACATGGGCAGAGGAAGCTGTTCGCGATGGTGTCATCACCGACGTTGACAACGAGGTTGCTATCTATCCTACATTCTCTGGCAAGGATCACCCGCTGGTTGAGATCACAGGTTGGAGCGACGCCGTTATGGGTGCTTCTTTCCTGAACCTGCTTGAGAACCTCGACCACCCGTACATGAAGTATCTCTTCACAAAGAACAGCGTAGGTCTTGCTAAGTCTCCGCAGGCTGTAGAGGGTTCTTCTTGCCCGGCTACCACACCGATGAACTCTGTATACGTAGGTATGCGTGACGGTGTTGCTCCTGGTGAGGGTCAGGCAGCAGCCAACAACCCGTACTGTGGCTACTCTATGCTCGACAAGGCTTACTTGGCTCAGACTCAGGCTCCTCTCTTCCTCATGAAGTGCTCAGAGGTTTACTTCCTCCTCGCTGAGGGCGCTCTCCGCGGTTGGAACATGGGCGGTACAGCTAAGCAGTTCTACGAGCAGGGCATCCGCAACGCTTCTCTCGAGAGCCGTTCGTTCATGGGCAACAAGTACAACGAGCTGGTTGACGAATACCTCAACGTTGAGGCTTCGAAGAACATCCCGTACGTTGACCCGCAGGGTCTCACACCCGATATGCCGAGCGTAACAAAGATCGGCGTTAAGTGGAACGAGGGTGACTCTCAGGAGACTAAGCTCGAGAAGATCATCACTCAGAAGTACATCGCTTCTTTCCCGTACAGCTACGAGTCATGGGTTGACCTTCGTCGTGTAGGCTATCCTAAGCTCTTCCCGATTCTCGGTGTAGCTGACGGCGACGGCACAATCGGCGCTGGCGATCCTTGGGTACAGACAAAGGAGAATATCATGCGTCGTATTCCTTGGGCTTCTGACGATCCTCAGACTAAGGAGGATATCGCTAACACTGGTATCCCAGCTCTCGGTGAGGGTGCTACGGATACTCAGGGTCAGCACCTCTGGTGGGATAACGGAGCTTCTAACTTCTAATCCGCACATTTAGATTTGTATATATAAAAAGGGCAGGGCTCCGGTTTCGGGACCCTGCTTTTTTTGTCAAATAGGTCCTAATCCCAAATTTCTATATAACTTTTGGGATTACAATCCCAAATTTCTATATAATTTTTGGGATTAGGGCAATTTTTGTGTATCTTTGCAAGTGTAATATAATATTAATGTTATGATATCAAGACTATTGCAGAAGACAATTGAATCGCGGTTGTTTGCAGGAAAGGCGATCATCGTGATAGGAGCGCGTCAAGTGGGCAAGAGTACGTTGTTTAAGCTTATTCTTGAAAAACAAGACTATAAGGCATTGCAGCTTAATTGTGATGAGCCCGAGGTGAAGGATATGCTTAGCAATATGAACACTGCAGAGCTACGACTTCTCATAGCCGACAATCGTATAGTTGTTATTGACGAGGCGCAGCGAGTGGAGAATATAGGTATGACATTGAAACTAATTACCGACAACTTCCCAGAAGTGCAGTTGCTTGTGACAGGTTCTTCTTCTTTTGAATTGCAGGACAAGCTGAATGAGCCGCTTACTGGTCGTAAGTATGAGTATCATCTTTATCCAATTTCCACTGCCGAGTTGATGGCAAGTAACGGTCTTCTCGGTGTTAAGCAAACACTTGAACAGCGCCTCGTCTACGGCTCTTACCCCGATATATTGAACCATGCCGATGATGCAAAAGAACTGCTGATGAATCTCGCTGGCAGTTATCTCTATAAAGACCTGTTGACGCTCGAGAGCGTACGCCGTCCTGTTCTGCTCGGCAAGTTGCTTACTGCTCTTGCTTTGCAGGTGTGCAGTGAAGTGTCGTATAATGAACTTGCACAGACCGTTGGTACAGACAACAAGACGATAGAGAAGTATATAGACCTTTTGGAGAAATGCTACATAGTGTTCCGGCTTAATGGCTTTAATCGCAATCTGCGTACTGAATTGAAGAAGAGCAAGAAAATCTACTTCTTTGATAATGGCGTACGCAATGCGATTCTCCAGAACTTTGCACCTCTCTCGCTTCGTCAGGATGCAGGTGCGCTATGGGAGAATTTCATTATCAGCGAGCGTATGAAGCGCAACCACTATTCGGGTCGTTACGTCAATAGTTATTTCTGGCGTACCACCCAGCAGCAAGAAATTGATTATGTGGAGGAGTGTGATGGGCAGTTTAGTATTTTCGAGATGAAGTGGAATTCACGTCGTGCCAACACTCAATTTCCTTCTTCGTTCCTAACGGCATATGATGTGAAGGAAAAGGCTGTGGTGACTCCCGAGAACTGGATAGAATGGGTTGTGTAGGGTGCTATGAAGCTATAAATAAAATCGAGTAGACGAAAATATCTACCATATCTTCCATCCGTCGCACAACATGCTGTGTATCAGTGAAGTAATGGCTGGAAGATACCTGAACAATAGGGGTTATCTTCCAGCCTATCTTCCAGCCTATCTTCCAGTTCGTCTCCCAGTTTGTCTTCCGTCTCATCTTCCATCCGTTTCTCGACATTTTGCCGTAGCGTGGCAACCTTGTTGTCGTAGCGTGGCAACCTTGTTGTTGTAGCGTGGCAATCTTGTTGTTGTAGCGTGGCAACCTTGTTGTTGTAGCGTGGCAACCTTGTTGTTGTAGCATGGCAACCTTTAGGGGGTGCAGCGGTCCCCGCTGCACCAACATAGCTTCAGATAAGAATCTCCCACGGAACACGCAGAACCCACAGAACCTTCTGGCAGATAAGAGCCTCCCACAGATTTCACAGATGTACACAGATTTTTCTTCTCCGCCAGTCGTTTCTGTGTGTTCCGTGAATTCTGTGGGAAGATAGTTTGTTGGCTGCGTGGGTATGGCAGGGATGCCATACCCTCCTAATCTGTGCACATCTGTGCAATCTGTGGGAGTTTTCGTAGGAGGGTATGGCATCCCTGCCATACCCACGC